>ULUL01062235.1_pt1 | contig 9860 bp, 9 predicted proteins | sample 1958481 | NCBI WGS metagenome assembly ULUL01 (sample SAMEA4835759, study PRJEB28245) | human gut metagenome | biome: gut microbiome; material: fecal sample | place: Denmark | collected 2008 | reverse complement strand
CTAAAAAATTTTTAATAAAGTTTTTTTCTTTTTTCCACTTTTCAACAGGCGCTAAAATGGTTTTATCAACACAGGGGTTATTATTTACAATATCAAACCCTTTTTCACTTGTAAGCCAATGAACTATAAACCCGTTTTTTTTCAAAATATTTGCAAGAGGAATATTAAAAACAACGTCCCCTAAGGCTGAAAGCCTTATTAAAAGCAACTTTTTCATCTCTTTTTCCATAAACAAATTATAAACAAATTGAAAATTTTTATCAATCTAAAGATTAATCTTAATACCTATCCATAGATAGATGTAAGAAAAATAAAAAAAAGATAAAACTATATTAAATAAGGATTTTTAAGAGGAAAATATGAAAAAAGCGGTTATTTTGGCTTTTATTTTAATAATTACTGTTTGCACAGTTTGTTTTTCAAAAACAAACAACATTTATAGCGCAGATATTTCAAACAAAAACGGTATTTTAACCTTAAATATAAAAAGCGATTACAACGAAAAAATAAAAGTTACAAAAGAAAACCCATATAACGTTTATTTTGATATTGAAAATGCAAAACTCGCAGACAGATTTATTGCAAATTCAAATGATACCCCTATTATGGTGCAGCAAATAGGCTCTAAGGTTAGAATTTATTTGAATAATGCGAATTTTAAAAATATAGAAACAAAAATAATCGGCCACAAAGGCAATATGCCGATAAACCCCACCAAAACAGTTTTCGGGCTAATGTTTTTATGTCTTGTTTACTATCTTGCAAGGAAAACATATTCTGATACAATTGAATTAGCAAAAGATAAATCAACAACTATACACATTAAAACTGCAATTAACTTAAATGAACAACTGTATAATATGGATAGAAAAAATTCACCTGTTATTGCAGCGCACAACATGACAAATACAATTGCAAAACAAAACAATTATGTTGATTTTCAATATGCAAAAGACAGAAAAAACATAAAAATTGCAATTTAGAATATGAATATAATAAATTTAATTATAATGATAGCCCTTATAAGTTTGCTTGTATTGGTGCATGAATGGGGGCATTATATAGCAGCCAGATTGTTTGGCGTAAGGGTTACAAAGTTTGGTTTCGGAATGCCAATTGGCCCTGTTTTATTTAAAACCAAAAAGGGTGATCTTGAAATTTTGGTTCATGCCTGCCTTTTAGGGGGGTATGTTTCATTCCCCGAAGATGAAGAAACAGAACAAGGCGAACCCTTGCTTCCGCCCGATTCAAAAGAAAGGTTTAAAAACCAAACACCACTAAAACAAGCAATCATAGTAACAGCAGGCGTTATTATGAATGTTATTTTTGCTTTCTTTTTAATAGTTTTGGCTGCAACAATTTTTCATAAACTCCCCACGGGAAAAAGCGAAGTTTTTATTAACGAAGTTTTAAAAGATGGCTACATTCAAAAAACAATGCCAAATAAATTAAAAGCAAACGATAAAATAGTTTCTGTTAACGGCATTGATATTGATTCTGCTTATAGTTTTATTTTCTTGGTTAAAAATTCAAAACTTTATGATAACAAAGTTTCTAAAGAAACGATTAATAAAAAACTTGATGAATTTTTAAAATTAAACCCGAAAATCAAAAAAAATGAAATTATAAAAGAAGGCACAAGAATTATTTTACCCACAAAAACCCCTGAAGATAAGCTTGTTGTAAATGAACATATTTTAAAAGGAATTGAAAAATATAAAGATAATGAAATTCAATTATCTGAAGATGAAACAAAATTAAGAAATGAACTTTTAAACAGATACACCTATGTTTTAACAAGGGATTCTTTTGCGCTTGAAATTGCAACAGCTCTGGCTGATTATTATAAACCGTTAGATATTGTACTTGAACGAGGCGGCAAACAAATTGAAATTAAAAACGTTGTTGCAGGAGAAGAAGGTACTTTGGGTGTTAAATTAAGCACAAAAGAAATTTACACAGAAACAAAAACCCTGCCTCAAATTTTTGTTAATTCCGCAAAATATATGGTAAATAGCACAAAATTAATGTGCATTGGCCTAATTCAATTAATAACGGGCAAAATTCCAATGAATGAAATGCATGGGATTATTGCAATTACAAAAATCGGTTCTGATATTATTGAACACCAAGGAATGTTAAACGGGCTTTTATTAACCGCAATTATAAGTATAGACCTTGCAATAATTAACCTTCTTCCAATTCCTGCGCTTGATGGGGGGCATTTAATGTTCATTATTATTGAAAAAATTATTGGCCGCCCCTTGGATGAAAAAATTGTTGAAAATATCAGCAGATTCTTTTTTGCACTTTTAATTGCTTTAATGATTTTTGTTGTATTTAATGATATTTTCGCTCTTATCACAAAGAAATTTTAAAATAATTGCCCGATTGGGCAATATATTCCCTATATATAGATTATTGCTAATGATATCAGAATAAGTTATACTGAAGAAGTAACGAAAAAGGGGTATGAAAATTGAAAAAGATTGTGTCTAGGGGTTTTACTTTGGCAGAAGTATTAATTACTTTGGCTATTATTGGTATAGTTGCTGCAATATCCATTCCAAGCGTTGTTTCAAATACCCAGCAGCAAGAATTTAAAACAGGCCTAAGGAAAGCAGTTTCTGTTTTAAATTCTGCAATTACAATGAATATGGCAATTGATGGTGAAACACCTTATGATAACTATGACCTTTATACATATCTTCAAAGACATATGAGCGTTATGAGGTCTATGGTAAGGGGCCCAAGATACACAGAAGTTGGCGAAGCAAACGCTGCAAGATATTTTGGTAATTTTTCATTTTATACAACAGATGGCATGAGATTTGAGTTTGTTTCAGGCTCTGAAGTAGATAAATATGTGCTCCATGAAAACCCCAATATAAAATTAAGAGAACCAATAGGCCCCGTTTATGATAACGCATCAGGAGACTCTGAAGCAGTTGCTTCATATAACACATGTGAAAATGAGCCCGATTGTTCACGCTGCGGTTCTTATGGCTTAAACAGCAATACTGATGAAACAACAAATGCTCCTTGCCTTGTTATAGTTGATGTTAATGGTGACAGAAAGCCATACCCTTCTAATTCAAGGTGTTTTAGCTCAACCTGTTCAAAAGAAAACATCAGAAAATATGCAGACCCTGATGGCATAAGGTTAACAGATACATTCCCGATTATGATAACGGATAAAGGCGCAATTCCCTATGGAACGGCAGCGCAAAGAGCAATGTATCAAGGGCAAAAAGGTAAATAAAATTATTTAATATATTCAACTCTAAAACGGTAGGCTTCAAAAGTATCTGAGAAATAATCAGGTGTGAAGCCTGCTTTAATTTTCAGGTTATTTAAAAAATCTTTTTTATTTGGTAATTGTTCCCAAACAGATGGCAGATAAACAGCACTTTTTTCTTTATCTTTTATAATTAAGCCGTCAACATCTTTTATTAATTGGTTCAACAGGTCTTCTTCATCTTTAAAATCAATAGGAACAGGGTTTGATAACAAAGAAACCGCAATTTGAAGTTCTTCTATTTCTTCTTTTTGAACAGGGTAAAACCTTGGGTCTTTATATGCTGCATTTTGCGCATTTGAAATAATATCTTCAATTAAGGGTCTGTATGCTCCAATTGAACCAATGCACCCTCTTAATTGCCCGTTTTTTTCTAAAGTTACAAAAGATGCGCCTTTTTGTTTCATAATTAAAGGAACTTCAATTTTTTCTTTTATTGGTTCATACGCTGATTTTATGCTCAGTTTGCATAATGAAAGAATAAAATTTGAATAATATTTTTTAATAAATGAATTTAGATTTCCTTCATATAAAGCCCAAGCGCCATAGCCTACAACCCTGTTTGTTTCGCCTGTTACATCGCCTGAATTATATAAGCCGGAAACAATTAAAGGCCAATTTTTTGTTTTTGCAAAATCAATTAAACCTTTTATGCCTATTGAATTACAAGCAAATTCGGGTTTAAAATTTTCAATGTCTAAATTTTCAATTAAGCTTGATGTTAAATTATCAACCCTTTTTGCTTCATCGTATGTTAAAAAGTGGCTTAAATCTGATGAAATTATAAAGCCAAGGTCTTCATTATCATAATATTTTTCAATTATCTTTGAAACTATTTTATAATCTGCTTTTCCAATTAAAATAGGAACAATTTTAACATTATCAAAAATTGTTTGAATTAAAGGAAGCTGAATTTCAACCGAATGCTCTTGAATGAATGCTTCATCATTAATAAAGCCAAATTCTTTCAATTCTTCATTTATTTTTTTATCAATTTCAACATTTCCTAAGGGCGTTTGCCAAAAATCAAACCCTGAAAGAGAAATGCCTTCAAAATACATTTTATGAGCAGGGGCAAAAATAAGCAAAGTTTTAAGTTCTTTTTTTAGGGCAGATAACCCCATATAGGCTAAATTGCCTGAATATATAAGCCCTGCATGGGGAACAATAACCGCACGGGAATAAGATGATATTATTTTATCTTCATCTTTTTGAAAAAAGCTTATATCTTGTTTTAATTTATCGGCGTTTTCGCTGTAAAAAGTTCCTGCAACCGATGGCGGTTTAATTTTTTCCATAAAAATATTATAATCTATTTTAATGAATTATCAAAAAATTGTTAAAAATAAAATTCAATGTTTAATATGCCCAAGAACTTGCATTTTAGCTGAAGGGCAGTTTGGCTATTGCAGAACAATTAAAAATGAAAATAATAATTTAATTTTAACCGTCTTAAACCATATAACAGGCTTAAATATTGACCCTGTTGAAAAAAAGCCTTTGTATCATTTTTTTCCAAATTCTCCCATTTTATCATTTGGAACAACAGGCTGCATTATGGGCTGCAGATTTTGCCAAAATTATCAAACATCAAAAAGTAAAATTGAAGCAAATAAACTTCCTTATATTGAACCAAATGAAATTATAAAAATTGCAAAAGAAAATAATATAAATTTAATTGCATTTACTTATAATGACCCGATTGCATTTCTTGAATTTGCAATTAATTGTGCAAAATTAGCAAAAAAAGAAGGAATAAAAACTGTCGCCGTAACATCAGGGTTTATAAACCCTGAACCTGCCAAAGAATTTTTATCTTATATAGATGCACTTAATATTGATATAAAAGGTTTTAGTGAAAAATTTTACAATAAAAATTGCGGTGCAAAATTAGCCCCTGTTTTAGATTTTATAAAACTTGCTTATAAAATGGAAAAGCACATTGAACTAACCACCCTTTTAATTGAAGGGGAAAATGATTTTGAAGATGAAATTAAAAAAGAAGCAAATTGGATTAAAAACAATTTGAATGAAAATATCCCATTGCATTTTAGTGCATTTTTCCCAACTTATAAATTTAAAGATAGAAAAAGAACATCTTATGAAACATTAAAAAAAGCCTATGAAATTGCAAAAAAAGAAGGCTTAAAAAACCTTTATACAGGGAATTTAACAACAATTGAAACATCAAGTACTTATTGCACAAAATGCAACAAACCATTAATTATTCGAAACGGTTATAAAATTGAAGAATATAACTTAGAAAATAACCGCTGCAAATTCTGCAAAACTGAACAATACGGGGAATTTTAGTTTTCATTAATCAGTTTTAATTTTTCTTCTCTTTTTAAATGTTTTATTCTATATTCTTCTTTCATTGCTTCAGATTTTGTTTCAAACCCTTTTTTATATAAAATTTTAATCGGTTTATTTGCGTTTGTATATTTTGCGCCTTTTGCTTTTATACCGTTAATATGTTCATTAAACCTTTTTTCAACGTCTTTTGCAATTCCTGTGTAAATTGTATCTTTAGTTGTTAACAGCATATAAACAAAGTACATCGTCTAAAACCTTATAAACTTCATCTTTTGTATTTAATAAAACAAGCTTGCTTCTTAATTTAGAAGCGTTTTTCACGCTTGAAATATAAAAGGGGTAAAATTTTCTCATATATTTTATTGCGTTAATTTCCCCTCTATATTCAATTTCGCCTTCAATATGCCTTTTTAGCATTTTAATTTTTTCAATTAAATCGGGTTCTTGTATAATTTCACCCGTTTCAAAAAATTTTTCAATTCTATACGGGAAAGAAAAATCGCCAATAAAGCCCCTTCCGATTGAAACCCCGTCTGCCCCTGTAATTTCAAGGCACTTTTTAACATCATCTATTGTTTGAATGTCGCCGTTTGCAAAAACAGGAATTTTAACCGCTTCTTTTAATTTTTTAATTTCAAGCCAATCTGCAGAGCCTGAATACATTTGCGCCCTTGTTCTTGCATGCATTGTAATAAAATCAACACCATTATTTTCTAACATTTTTGCAAATTCAATGTAATTTTTTTCATCTTGGCTCCACCCGAGGCGAAATTTAACACTTAAGGGCTTTTTAATTGCTTTTCGAACTTCTTTTATAATGGCCTCTGCTAAGGGGATATTTCTCATTAAAGAACACCCATCAGAACCTTTTACAATTTTTCCGACAGGGCAGCCACAGTTTATATCAATAACAGAAGCCCTTTCTTCCAATAATTTAGCAGCGTGTGCCATTAAGCGGGGTTTATGGCCAACTATTTGAAAAGAAAGAGGATATTCAATTTCATCATATTTTATAATGTTTGAATTTGGCACCTGATAAATGGCTTCAGATGAAATCATCTCTGTTGTTAAGAGGGTATTTTTGCCGCCATAGTTTCTTATTAATTTGCGATAAATAATATCTGAAATGCCTGCTAGTGGCGCTTGTATAACTTTTAAATTTTTAATATCCTGCTTATTCATAATTTTTTATTTTTGGCTCAGGTAATCCTTTAATTCTTTTGTTCTTGCTTTTGCATATTTTGAATATTCATCTTCAACCCCTTCTTTTGCCTTTAGATTTATAAATTTATCATAATAGGTTGAAGCCATTTTGTAGTCTTCTTTTAGGTCGTATTGAACGGCTAACATATAATATGAAAGTGAAAAATTAGGGTCTGCCGTTATTGAATTTTTATATTCAAGAAGCGCATTGTTATTATTTCCCACCTCTTCATAAATAACCCCTTTATAATAATAAGCATAAGCATTTTTAGGGTTTTTGGCGGTTAATTTATTTAAAGTTAAAAGGGCATCATTATATTGTTTATTTTCATATAAATTTATGGCACTATCAAGCATTTGCCCTTCTTCACCTTCATTTAGAGCAATTAATGTATTTTTGGCATCAATATTATTCGGGTTAATTGTTAAAATTTTATTTAAGTATATTTTTGCTTCATCACCTCTTTTTGAATTTATAAGAAGGCTTGCAATCATAAGCATGGCGTTTTCATTTTTCGGGTCTTGTTCTAAAACTTTATTGTAATATTGAATGGCTAAATCCCCTTTTCTTAGTTCATAATAGCAATTTGCAATCATAGTATAAGTTTCTGCGTTTTGAACAGGGAGTTTTAGATATTGTGAAAGTGCCCCTTCAAAATTTTTCATATTATACATTTCGCTTGCTCTTGCATAAAGTTCATTTGCGCCTTGTTTTTGGATGTTTTCTTTTAAATTTAATAAATCTTTATTATTTGGTAAAACGCTGAGCCCATGGGCAATAACGTTATTTGCTTTAGTTAAATCATTTTGCATCATAAAAATTTGGGCTAAATTTATGAAAGGTTCAGGGTTATTTGGGTTAATTGCAATTGCTTTTTTGTAAAATTCAACGGCCGCTTCATACTTTTTATTTTTGTGCATTTCAAAAGCATATTTGAATTGGGCGTCATAATCATTTGGGTTTGAAATTGCTTCATTATAAAGATACCCCAAAAGTTTATCCCCAGATAAATCTGAAAGCAAGTTATTAAGGGCATTTTGAGCATTAGGGTCATTTTTTTTCAAGGCTAAAATTTCTTTATACTGTTTTATGGCAGAAGCTATATCTCCTTTTTTTTCATAAAGTTTGCCTTTATAAAACCTTGCACTTAGGTCTGAATTATCTTTTAATAAAATTTCATCATAAACTTTAAGTGCATTGTCATAATCATTTAGGGCAGTATAAACAGATGCCAAATTAATTAAAACAACAGGGTCATTCGGGTTAATTTGCCTTGCTTTTATATATTGTTGTTTTGCAAGTTCAAACTGGTTTTGTTTTTGTAAAACTGCGCCTAAATTAATTAAAGCTTGCGCGTCATTAGCGTTTTGAACGCTTCTTGCCATCCACATATTTTGCAGTTGCGAGAGTAGTTCTTTATTGTTATCAGAATATTCTAATGCCTTTTGGTATTCATCCATCGCGGCATCTTCGTTTCCGATTTCATCTAAAATAAGAGCGTATTTAAAATGGGCTAAGCCATCTTTTGGGGAAATTGAAATAGCGCTTCTTGCGCATTCAATTGCCATTTTTTCATTGTTTAAGCTTTTATAAATATCAGATGATGTTAAATAGGCATTTTTTTGATAGTTTGTTTTATTAAATAATTGCCTGAATTCATAAAGAGAGGCTGCAAGCTCCCCTTGCCCCCTTAGGTTTTGAGCTTCCATTTTGATTAAATCTGCGGTTTTTAAGGGTGCATAGCTTGCTTTTAAACTGTTTAGGTTGCTTTCTGCTTTTTGCGCAATAACCGCTTTTGAACTATCGGGCGCTCCATCCCAATATTTTAGGTAAGTTAAGGCACTTCTTAGGTCGTTTATCGCTTTTTTGTATGCTTTTTCAGAATCTATATAATATTGCGCACGGGCAAGATATGCCATAGCAAGTGCGTTTTGAACAGTTTTATCATAGGGGCGCTGCCTTATAACTTTTTTAAATTCCAAAATGGCAGATGAATATTTTTTATCTTTAAAATAAGTAACACCATTGTTGTAATAAATATTAACTCTTTCGGGGTTATCATTTGTATATGCAAACGTGCAAGGTGATAACAACAGCATTAAAACTAATAAAAATAAGGCTTTTTTCAAAACGCTAAACCCCCTAAAATTTTATAAATAAATTATACAATGAAAACCCTTTATTTTTTAATTGTATAATTGGTATTAGATAATTTACCAATTAGGAACTTTAAATATGAAACTTTTTCATATAAACAATGATTCAACAAGGCTTTTAATATTTTTTGCAGGCTTTTACATTGATAACAACTGTTTTATGGAATTTGACAATAAAAAAAGCGACATTTTATTTATTTATGATTATTCAGACCTAAATTTTGATGAAATTGCATATTTTGATTTCACTCCATACGTTGAAATTAATTTAATTGCCTATTCTTATGGTGTTTTTGCTGCAAATTTGGCGGCAGATTTTTTACCTGAAATTAATAATTCAGTTGCAATTTCAGGCACAATATTTCCTATTGATGAAAATTTTGGCATAAAGCCAAAAATATATGACCTTATGCTAAATAGCTTTAACTTAGATGTTATTCAAAACTTTAAAAATAAAATGGAAATGAATTCAGGCGGTGTTATTCAAAATTCAAAAAGGGAAATTGAAAATTTAAAATCGGAATTAATGAATATTAAAAATTTTGTTTTAAATAATGAAATAAAAGAAAATTTTGAATTTTCTAAAGTAATTATTACAAAAAAAGACAGAATTATTCCCTATTTAGCGCAAAAAAGCTTTTGGGAAGGGCACAGAAACGTTTATGAACTTGATTTGGGGCATTTCCCCTTTTTCAATTTCAATGATTTTGATGAAATTTTGGAACTATAAAAAATGGATTTTTCAAAAGTAAAAGATACATATAAATCTAACGCCCCAATTCAAAAAGAAATGGCGCATAATTTAGTTTCAAATTTAATTAAATTAAAAGGAAAAAGTTACGATACTGTTTTTGAAATAGGCTCCGGCACAGGTTTTTTAACAGAA
>ULUL01010694.1_pt1 | contig 9958 bp, 9 predicted proteins | sample 1958481 | NCBI WGS metagenome assembly ULUL01 (sample SAMEA4835759, study PRJEB28245) | human gut metagenome | biome: gut microbiome; material: fecal sample | place: Denmark | collected 2008 | reverse complement strand
CCCCATCTTGGAGTACGAGTTTTTCTAGAATATAGCTTTCGCTTGTAATGAAGTTATCAAGTAAAAGCCCGGCTTCATCTTTAGACAAATCTGTAATTTTTACCATTTCATACCCATCTTTTATCATAACAAGAGCAAGCCCAGTGCCTAGGTTTTTTTTGTCCTGTCCCATTGCTTCAACAGTCTTTGCAATATCAATGTCTGGAATTTTTACTTTTAAAACAGGTTCCAGCACTTTTTCTCTTATATACTTTTCATTTTCCTTGCTTAAAAGTCCTCTTTTCATTGCTTCTTTATTTGCAATAATCATTCCGACAACAACCGCTTGTCCGTGTGATATCGCAAAATCAGTAGAGCTTTCAATAGCATGGCCGAAACAATGTCCATAATTTAACATATTTCTTTTACCGGTATCAAACTCATCATCTTCAATGTATGATTTTTTTATTTTCAGACAATTTTGTGTTCTTTCAAGTAAGACTTGCGGATTTAGCTTATCAATACTTTCAAGCGAATTTATAAATACTTTTGTGTCAAGTTCACCGTTCATCAAATGAAGTTTTGCCATTTCCCCGACACCTGAGTAGAAATCTTCTTTAGTAAGTGTTTTTAAAAAGTCTGGATAGATATGAATTTGAGATGGCGGATAAAATGTGCCAATTAGATTTTTATAATGATTAAAATTCAAAGATGTTTTGGCCCCGATACAACTGTCTACTTGAGCCAAAAGCGTTGTTGGAATAAAAATCCAATTTACACCGCGATAGAGCGACGATGCTACAAAGCCTGTTATATCCTGTGTAATCCCGCCGCCGATTGAGATTAAATTCAAATTTTTGCGAGGTGCGAATTTCATAATTTTATCATAAAGTTCGCAAACCGTGTTAATATTTTTAACATCTTCGCTTATAGGTAAAATTATAACCCGTTCTTGTGGCAGAGAATGCAGGGCGTTATTTTTATGTGCTTGCCATACATTTTCATCAACAACAAAAACAGAATTTTCTTTTGTGGATAACGCTTGTATGAAATCAGAATTGTTCTCAAAGAAAACATCATAATTTTTTATATTAGACTTGATTGTCAACTTGTCTATGTACATGAAAATCCTCCGTCAGCAAAAATTGTTTGTCCGGTTATGAATGAATTTTTTTCGCTAGCTAAAAAGTAAACAAATTCTGCAATCTCAATTGGTTCTGCCATACGCTTTATCGGAAGTGCATCTGATAAAGCTTTAATTTGTTCGGGCGTGTTATTTTGTGAAGTCATTTCTGTATTAACAAAACCAGGTGCAACAGCATTAACAAGCACATTGTATTTGGAAAGTTCTACGGCCGCTGCGGTTGTCAAACCTTTTACGCCGGCTTTTGCTATGGAATACATAATTCTTCTCTCTTTGGAAAACTCACACCATATGGAGGCAAAATTTACGATTCTGCCATATTTGTTTGCTTTCATCTGGGGTGAAAGATATTTAATCAAAAGTGTCTGGGATAACAAATTGACCTGAACCATTTCTTGTAATTTTTCTTCAGTCATTTCATCAATTGAGGCCAAGTCATTAATACCTGCACAATTAATTAGAATATCAACACCTTCTATTTTATTTGCGTAATTTTTAATACTTTCATTTGAAGATAGATTTAGTTCATTCCTTGTTGGGGAATAAACATAAATTCCTCTATCTTCAAATAAAGTTTTAATAGCTTTACCTATACCTCGCGAAGCTCCGGTAATTAAAGCTTTATGCATAAACACCGCCAGCTTCTTCGATTAATTTTTTGTATCTTGCTTCAAGCATTTGTAATCTTTGGGCATCTTCTTGGAAGATCATACCGTAGAATTCGCGTTTATTTTTCAGCCACATCAACTCAAAACCAACTGCTTTTAAAATACCTTTGTCAGCATGAGGGTCTTGAAGTGCTTTTTGTGCATCAAAAATAATTTTTCTTGTTTCAAAACGTGTTAATGATTTAGGCGGCAAGTTTTTGAAGAACGGAAGTGAATGTGCTGAAACACCGCCTCCAATAACCATATCTTTGTTTAATTTTAACATTTCAGAAGATATTACACTTGCGATATTGAAAATTTGATCAGAATTGATATCTTCCCTTGTTAAACCCATTGAACCCGTCATATCTACACGGCCAAGAACAACACCATCTATTTCGGCAAAATAAGGCGATGCAACTATATCTTTTAAATTTGCATATCCGGTGATGGTTTCAAGGTTAATTAAAAATTTAATATCTTTTCTTTCTTCTTCAGGGAAAACAAACTTAGTTGCCTGAACGTATTTTTTCATAGCATAAGCTGTTTCAATCATAGGAGCAACTATTGTACTTACACCAATTGTTCTGGCGTCGTACATGTCTTTAATTGCTTCACAGCCACCGATTTTGATAGTCAAATCAAGCCCTGCTTTTGTAACAACTTCTTTTAATCTTAAAGCTTCTTCTAACCTTGTGCCTTCTGCTTCAAATTCAGCTTTTATTCCGAGGACATGGTGATTTTCTTTTAAGTCAATTAAAGTTTCTACCATCTTTTTTTCTAATTGGTTCATTTTTTTCTCCTTATTTATCTATTAATAACAATTTTTCATTTAATTCAGTTTTATGGTTTTCATAATATTTATATAAACTTTTGATTGAATCCTTAATGTCAGTGAAATGACAGTTGGGGATTTCTTCAAGCAAGCGGCTGTTGTCTCCGGTATACTCAAGACCGTAACCGTCATTAGCCACTTTTATTTCAATATCTTTTTTGCTGATTTCTCTTACAATCTTAGCAATTTCTAAAAGCTCAACATTTTTGCTGGGCACGATATTGTAAGACTTATACTTGGCGTCATTTTCTATAAAATGTTCCAAAATAGGCATCAAATCGTCGATATATAAATAACTAAATCTTCTGTTTTGCCTCAAAGTTATTGGCAAGCCGTTAATTGCTTTGCATATAGCATTTGAGATAAAACGAATTTCGTAATCTTCGTATTTCCCAAATATGCCGAAGATATTTAAATCAACAAACCCATCAAGGTTTTCAATAAGTTTGTGTTCAATATATTTACAAAAACTATGATCATCTTTCCCTAAGCGTTTGAAGATTTCATCTTCTTTAACATTAGAATTATTGGCACTTACATCGTATATTGCGCCGGAACCAAAGTTAATGAATTTTTTAAATTTATCTTTGTGGCGTTCAAGGTTTGCAAACATTCTGACATTTGAGTAAAAAAGATTTGTGGAATCTTTTGCGTTGCGGTGGCCTGGCTTAACACCGGCATGCAGGACAACATCAAAACGGTTGTTTTCAAAGTAATGATCAACACATTCTGTATCAATTAAATTCAACTCAAAACTTCTTGGGGCAATAATCTGATATTTTTCACCCAAATAGCTCTGTTGAATATTTTTACCTATAAAACCGTTTCCTCCGGTAAGTAAAATCTTTATAATAACGCACCTGCCTTTTCTTTAACACAAAGGTGGATTGCATCTGAAATCCGTTGAATTTCGTCTTCACCCAATGCCGGGAATGTTCCTACCCAGAACGTATTGTTCATTATGAAATCAGTTTTAGGAAGCATTTTGTAATGTTCTTCTGTTAAGTCTTTTGAGTTTATAATTCCTGAATTTCCTATTCTAAAATTGACATCGTTATCAACAATCATCGGCTGTCTTAGAATGTTTCCTGCAAAAAGCTGTCTTGTGCCGATTTTGTGGCTTTCAAGAAATTCTACCATCTCTTGTTTCGTAAACGGTGCATCTTCTTTAACCGAAATTAAATACCCAAACCATGAAGGTTTTACGCCTTCGTTAATTTTGGGAAGGATTAAGTAATCTTTTAAATCAGAAAGCAGGTTCGTTAAAAGTTCAGCGTTACAGCGTCTGATTTCGAGAAAACTGTCAAGCTTATCAATCTGAGAACATCCCAATGCTGCCTGCCAGTCTGTGATTTTTAGATTAAATCCGATATGAGAATACGTGTATTTATGGTCATAACCATATGGAAGGTTCCCTAACTGCTGAGTGAACCGTTTTCCGCAAACTCCGTCTTTGCCGGGAGGACAGCAGCAATCTCTGCCCCAGTCTCTGAAAGACATAATAATTTTATATAATTGCGGATCATTAGTTACAACTGCACCTCCTTCACCCATTGTAAGGTGGTGAGCAGGATAAAAACTAAATGTTCCTATATGGCCGATTGTACCGATTTTTTTGCCTTTGTACTCTCCGCCCAATGCATCACAGCTATCTTCAATTACCCAAAGGTTATACTTCTCAGCCAAAGCCATAATCTTGTCTAAATCATAGCTGTTGCCCAAAGTATGTGCAAGAAAGATTGCTTTAGTCTTTGAAGTAATTGCTTCTTCGATTTTGTCAGCATCAATATTGTATGTACCGATTTCGCAATCAACAAAAACAGGCACCATTCCCTGTTGAATAATTGGGTTAATCGTTGTCGGAAAACCTGCTGCAACAGAAATTACTTCATCACCTTTTTTGAGCGCTCTTTCACCTAATTTGTGTGAAGTCAAAGCTGAAAAAGCTAGCAGGTTTGCGCTGGAACCGGAATTAGTGGAAAGTGCATATTTTACGCCTAAATATTTTGCAAATTTTGATTCAAATTCTTTGTTAAATCTTCCCGCAGTAAGCCACATATCCAAAGAAGCATCAATCATGTTCATCAACTCTTCTTCGCCTAAAAGTTTTCCGCTTGGAGGAATGTAATCGAATTCTCGTTTGCTGCCGTACACTTTTGCGTAATATTCTTTTGCGGCTTCTTTTACTTTATTGCGTAATTCTTGTTCCATTTTATATTTTCCTCATATTTATTAATCTGATTTAAAGTGAAATTATACATATCAGTATCTTCTGCATAGAAATGCTTGTACCAATCAACCGTTTCCCGGATGGCTTGATTTGCAGTGTAAGTCGGAGTCCAGCCAAGGACTTTTTCAGCTTTTTCAATGTTAAGCATTAAAAGATTGGCTTCATGTAAATTGTCGCGCTTGTGAACGACAACTTCACCTTTGCCGTAATTTTCAACGACTTTTTGTGCAACTTCTGCAACTTTTAAAACACTGTCTTCATAAGGGCCGAAGTTAAACCCGTCAGCAAAATGCTGTCCGTATTCTAAAAGTTTTTCGCCCAAAAGCAGATATCCTGACAAAGGTTCTAAAACATGCTGCCAAGGACGGACGGCAACAGGATTACGGATTTCGATTTTTTCACCTGCATTGATAAATCTGACACAATCAGGGATTAATCTATCCAACGCCCAGTCGCCGCCGCCTATAACATTACCGGCACGTGCGGTTGCCATTGCATATCCGTTTTGCAAAAATGAACGTCTGAATGATGACGACATTATTTCAACACAGCCTTTAGAGGACGAATACATATCATAACCGCCCATAGGCTCGTCTTCTCTGTAACCGCGGTTAATCTCTTTGTTTTCGTAACACTTGTCAGTGGTAACATTTACGAATGCTTTTACTGAAGAACAGTTTCTGGCAGCTTCAAGAACATTCAATGACCCTATGACGTTTGTTTTGTATGTAAGAATGGGTTCTGAATATGAAAGTCTTACCAATGGCTGGGCTGCTAGGTGGAATATTATTTCAGGTTGAAAATCTTGAATTTCTTTTGCTAATTTATCATAATCGAGAATATCTCCAATTATGGATTTTTTAATTTTATTTTGGATATCAAGCTCAGTAAACATTGAAGGCGTTGTGTTAGGCTCAAGAGAGTATCCGCAAACTTCAGCACCAAGCTTTGTAAGCCATAATGCCAGCCAGCTTCCTTTAAAGCCTGTGTGTCCTGTTAAAAATACTTTTTTGCCTTTATAAATATTATTAAACATTTAAAACCTCTTTATCTAGCCAAACTGCCCACGGTGCTGTGTTTTTCACCCACATTTCAGTAAGGTCGTTTTTGTCTTTTAGCGTGTCCATCGGGCGCCAGAAGCCTTCGTGCTTGTATGCATTTAATTTTCTGTCTTTAGCGAGGTTTTCTAACGGTGCTCTTTCAAAAATCACATCATCTCCGTTTGGAATGTAATCGAAAACCTGCGGTTCGCAAACAAAAAATCCGCCGTTTATCCAAGATTCATCGCCTTTTGGTTTTTCCATAAAAGACGTAATCATGTTGTCGTCTTTTATAACAAGGGCGCCAAATCTGCCTGAAGGCTGAACAGCCGTCATTGTAACTGTTTTTCCGGATTCTTTGTGCGATTTAATTAAATCATCAATGTTAACATCAGAAACTCCGTCGCCGTATGTAAGCAAGAACGGTTCATTGCCGATGTATTCCTGAGCTTTCTTAATTCTTCCGCCGGTCATAGTGTCTTGACCTGTGTAAAGCATTGTAACTTTCCACGGCTCAGTCTTTATTCGATGAATTTCAACAGAATTATTTTGCATATCTACAGTAATATCAGAATATTGTTGGTAATAATGTACAAAATAATCTTTTATAATATGAGACTTGTAGCCTGTCAAAATTATAAAATCATTAAAACCATAATGTGAATATATTTTCATGATATGCCACAGAATTGGTTTTCCGCCGATTTCTACCATTGGTTTCGGTATTAATTTTGTTTCTTCGCTGAGTCTTGTTCCCAATCCTCCGGCTAATATTACTACTTTCATCTTACTCTCCTGATAATAAATATTTTACAATACTTCTCCTAATTTAACGATTCCGTTGTAGAAGGCTCCGCATATTGAGTCGTAATCTTCCCAAGCATACGTTGTTAAAGAAAGCCAAATGATAGCGTGGAGTAATTTGATTTTTCTTTTGTTTACGCTTGGCAGGCAATCAAAGAAAAATTCCTCCATATCAGCCCAATTGTTAGGCTTAATGGCAAATTCAACTTCTTTTTCTCTAATGTCCAGTGTGAATTTTTTGCGGTTAAATTGATCATATTCACCGTTGATTGAGTAATACAATTTTGCCCAATCGTAATCAACATCACCATAAAATTTAGTTTTACCGAAATATCCGCGGGGATCAATTAAAATAGCTTTCATATTGAATGTGTCAAACATTAAATTTGAAAAAGTGCAGTCTCCGTGAATAAGACAAAAATCTTTTGGATAGTATTCTTTTATTGCTTCAATAAGTTCCTCTTTATTAAAGAAAACATTTTTATAATACTGTCCGTTTATTTTAATAAACTCTTTATCTGCAAAAGGCACAAGTTTTTCTATTTTAGCCAGTCTGTCAAATGTTTTGTTTATGAAATTATCTTCAACATCTTTGAGATTAACAGGCTGCTTTGGTTCAAGATTGTGTAATTCTTTAAGCGCTTCGATTAATTTGCGTAAGATTTCACGTTTCTGAGATTTTGTAAGGCAATCGTATTCAAAAATATTTTTGCCTTGAACTTTTTTCATTGTAAGCGGCTCATAATCGTATATTTCCGGAATATTTTTATATCCCAGCGCCTTAACATGCTTGTACCAGGCAATTTCATCAACAGCGATTTTTTTGCCTTGTTCATTAATTCCGCGTTTTACAATCACATCTCCGTTGAATTCCATAGAATTAAACGGTCTGCATCTTGGTGTAGAGTCGTTGTTGTCTGAATAAGAAAGCAGAGTGCCTATTTCTTTAGAACCGTACAAGTCAAGTCTTTTAAATTCAATGGGCTGCTTTTCAAGCCATCCTACAAGAGCGCCTTCTTCATCAATATTTTTCAAGGCCTGTTTATTTTCAAAAATAAACAACCCGGCAACACCGTTTTCTTTAGAAGGTGTTTTAATAAACTTACCGTCAACATATGACCAGCGGCATTCAAAATCTTTTGATATTCCGATGTAATTGCCGGAATTTTGTGGAATTTCAAAGTCTTCAGATAAAATTAAATCGCACCACATAATCATGAAAGGTTCATCATCTTTATAAGTTGAAATGGCTTCTTTAATACCTGAGATTGTACCTTTTTTAGATGCTTTAATTATATTAAATTTATACTGCGAACCAAAAGCGCGCAGATATTTTTCAAGCACATCTGTTTTGTAGTCGGCAATAATCGTAAAGTTTGCATCTTTAAACTTTTGAAAGGCATAAAATATTATAGGAAGATTGTTTACCGGTACAAGACACTTCGGCTTGTTTCGAGTCAAACCTTCTAATCTTGTTCCTTTTCCACCTGCTTGTATAATAATATTCATAGCTTACTCCCTATAAATTCATCACCTGTTAAACTACTTCTCCTATCTCATTAACAATATGAATAAAATATTGTACAATTTAATACTATCACAAAAGATAAAAAGTTAAATATTATGTTAACTTTTATGATATTATTTTAATAATTTTATACTTATGGTTATACTTGAGCTTGATAAAATAAAAAAATATGTTTTAGAAGCATTACAAATTTTCTATTCGTTGTAATTTTTCTAAACCCAAAACAAAATATAATACTTGAGTAATATTTTCAGAATTGAGAGTAGTTTTTGTTGCAAGTAATTTCCTTAACTCGTCTTCAAACGAGTTTTCGGGCTCTTTGATTTGTTTAGGTTCAAACAAAATATCCGCAAGTATAAATAATTCATCATTGAATTTTAAAGCATCACTTAATTGTTTTATTGTGATAGCTTTAGGAAAATTAGGCATTTTACCGTTTTCAAGTTTAGTAATTAGAGCGGCACTCACGTCAGATAGTTTTTCAACTTCACGTAAGCTGAGTTTTAAGGCTTGTCGTCGTGTTTTTAGAACAGTGCCGAATTTTATTAATTGTTGTTGTTTATTCATATTTACTCCGATATAAATGATAGCATAACAAGAATAAAAATCAACAATGTTGACAAATATGAAAAATGATGGTATTATCATATTAATCAATGCTAATTTATAAATATAGAAAAAGGAGAAATATAAATGGCAAATTTGAAAAACAAAATTTTACAAAAATTACGCAGCGGAAAAGACTTGGAAGAAGTTTTCGATAGCTTATCTGCCGGTCAGGAAAATTTACTCAAAAATCAGTCTAACCCGGTTTTTAGTAACAAAGATAGAAATAAAATCCTAAAAAAATATACAGACTTGCAGAATATCGGAAAATCTTTGTACCGTTACAAAGCGTTGAAAGAAAATGAATATGAAAAAGAGGCAGAGGAAGAAAAATCAAATATTGAAAATGTCGTATTGAAAGGCGGTATAAGTTATAATAAATATGTATGGCATTCAGAAAACGGAGAAAATACATGTGATGAGTGCAGCGCTTTGGATGGTAAAGAATTTGAATTCTATGATGAAGTTCCCGAGCGTCCTCATCCGAATTGCAGGTGTACTGTTGTGGTTATTGAGGATTCTGATATTGCAATAGAGGATGATGAAAATAGCGAAGACGGAAGTGAAGAAGGTGGAAATGAACCTCCATCTCAAAATCCAAATCCACAACCTTCACAAAAATCGCCACAGCCAACTCCACCACCTAAAAATCCGCCACAATCCCAAAAAGTAATGCCTGTAAATGGCCCTATTACAAGTCCATATGGTTGGAGAACTCATCCTACCTATGGAACTAAGAAATTTCATGATGGTGTAGATATAGGAGTACCTATTAATACTCCAGTAAAAGCAACAACAAGTGGTAAGGTTGTTATGTCTCAATGGTATAATGGTTATGGGAAGTATATTGAAATAGATCACGGCAACAATATTCATAGTTTTTATGGACATTTGAACTCTTATGATGTAAAAGTAGGTGATTATGTGAATTCTGGACAAGTTATAGCAAAAAGTGGGAATACTGCGGGAATAGGTAAAAATGGAAAAGTAATGACTACTGGACCACATTTGCATTTTGGAATTCATAAAAATGGACAATCAATAAATCCATTAGATTTTGTCCGAAATTTTTAATATATAAATATTGATTTTTGTATATACATATTCTTTTAGCTTCAATAACTCTTTTAACTTGTCTGAATAAT
>ULUL01028844.1_pt1 | contig 9994 bp, 9 predicted proteins | sample 1958481 | NCBI WGS metagenome assembly ULUL01 (sample SAMEA4835759, study PRJEB28245) | human gut metagenome | biome: gut microbiome; material: fecal sample | place: Denmark | collected 2008 | reverse complement strand
AATTGTGAACGCTATACTGTAATTAGAGTTGTGAAATATCATAACTTTAATAACGAAATCTAATACTATTAAAATAATAAATGGAGGTAAATATGAAAATTTTATTGCGATTTTATTTGCAAAACAATAAGCTGCCGATTGATTATCGACGAATTATGCTTTCGTTTTTTAAACGGTCACTGTCAGATATTGCCGAGGGAAAATATTATGAAAAATATTATTTTACACCGGAACGCAGAAATTTTACTTTTGCGGTGAATCTGCCTATGCCGAAGTTTTCTAAAACGGAAATTCAACTCGGGAAAAATCAACTAAACATTACTTTTTCAACGGCTGACTATAATACGGGATGTATTTTTATGTCTGCTTTTATAAAGCAAAAGGACAAGCCGATTCCCGCTCCGCTCGGCAACGAAATGAAACTTGTCAGTGTTAATCTTGTGCCGGAAAAAAATGTTACTTCATCATCCGCTGTTGTGAAAATGCTTAGCCCTTTGTGTATCAGATTACATAAAGCCGAGAATAATTCGGATAAGTATATTTCGGTTGCTAATCCGGATTTTACGGAGATTGCAAAACAGGTAATTAAAGAGCAGCTTGTTGAAAGCGGTTTTGACGAGAAGTTAATTTCAAACTTTGAAATTAAACCGTTAAACGCAAAAAAAACAGTGGTTTATCACTACAAAAACTACATTGAATGCAGTTTAGGCAGTTTTAGTATTAATGCCGATAAATCGGTTATTAATTATCTGCTGAAAAGCGGTATAGGTTCACGAAAATCCGCAGGATTTGGCTTTGCCGAGCTTTTATCGGAGGGAGGTGAACCGAATTAATGAAAACAAAGATTGATTACTTTGATTATGACACTTTGCTGCAGCCTACCGATTGGAGGTTTGCAGCAGCCGTTGTCGGTTTATGTAAATATTTTGATTACTTTGGAATTGTTTACAAAGTCCTCTATGATGTTGAAGAAAAGCCCGATAATTATATCCACGGCTTTGACGGTATTATTTACAAAAGTGAAGATATAACAGAAGAAAAATATCTTGAGTTTGCAGAGAACTATTTTGAAAAATATATGACTCACAAAAATATTTTAAACATTCTCGAAAGTCAAGAATTCAGTGAAGAACAAATTAAATTGGTAAACGACCTTGTTAAGAGCAAAACAGTTCTTAAAGGGCTATTTGACAAAATAAAATTTGATGGAACAAATAAAGATGTTTTTATCTCAACTATTGAAGAAAACAGGGCGGAAATTATAAAAAATATCTTTAAAAACGGCAATAACCTTTATAAGAATTACTGCAATGAACGACTTATTTTTACTGAAGATAACAGCACTTGCAGACTTAGAGGCTACAATGTTGACAAAGACAGAAAAACAAGTAATCTCGGCTTTTGTTTTTCAAAGGAAAGTTTTGAGAGCAATGATATTTTAGAATTTGATTTTATACCGTTTGCTTTCTCAAATCCTGATATGAGAGAAGCTTATTTTGTGAATAACAATTTTTCTGTTAAGTCTTTAACTCAAACAAACTATGCTTTTTCAAATCAACTTAGCAGTACAGAAAATAAAGACGACAAAAACAAACTAATGCTTGTTTTGCAAAACTCAAAGGATTATATAAGCTATGATGTTGAAATTATATCAAAATCACAGGATAAGGCTTATTACGAAACATTTTTTGTACGACTTGAAAGATTAAAAAAGTTAAGAGAATTATCGGGGAAATCATTAAACTTTGTCAAAAAAATCAATGATGATTATTGGTTTAATCTTGAGAAAGAAGTTTATATGCGTTGTATGAATAATATTTTACTTGATGATGTTATTCTTAAAATGTTTAAATTTTTTTATTTTGAGGAAAGCGAGAAAAAGAATAGCAAAGCTATAAGTGAAATTCGTAAAACTCAAAAAAATATAATGTACAAGATAGGCTTATTAGTTGATATAAATGTATCGTGGAAAGGAAATGGAATTATGGATGAAATTAAGTCAGCAAAAAGTTGTGGATTTTTAACTTCCAAAAAACTAATTGAAATGAAAAGCAGTAATAAAATTAATTCATATAAGCAAAAAATAATCAGTGCTCTTTGCGCACATGATTATGACAGAACAAAAGAGATTATACTTAGTTTGTCTGCTTATGTCGGAATGGAATTTTCATTTTTCTATACATTTCTTGAAAATGCGGAAGAAAATAAAGATCTTGCATTTGCTTTTGCAAGCGCATTAAGTGAAGTAAGCTCAAAAAACAACGAAGAAAATAACTAATATAAAGGAGATTTTATTATGAAAAATAAAGCATTAACATTAACTGTAATCGCAAATATGACAAGCAACTACGGCGAAAGCCTCGGTAATATTTCAAGTGTACAAAAGGTATTCAGAGGCGGAAAAGAGTACGCTACAAGAAGTCGTGAGAGCCTTAAAAACGCTATCTGTGTTCAGTCGGGTTTTTATGATGATTTACAGACATCAATCGACGGAGCAATGCAGAAACTTGTTAATGAAGATGTAAATGCCGCAACATGCCGTGCGCTTGAGGGTGGATATATGTCAACAAAAGATGTTACATACATCCGTAACAGTTCTTTCTATCTTACAGACGCTGTTGCTACAGAGCCGTTTATTAATGATGCCCGTTTTCACAATAACCTTTACCTTGCAACCAATTATGCTATGGCACACGGTTTAAATGTTCAAAACAATGCAAAGGATTGCGGTCTTATGCCTTATCAGTATGAATATGACAAGTCATCTAAAATTTACAGTCTTACAATTGACCTTGAAAAAATCGGTAAGGACGAAAACTTTGGTGCAGAGGCAGATAACGCAGAAAAGTGCGAAAGAGTAATTGCTCTTATTGACGCAGTAGAAAATCTTTCACTTGTCGTTAAGGGAAATCTTGATAACGCAGAGCCGATTTTTGTGGTAGGCGGTCTTTCACCGAGAAAAACACATATTTTTGAAAATGCGGTTTCTGTTTCAGGCAAAAGACTTATTATAGAGCCGATTAAGGAAAAACTTGCTCAAGGTTACAGTTGTGCACTTATGCGTAACGGCGAGCTTTCAAACGAGGACGAAATTGTAAGAGAAATTAATCCTGTAAGTATGACAGAATTTTTTGAAAATCTCAGAGGTCAGGTTAAAGAGTATTTTTCGGAGTAAGGCGGAATTAATATGAAAGCAATTAGACTTCATATAAAACAAAACAGTGCAAATTACAAAAAAGAAGAAACTGTACAAAACCGTATGACATTTCCTTTACCGCCGTATTCAACTGTTATCGGAGCACTTCATAAGGCTTGCGGTTATACATCTTATCATCCTATGCAAGTAAGCGTACAGGGAAAGTACGGTTCTCTAAAAACAAAAATGTATAAGGACGATTGTTTTCTTAACAGTCTTAATGATGACAGAAATTTGCTTGTAAAAATGAAAAATCCCGATATGCTTTCAAGTGCATATCAGGTTGTGGCTACTGCTCAAAATACTCAAGGAAACAGTTTTGAAAAAGGCATTACAATTAATGTAATTAATGAAAAATTGCTTGAAGAATACCGCTTTTTAAAGCGTACAAAACGCAGAATCGACAAGCATAAAAAAATCATTAATAAAATGAAAACTCGGCTCAAAGAAATGAAAGCCGATGAAAATATTTCTGTCGAAGAAGTAAAAGAATTTGATAAGCGTATTAATCATATAAAGGCTGTGTATGATGAGTACGAAAAGGTAAAGTATACTATTCCGTATTCCCATTTCAGAACGCTTGCAAAAGGCCCTAAGTATTATGAACTTCTATGCGATATTGAACTTATCATTCATATAGTTGCAGATGAAAATACTATGAATGATATTATGGATAATATCGGAAATCTTACTGCAATCGGCAGAGGAGAGGACTTTGTAGAAGTGCTTGAGTGTGCTCAAACAGAGCTTTTTGATGTTGACGAAGATGTCGATTACGGAGAAGCTGATTTTGATGTTTATATGCCTGTCGAGTATCTCGAAATTAATAAAGACGATATGGATATAATCTCTAAAACGGAAGGCGGATACACAGGCGGTACAAAATATTTAATGCCTAAGGATTACAAAACAGTGCAGTTAAAGGGCGGTATGAGAAAACGAGTGTTTAATCGTGTACCTATTATTTTCTGTCAACTTAACTATATTGAAAACGGTTGTAAAGGCATAATGCTTGACAAAACCGAGAACGGTATATATTCAGTGTTTTTAGCTTGAGGTATTTATAATGAATATAGAAGATAAACTTGCAAAACCCGACAAAACAATAGGACAACATTCAAATGAGCTTATAGAGCAGGCAAAACTGCTCTATAAGCTCGGCTATATAAAATCTGATGATTTATACTCTGATTTACTTGTTTCGTGTTTAAAACATGATAATGGTAAGGCAAATTCTCAATTTCAAAAAAGAATTACTAAAGGCGGAAATTTTCAACCTGAACAAGAAATTCCACACAGTATACTTTCGACTTTTTTTATTGATAAATCAGAATGTATAAAACCTATAAGCGTATATTTTGCTGTGCTTTATCATCACTATAACAAAGACTCTCCTGTTACAGTGTTTAAAGAAAACCGTGAGCTTATAGAAAAATTCCTTGCTGAATTTGGCTTTGATACAAACTCTTACAATAAAATGAAGAGGAATATTAAGAAAATCAAAGCTTTATTTGAAACCGAACTTTCTGATGAAGAAAAACAATACGCTGTTTTATTAAAAGGTCTTTTACATAAATGTGATTACAGTGCAAGTGCAGGTCTTGACTGCGAAAAGGTCAACGATTTTTTGACTGCTTCTTTAAACAATTGGAAAAATACCCGAAATATTGATTACAATGAATTGCAAGAATTTTGCATTAAAAATACCGATAGCAATTTAATTGTAACCGCACCTACAGGTATGGGCAAAACCGAGGCGGGATTGCTTTGGTGCGGTGACAATAAATGTTTTTTCGTTTTGCCGTTAAAAACAGCTATCAATGCGATGTACGAAAGAATTAAAAAACTTTGCGGAGATAATTCTCAAGAAGATTACAAGGAAAGAGTGGCACTTGTTCACTCCGATATGAAATCCTATTATTTGGAAGATTCAATAATTAGCGGAAAAAATTATGATTTTGCGTATGCACAATGCAGTAAACAGCTTGCACTTCCGATTACAATTTGTACGCCTGATCAGATATTTGACTTTGCATTGAAATATGCAGGTTATGAATACAAACTTGCGGTAGCGTCATATTCAAAGTTTATTATTGATGAGATACAGATGTATTCACCTGATGTTTTGGCTGCAATTATTTATGCAATTGAGATGATTCATACTTTGGGTGGTAAGGTGGCTGTAATTACCGCAACTTTGCCTCCGTTTGTAAGAAACGAGATTGAAAAAATACTCGGAACAGATGTAAAAACATCCGATTTTTCTGATAAAGGAAAGCTAAGGCATAATGTAAAAGTATATGAAAAAAACTTGCAGTCTGACGATATTATAAAAATATTTGATGATACAATATGCGATAAAGTAAAAAAATATCTTGTCGTTTGCAATTCGATTGATATTGCAAATAAGATGTACACCGAAATAAAAAATTCGGATATTAACGCAAGTGTAAATCTGTTTCATTCCAATTTTACAAAAAATGACAGAAAAACTAAAGAAAATGCGATTTTAGCAGCCTCTGAAAAAACTAACGAAAGCATGAATATACCTGAAATATGGATTTCAACATCCGTAGTCGAAGCAAGTCTTGACATTGATTTTGATATTCTTATTACCGAGTTATCGGATTTATTTTCTTTGTTCCAACGCTTTGGGAGAGTAAACAGAAAGGGTAATAAAGACTTTTCATCTTCCAATTGTTTTGTATTTACTGAAATTCAAGGTAATGCACATCGTTTTGTTGACGATGATATTCATTCGTTGTCAAAACAGGCGATTTTAAGCGTTGACGGAATTATCTCTGAAGTTCTTAAAAAAGAACTTATAGATGAGTACCTTTCGGTTGAAAAAATCGAAAAATCAAAATATTATCAAGAATATCGTAAAATTTATAAATATTATAAAGAAAATGTCGATTATCTCTCTCTTAAAAAAGATGGAATAAGAAGTATTGACAGAAGCGACGCTGTACCGATTGATATTTATAATCAAAATGAAAGTGCCATAGAAAAAGCTTTGGAAGTTTTAAAATCAGATACTTATTCAAGAGATGATAAACTTAAGGCAAACGAAGAAATACTTGGATTTACGGTTTCCGTACCTAAATTCAGAATTGACGATTACGAAATAAAAAAATTAAAAATGCCATATACTGAATTACCTGTTATTAACAGCAGTTATGATTCCGAATGCGGCATCAGATTTGATAAGGAAAAGAAAACCAAAAAGCAAGATAAATCTGATGATAAGGGAGAACCTGATAATTTTATATGAGGTATGATTATGGACGAAAATAATATTTCGGGTATGCATATTTATTATTACTATGTGTGTAAAAGAAAGCTGTGGTATTTTTCAAACGGTTTGGCAATGGAAAGTGAAAACGAAAATGTCAAAATCGGAAAACTTATAGATGAAACCACTTATAAGCAAAAGAAAAAACATATTATGATCGACAACACAATCAATATTGATTTTATTACCGAGCATAAACTTTTACATGAGGTAAAGAAAAGCAGAAAGATAGAGGAAGCGGGTATTGCTCAACTTAAATACTATCTTTATTATCTGAAAAAGCGTGGGGTAGAGGGAATAAAAGGCAGAATTGATTATCCTTTGCTAAAGCAAAGTCTTAATGTTGAACTTAGCGAAGAAGATGAAAGAGAGCTTGAAAGTGCGGCAGCTGATATAGTAAAAATTATATCGGCTGCTTTGCCGCCAAAATTTAAAAGTAAAAGAATTTGCAAATCATGTGCTTACTATGATTTGTGCTGTATTTGAGGTGATAAAATGCAGGAAAGTTATTACATATATTCGTCAGGCAATTTAACTCAAAAAGACAACACATTAAGATTTACTGCAATTGACGGAAATGTAAAAGATCTTCCGATAGAAAATATTAAAGAAATTTATATTATGAATGAAATAACGGTCACATCTAAATTGCTGAACTTATTTTCAAAATACGGAATACTTGTACATTTCTTCAATTACTATCAATTTTACATAGGAAGTTTTTGCCCAAAGGAAACAAAACTTGCAGGTCAGCTTTTGGTTAAGCAAGTGCTTGCTTACGGCGACTATTCAAACAGATTATCAATAGCAAGAGAATTTATAGTTGCTGCGTCTTATAATATTTACAGAAACTTAAGATACTACAACGGCAGAGGCAAGAATGTGTCAGAGCAAATGGCTGCTATTGAAAATTTGAGGAGAAAACTTGCAGATGTAGAAACCATAGAAGAGTTGATGGGAATTGAAGGCAATATTCGTCAGGAATATTACAAAGCGTGGAATGTAATTATTGATCAGAATATTGAATTTGATAAAAGAGTTTATCATCCTGCCGACAATATGATTAACAGCCTTATTTCATATGTCAATTCTCTTGTATATACAAAAACTCTGGCGGAAATTTATAAAACCCAACTTAATCCTACAATAAGCTATCTTCATCAGCCGGGTACAAGGCGATATTCTCTTGCACTTGATGTTTCGGAAATTTTCAAACCGCTGATTGCGGATCGTCTGATCTTTTCTTTGCTTAATCGAAAACAAATAACAGAAAGCAGTTTTGTAGAAGGACTTAACGGTTTGCAGCTTACCGAAAGAGCGTCACGAATAATTACATCTGAATTTGACGAAAAATTAAAGACAACTATTTTTCACAAAGAACTTAATAAAAATGTTTCTTATCAATTCTTAATCAGACTTGAACTTTATAAACTGATAAAGCACATTATAGGAGAAAAAGAATATAAAGGCTTTGAAATGTGGTGGTAAATATTGTATGTAATTCTTGTATATGATATAATATGTGATGAAAAGGGCAGAAAAATACTTCCAAAGGTATTTAAGATTTGCAAAAAATATCTTGTACATATTCAAAACTCTGTTTTTGAAGGAAACTTAAGTAAAGCAAACTCACTTGCTTTGCAAAAAGAACTTGATGTTTATATCAGAAAAGACAAGGATTCGGTAATAATGTTTCATACCCGTGAAGAACGGTGGATGAATAAAGATTTTCTTGGAAAAACGGATGATAAAACATCAAATTTTTTGTAACGCTTTTATTGTCGACCTGACATAGCACAAAACCCCCGGCAGGTTGACAGAACCTAAAAATCAAGTAATCATCGGTATAGTTGCTTTTGGTATATTGAAATGACAGTAATATTTGATAAATATTTGGTATATCGACAAAACAGCACAGAAAAATGCCGATGATTACTTATCCTTTTATCCCACGGCTATAAATCTATCCATATTGGATTTTAAATCGCAATCATTCTCGGACCTCGTATCGGTAAGTATGGCAACTATAAATCTATCCATATTGGATTTTAAATGACAACTGAATATACGTTCTATTAGCAATAAGTTTCTATAAATCTATCCATATTGGATTTTAAATACACATGGAGAACGGTGGTGTCTAAGTCCTGCTTGACTATAAATCTATCCATATTGGATTTTAAATTTTGACACAGGCTATCTTAAAAAGAGTGGCATTACCTATAAATCTATCCATATTGGATTTTAAATACATCAAAAGATGTCAGCGGAAGTGCAACTTAATAACTATAAATCTATCCATATTGGATTTTAAATGGCGTTAAGCTGCTTATTGACGGATACGAAGTAACACCTATAAATCTATCCATATTGGATTTTAAATCTTGGAAGACATTTTGAAAACCGCAAAGGAAAAGTCTATAAATCTATCCATATTGGATTTTAAATGACGGATACATATACACTTCAATTGTTACTTCAATCCTATAAATCTATCCATATTGGATTTTAAATTTTGGATGAAGCATATATCTACCTATCGAGAGTGCCTATAAATCTATCCATATTGGATTTTAAATTTTGATAATTTTATTGCTTTCCCATTCTGCAAATTGCTATAAATCTATCCATATTGGATTTTAAATTTCAACAATCGGAACATCTGATACAGCCGTGTCAACTATAAATCTATCCATATTGGATTTTAAATTTCTTTTGTTTTTATGTGCCTTGCCCTCTCAAAGTCTATAAATCTATCCATATTGGATTTTAAATGCCAAAAGACGGAGCACAGGAGCGTTTAACACAGGCCTATAAATCTATCCATATTGGATTTTAAATTTCTCGCACCGCAATGAGGGCAATAGTTTTCAAATCTATAAATCTATCCATATTGGATTTTAAATATGCTTTTTGCAATCAATGCAGTTACCGTGAAATTCTATAAATCTATCCATATTGGATTTTAAATGATAATAAAACTTTCCTGTTATGCCGCGTCTGATGACTATAAATCTATCCATATTGGATTTTAAATAATCATCAAGATAATCAGCTACAATGCCATATGCAACTATAAATCTATCCATATTGGATTTTAAATGTATCATTAAAAGTAACGGTCCAATCAGAAATTAACTATAAATCTATCCATATTGGATTTTAAATAATTTAGACAAAACACCCTCAAAAGATGTATCAACCTATAAATCTATCCATATTGGATTTTAAATACCTTTACAACAGCACTTCCGCCCCCTCTCTTCGGCTATAAATCTATCCATATTGGATTTTAAATACTGTCTTTGAGAACATTCGGCGCTGTTGAATTGCTATAAATCTATCCATATTGGATTTTAAATTTTTCATATTGAAATTAGAATTTACGCCGATAGCGCTATAAATCTATCCATATTGGATTTTAAATCCCTGTTAGCGGAGGGGGGTTAAGTCGGATTCACTACTATAAATCTATCCATATTGGATTTTAAATATGTTTAGCT
>ULUL01052878.1_pt1 | contig 10067 bp, 10 predicted proteins | sample 1958481 | NCBI WGS metagenome assembly ULUL01 (sample SAMEA4835759, study PRJEB28245) | human gut metagenome | biome: gut microbiome; material: fecal sample | place: Denmark | collected 2008 | reverse complement strand
CCCCCCCCCCCCATTGGGTTTTTAGGTAAAATGTTTTTTTCAAGCCAATTGTGAAAATTAGTTAATATTTGCTCCAACCTGATTGCGGCCGTTGTTTTTGGCGTAATAGAGCCTTTTGTCTGCACAATCAATAATATCAGATGCGCTTTTGCCATCGAGCGGATAAGTTGCGACGCCTAAACTTATCGTTACATGACCGTCTTTTTCATTGTTTAAACGAATTTTACTGCTGGCGACGCGTTCGCATATTTTTTCGGCTGTTAAACGGGCTTCCTCTTTAGCTGTATTAGGCAGAATAATACTCATTTCTTCGCCTCCGTAGCGGCAGACAATATCTGTTGCACGCACATTGCGCCTTAGAGTGTGCGCAACTTGCCGTAAAACAGCATCCCCGGCTTGATGCCCGAACGTATCGTTAAACTTCTTAAAGAAATCTATGTCTAAAATTATTAGTGAAAACTCTGTATCATAGCGTTTGGCGTTTTCAATATGCATGTGCATCTGTTCTTGAAAATATCTGTGGTTGTATAAATCAGTAAGTCCGTCGGTTGTCGCAAGTTTGTATTGCTGTTCAAAGTCGCGAGATTTAATCAGGTATTTTACAATAAATGCGGAGATAAATGCAGTCAAAGAAAGTATTAGCGGGTAAATTACTTCCAGCCATAAATTAAAGAATTTCATAGCATAATATGACAAAATTGCATATATAAAGTAAATTGACACGGAAGCAAGCGACGCTGTGAATGCAGAATTTATGCGCATTACTACTAATCCAATCAAAAGTGCTAAGATAATACCAGTTAAAATAGTTACGAGTTTATCAGCTTTTGTTATGAAGTTGTTGTCCAGAATGTTATTTACGTATGTAGCTTGAACTTCAACCCCTGGAACTATATTTCCTGCTGGAGTTGTTTTAATGTCAAAAAGCGCAGAGGCAGTTGTGCCAAAGTAAATAATTTTGTTTTTAAAGTCATAGCCTATATCATCAATTTCACCGTTAATGAATTTGATAAGCTTATACATTGGTACTCTTTCGTATGTTCCGTTGGTGCCGTACCAATTCAAAATAGCACTACCGTCTTTATCTAAAAAGATTTTTCTGTTTCCTAATAGCAGATTTGAATCGTTATCAATTACAAAATCTGTTTTATTAATTTTTTCAACTCTGCTAATGGCGTCAATCGCGACTTTTAGCCCAAGCTGCGGGTAAAACTTATCATGATATTTTACAAAAAGCGGCATTTTTCTTAGAATTCCGTCCTCAGCCCTTGAAACATTAATCATGCCGATATTATTTGTAGAATTTAAAATACTTTGAATAATGGTACGGCAGTTAGTGAATGTCAAATCGCTAAAATCTATTTTATTTGAATAATTTTTTACATTAACACTCAAACTGTCTGGCAGTGTAGCAGGCTTGCGCAAATCCGCCGGCTGATTATCGAAATTCATTGCGGTATATACATTATTATATTTTGTAACCGCGTTTGTAAGTGCAATATCTGCCTGAGGGGCGCTTTTCAAAGATTTTACAAACATAAGATCAAACGCGATAATTTTTGGGTGCTGACCTTCCAGATAGTCGATTATTTTCGCATAAATATCTCTGGGCAAGGGCCACTCGCCATAATTATCAAGAATATATTCATAGCTGGCTTCATCTATAGCAATGATTGTTATATCAGGATTTGGCGCTTTTGTATTTGCATTAATCATTATACTCTGGCGCAGGTCAAAGGTCCTGTTTTCAATCATGTCTATAAATGTGTTAAAGTTTGCATTTTTTATACTAAAAAATACAGCCGTACAAAACAATACAAACCATATTGAATATAATATTTTTTTTAACATAACAGCTCTTCCCTAAAGATTATTTCATATCTTTAGTATAGTTGATGTTAGGTGTTTTGGCAACAAAATTTTTTACAATAAAGTGTTTTTCTAAAATAAAATTATTTAGTTTTAAAATTTCAGTTGAATAAGCGAGTTCGTCAGGGTTTTGAAGATATCTTAACAAGCATTGTTCGTGCAGATTCATTATATTAAATTACCTATAAAAAATGTACCAACCGTGTGTATTGTTATTATTTCAAATGTTTGGTGAAATTACATCAACCTTTTATATAATAATTTTTATTTTTTCTCATATGAATGCATGAAATTAATTTTTATTACATGTACTTGCTTATTTTTTTTGAGCAATGTAGAATATAATTAGTCGAAATAATTATCAAGTTTGGAATCTTGAGAACAAAGAAAGAGGTTTAAAATGAAAGACGGAATTCACCCGGATTATAAAAAAACAACAATTAAATGCGTATGCGGTAACGAAATTGAAACAGGCTCTGTTGTAGACAATATTACAGTTGAAATCTGCAACCACTGCCACCCGTTCTATACTGGACAACAAAAAATCCTTGACTCTGAAGGTAGAGTTGAAAGATTTAACAAACGTTATGGCAAAAAAGCATAAGTGTTGTTTTGTAACAAATTTTTTAAATAATACCATTGCTCTAATGAGTGTGGTATTATTTTTTATGTAATGTTGGGAGGAAATTAATGAGTGAAAATAATCAACCTATTGTTAATTTGATTTCTAAGCCGGAAAATATGTTAAAAACGGTGTATACAGCGTGCCGTACATGCTATAGCGCGGATTATCCTATAAATATCTATAACAGCACTGATGATAAGGAAAAAATGCTCAAACTTATAGAGCGCGTAATTTCATCAGGCCATTACTCAACAATTGAACATATCCAAGTTAGTTTCGCAATTTCAAATGTCTCAAGAGCTTGCACTCACCAACTCGTAAGGCACAGGCACATGTCTTTTTCTCAAAAATCTCAGCGCTATGTGAAGGAAAAAGGTCAGTTTGATTTTATTATTCCCCCGACAATTGAAAAAAATCCCGAATTAAAAGAAAAATTTGTACAATTTATGGGCGCTATATCACAGCAGTATTTAGAATTTGTGGAGGCTGGTATTCCTGCTGAAGATGCAAGATTTGTGCTTCCGAATGCTGCGGCGAGCTCTATGGTTGCAAGCTTGAACTTGCGCGAAATGATTCATTTAGCAAACCTAAGACTTTGTACGCGTGCTCAGTATGAAATCCGAATGCTTGTTAAAAAAATGTGCGACGCGCTTGTTGCTGAAGAACCTTGGCTTAAACCATACCTTGTTCCAAAATGCGAACGCCTTGGCTTTTGCGATGAAGACAAGTCATGCGGAAGAATGCTGACAAAGGATAAATTAATTAACGTTTAATAAGATTTGCGAGCTTTTGGCATTGCAATAAAAACCAATCCATTGATATTGTTTGATGCCTTGACTGCTCTTTGTCGATATTGGCAGTTAAGCTGTTTAAATATTGCTCTAAATTTGTATAACCTGTTTGGGGGTTGATAATGCTGCCATCAGAGGAGTTATACGGATTAAGCCCGTTTTTAATTTCCCATTCATCAGGCATTCCGTCATTGTCAGAATCTACAGAGGGGATGCCTTTATCATATTTCAAATCCTCCCCAGCCGTGTTAAACAATATTCCTCTAATAGAGTTTGCTCTTTTGTAAATCCCTGTTTCAACCTCCGTTATAAGTCTTTTATCCACAGTATCACGGTATTTTGAAGCTCCTGCATATTTAAGAACTTGTTCATAAGCCTTTTGCGCACTTTGCATTGAAATGGGCTCATGGAAAAACTGATAAGGACTTATAAGAGCATTTTTCCCGGTTAATATATAGGCATTGTTTGGTATAACTCCCATGCGGTTATCAATTGTATGAATTGGATTAATATTATTGATATTGCCGGTTATATAAAGTATTGGATTAACTTTTTGCTTAATATTTTTAGGGGCGTTTTTATAAGAAATTTCAACGAATTGGCTGCAAACGTTCATTTTTGTTGCAGGACCTGCTTTAAAGAAATTATTGACTATGTTGTTTCTTCCTCGAAAGAGACCTTGCGCAGAATTGCTGGCCCAGTTGCTTATAACATTGTTTCTAAAATCAACATGCTCAATTTCATTATCACTTTTGTAATGTCCTTGCATAAATAGAGGATTGTGCTCGCTATTGTTTGCAAAAAGATTATGATGAATACTTATTCCGTAGCCACCGAGACTTGCGCCCTTTCCTTCGGAGATATTTGCTAAAGAATTTATGCTTTCGCTGATAATTGACCATTGCAAAGTTAGATTTGCATTATCGTAAAGTGAAACAATATCATTCACAGACCAGCTAAAAGAACAGTGATCAATAATAATATTTTTTCTATTTTTAGCTAAAAGAGCAGGTTCTTGGGTATTTTCACCTTGTCTTATCCTAATATATCTGATAATTATATTATCGGCATTTATTACGACATGATTGTCTTTCAAGCAAATTCCGTCTTTCGGCGCTGTTTGTCCTGCAATTGTCAGATCGCCGTTATTTATAATTAAAGGAGATTTTAAAGAAATTACTCCATCAACATCAAAAACTATTGTTCTGGGGCCTTTTTGATTAAGAGCATGTCTCAAGGAGCCTTCTTCGTTATTATCTTCAAGAGTTTTTATGTGATAAACTTTGCCTTGGCGTCCGCCGGTTGTAGTGTATGCAGCAAAACCTTCTGCGGTTGGAAATGCGGGAAATCTTTTGGGAAAAACCATCAAAACCGCAATTAGCATGCAAAGAATAACCGCAATTATTGAGCCGATAGATGCAAAAATTAAGATATTTTTTTTAGAGCGCATTATACCTCTACTTTTAAATAAATTGGCCCCGGCGCGATTCGAACGCGCGATCTTCGGTTTAGGAAACCGCTGCTCTATCCTGCTGAGCTACGAAGCCATGGTCCTGTATCCCCATCTATTATATCACACTCAGCACGATAGAGCAAGAATTTAAATCGTGAGATAAATCTCACTAGATCCTGCTGAGCTGCGAAGCCCTTATTTAGCTCGAATATTTTATAATTTTTGTTAAATTGTTTTATTTCTTCAGGACTTTTAAATACAGCTTGTAATTTTTCCGTGCGCGGTTTCTGCTTCTATGTTGCTCAATGAAACTCATTAAATCCTTCATCTTTGTGATTTTTTCCAATAACTTCTTCCAATATTGTTCGCATTGCAGGCACAGTTTTGGGGTAGGTTACAAGAAATGCGCCATTAAAACTCGGGGCATTTTGTTTAGGGTGTATATTTATCATAAGAAATCACCATTTTACTTTTTTTTTAATCAAACAAAAAAAACTTTTGCGGGTAAATATGTGCCTGATGCGATTCGAACGCACGACCTTTTCCTTCGGAGGGAAACGCTCTATCCAGCTGAGCTACAGGCACATGAAGACTTGTTATTAAACTGTCAATACCTCAGCCGGATAGAGCGGAAATAAAATCTGCTCGGCAAACCTCGCTAAGCCAGCTGAACTACAGGCACATAAAATTAAAAAAGAGCGGGACTGCCCGCTCTTTTATCTTATTTAAAATATGCTTGCGCGTCAACTCTTTCACGCTCATTTGGATTTTCAATTTCAAAAAACGGCATTTTCTTTATATTTATTATTAACGCTACTACTGAGCTTGGGAAAATTTCTACTGCATTATTTAATTCTAGCACTGCTGAGTTATAAAATCTTCTTGCTGCTGCAATATGTTCTTCGACTTCATTGTAAGTCTGCATTGCGGTCATCATAGTCTGATCTGATTTTAATTGCGGGTAGTTTTCAACAGAAACCATCAACTGTCCCATTTGTTTTTGAATTTCACTATCCAATTTAAGTTTATCTTCTACGCTGCTTAAATCAGAAGGCATTTTGACAGCCTGCGCACGAAGTTTTGTTACACTTTCAATTAAACCTCTTTCATGCTCCATAAATTTGTTTGCAATTACAAGTATGTTAGGAATTAAATCGTAACGTTTTTTTAGTTGTACATCAATACTTGAAAAGGCTTCCTTAACCTTGTTTTTCTTTTGAATAAGACCAACATAAATCAAATAAAAAAGAATTAATAATACTATTAATGCTATAGTCCATCCATTCATATAACCTCCACTTGCCGCATCGGCAAATTGTTTCCCTTGTACAATCTTATCCAGCATATAACCTCGCTTTCCTCACTTTATCATATCATAAATTTGTTTTTGTGTCTAATTTAAGAGTATCTATTATAGAAATTACAGAAATAATGTCATTAAAAAGTTTTTGGTATTGCTCTGCGTTGGTTAAGGGTTTTGAAAAATCACAAATTGAGAACATATCACGTCCTGCGCTGCTTATTGCAATGTAAGCCGTGTTATTCAGAAATGCAGCACTAACTGTTTGATATGCAAATATTGATTTTGTCTTGAATTCTTTAGATATTTCTTTCAAACGCTCCATAAAGCTTGCTGTTAATATGTAGCGGGCTTCAACTTGATTTGTTGAAAAAGATGAAAATATTTTATTAAATTCAACATCTTCAAGTTGAACTTGTTCAAGATCATGTTTTTCTGGATTAATCAATTCTTCGCTGCCAACAAAGGTTTCACCTGTGAAGTTTTTATTCATAGGAACTTTTAAGACTATTCCATAAAAAGTTTGGACATATTTTTTTCGCATTTCAGATTTTACATAATATTCGGGGTTAAAAAGCTCTTCGCCTTCTTTATAGATGTTTCGGTATTTAGCGCTGATGTCTTTATATTCGTAAAGAGCCATCTCGTTTATTACAATGTCAACATCGTTGTATTTGCCGTAGAAGTTATCGTCATCATTTCTTTTTGTAAATTTGCCGAAGATTTTTGCATTGAATAACTCTGATGACTTAATCAGCGGTTTTTCAGTCCAATGAAAATTCCCAAAAGCTTTCATAAGGCTCTCCATTATTAGAGGTTTTACTTTGCTTTCGAACTTCTTTTTAAATGTTTTTCTGGAAAAATAAATAATTATTAATGCCATAAGCAAAACAATTAAGCCCAATGATAAACGTCCTAAAAGCGTATATAGATAAATTCCGGATATAATTGCAGCGGAAAGAATAAAAAAAGAAAGAAATCTATAAATTAATATCCATTGTTTTCGTTCCTTTTCAAATTGTAAAAGCGTCGGCATAACGTTTTTGTGATAATAATAGTAGAAATTCTTTCTGAATTCTTGAATGCTATTTTTTTGCATATTTTTCCTTATTTATTTGCAATTACAATAGTGAAATCAGTTTCGCCGCAATAGTAGTTTGTTGGTTCATAAACAAATTGAAACCCTTGTATTGACGGTGTCTTTTTCTTTAACCAATTGTAATAATCATTTGAAATATCTTTTGAATGCGCAATAAATTGTGTATGTGTTTTATTAACATTTCCGGTGCAGGTAATATTTATACCTTGAGTTTTTAGCTCTTCAATAACGATATTTGCGGTATCAGAATTATTAGTTGAATACATAACACCGGCTTTCACATTGGACATATCTTCAGGATTGGTCTTTTGTCTGTATATAACCCGGTTTACTACTTCTTGAGTTTTTTCAGGATCTAAAATCCAATAGCTGATATAACCTTTTTTATTAGGAGCACCCGGCAGCATTGCAATTTCAATTTTGTCCATATCCAAGTGCTTTGCAAGCCCTGCATACTGAGAAAGTTCATAAAAAGACATATTTGTTTTTATGTATTTGTTAGCAACCGTAATAATTTCTGGTAATTTGGCAATTGTTTCAGGTTTTTGAAGCTCTTTCATCAAACCTCTTAAGAACCACTGCTGGCGGTGAGTTCTTCCTATATCACCCATAGGATCATGTCGGAAACGCAAATAACCGACAACTTCTTTTCCGTCTAAATGATGTTCTCCTTTTGTTAAATTAATAAACAGCTTGCCAGAAAAATCATTGTAGTGCATGTTTTTTTCAACATAAATATCAACCCCGCCCAAAGCATCAACAATTTCTTTAACAGCATCATCATGAACCATGATATACCTGTCAATTTTAACACCAAGAGTATCTTCGATAGTTTTTATTGTCATTCCGATACCGCCGATTGCGTGTGCAGCGTTAATTTTTTGAATGCCATGGTTCTGCGGAAGATAAACTTTGCTGTCTCTTGGTATTGATAAGGCATTAATAGATTTAGTTTTCGGATCAACGTTCATTAGAATTATTGTATCAGTCCTGGTTCCCTCAAAAGGGTCAGTGCCTTCTCCGTTGGAATCAACTCCGAGAAGCAGCACGTTCTGTCTTTTTAGCCCGAAAGGAAATGAAAAATCAGCTTTTTGTTTTGAATCGTTATCTTGTGAAAGTTTTAGAAATAGATTTGTTATAAACGAATCCTTTCCAAAATGTTCTTCTAAAAATTCCTGATTATCTGCTAAAACAAATACGGAAATAGCAATACCGACAATTATAATTGTGAATATAGTTACAGCTTTTAAAAATTTTGAACTCTCATTTTTTCTGTTTAAAGCGTGTCTTAAATAGCATTCGCTTTGATCATCTTTTCTTATTGCACGTCTGGGCATTTTGGTTGTATTTTTCATTAGTTTTCCCTTATTTAACTTCTTATATAATGATAATATAATAAATTCGTTTAAAGAATATACAATGTTTTAATGATTTTTCTTACATAACATGTAAAAGGAATGTTGAAACCAGTGAAAAATAAACAGCCAAGCCTACAACATCAATTGTGGTTGCGATAACAGGGCCTGATGCAACGGCCGGATCAACATTCATAGATTTAAGAGCAAATGGCGTAAATGTTCCAATGATGGTTGCCATTGTCATGTTTATTGTCATAGCAACACCGACGACAATGCCGAGTTCAATATTATGCTGCCAGCCAAAAGTTACAAGCGTAACCAAAATTCCAAAAATGCTTCCAATAATTAATCCAACAAACATTTCTCTTATTATGTGGTGAAGCGCAGAACTCAACGTAACCTGTCCAGTCGAAAGCCCTCTAACCATAAGCGTAATACTTTGTGTACCGATATTTCCTCCAAGTCCGGCCAGCAAAGGCATAAATATTGCAACAATCGGCAGTGCTGATAATGTATGGTCAAAATGATTTGCAACATTTACTGCAACAAATTCACCAAGCAAAGTTATAAAAAGCCAAGGGGTTCTTGCTCTTATGGCGTTAAAGATATTACCGGAAAGAATTTCATCTTCATCAACGATTTCAGTTGAAATACCGGATGATGCATAAATCTTTTCAGTAGTTTCTTCTTCAAACAAATCGTGCACGTCATCCCATGTAATCATGCCTTTTAGTCTGTTATACAAGTCAACAACCGGCAGTGCATTATATTGATATTTCATGAATTCATCAATAATAAACTCGCTGTAATCATCAACGTGAAGTTTTACGATATCAGAAATCATGATATCTTCAACTTTTTGATTAATAGGAGATGTGAGGAGTTTTCTGAGTGAAACAACGCCAAGAAGGTGGTTTTGTTTGTCAACAACATAAACGTAATAAAGTTCCATGTTATCTTTTTCTGCTTTAATACGTATGTGGTTTAAGACATCCATAACGCTCATATCAGAGTTTACGGTCAAAACAACTGGGTTCATAATCCCACCGGCGGTATCTTCGTTGTATGTTAAAAGTTCTCTGACTTCTTCGGAAAATTTGTGCGGAAGTTTGTCGAGATAGTTTTCGCTTTCATCTTCTTCCATATCCCCGAGAACATCCGCCGCAGCGTCATGCGGTAAGCGGGTAATAATTTTGGAAGCAAGTTCCTGATCGATGTCCCCTAACAGTTCAACTTGCATTTGAGGCGAGATGTATTCCATCAAGTCAGCGGCTTTTTCAATATCCAGCAGCTTAAAACATTCAAGGCGTTCTTCAGGTCTTAATTCCTGGAAAATATCAGCCAAGTCCGCACCATGAAAGCTGTCTAATTCTTCTCTTAGCTGTTCCGTGGTTTCATCATCCATTATTTCTCTTAATCTTTCGATTACGTTTGAAATATTCATCATACAAATATTATAGTATAAATATCAAAATTGGGTTAATAAATTAAAAAGAACATGATTGCATTGTGATTTTTAATATGTTATAATATAGTTGAAAAGTTAAAGAGTTAATAAGTTAAAAGGAGGTA
>ULUL01036221.1_pt1 | contig 10072 bp, 6 predicted proteins | sample 1958481 | NCBI WGS metagenome assembly ULUL01 (sample SAMEA4835759, study PRJEB28245) | human gut metagenome | biome: gut microbiome; material: fecal sample | place: Denmark | collected 2008 | reverse complement strand
ATCGTGGTTCGTTGCTCAATTTCTGGTGCGTCCGTCCTGGAGGTTGCGGAGGATCCAAAAGAAAGCGGATGTTACTTTTAGAAGATGATTAGAAGGAAAATTGCAGTGCAGTCTAGTCGACAGAGCTGTCCGAAACTTTGAGAATTTTTGCGTCTTTCTGAAGGTCGTTCAAGAACTCTGTTGTCTGAAGTCTTTCAAGTTCTGAAAGCACTTTTGGCTTAACTTCTTCATAAGAAGGAAAGGGGACCTCACGTTTTTCTTCGAGAAGCACCACGTGATATCCGAGCTTGCTTTTGAAAGGAACCGGCAGAAGGTCGCCCGGCTGAAGAGCGAGGATGGCTTCGGCGAGGCCCGGAACCAAGACATTACGAATATTCGTAAAAGGAATCTGTCCGCCGTTTTGAGAGGTACTTTGGTCCAAAGATCTCTCTTTAGCGAGAGAACCAAAATCGGAACCTACCTTGAGAGATTGAATAATTTCTCTAGCTTCTTCCGGTGTCTTTACCAAGATATGTCGAAATTTGATTTCGTGTGGATCGTAGCTAGAGAGAAGTGAGTCGTAACGATTCCGAACCTGTTCTTCCGTGATCGGATGCTCAGAAGCATATCGGCGGCTCAGAATCGATCCGTAAAGCTGAGCCTGTTTTTCCGAAGTTAAAACACGAACTCGAGGATCTTCTAGAAGACCTTCATTTCTGGCAGCTTGTTCGATGATTTTTTGTTCGAGAAGAATGCTTCGGGCTGCGTTTTTAAGCTGCTTTTCATTGGTTACGCCGTTGGCTCTCAGGAAGTCCATTAACTGCTTTTGTTCTTCTACGGAAACAAATTGTCCGTTAACCGTAAAGGCAGTTTGAGCAACGGCTGCAGGAAGGACGCCGGCAAGCGCAGCGGCGAGCACAAAGGACTTAAGCACCTGCAGCCTCAAATAAAAATATTAGTGGCGAGATTCGCTCGGCGCCAGCAATGTCATATTGATGTTGTGAATACCGTGACCGATAAAAGGTTTCAAGTATTCGTAAACGATTCGGTGTCGGTCAATTTTCGGCAGACCTTCAAAACGTCTGGAAATGACAAAGAGGTGGTAGAGGGAGCCTGCAGCAGGAGCTCTGCCGGCTTCAGGTCTTGTGTAATCAGTAAAGCGAAGCTCGATTGGGAAAATCGGCTCAAGCGCTTGGCTGATTCTTTCTAATGTGGGAGTGTGACTCATCTTTATTTTCCTTCCGAATCAGATTCAGGGATAAATCGAGAAATATGAAAGCCGACGCCTAGGGTAAAGAGGAGCGTCAGTCCCATCAGCCCGAACAGTTTGAAATTCACCCACACGTCGGTGGAGCATGTGTAGGCAACTATAAGATTAAGAACACCGGTAACGGCAAAAAAACCGATCCAACCGCGAAGGAGAATATTCCATGCAGGTTCCGGAAGAGAAACTTTATTACCGAGAAGCGACTTAAGGAAGTTCTTATGCATGAAAGAACCGCCCAAAAGGATTCCGCCAAAGATCCAGTAAAGGATCGTGGGTTTCCATTTGATGAACATTTCATCGTGAAGCCAGATTGTCAGAGAGCCGAAGACTAAGATGACTGCAACAGAAATCCACAGCATCGGATCGATCTTCTCACGGCGTACAAATTTCACGCCGATCTGAAGAAGCGACACGATTATCGCAGCAGCCGTGGCACAAATAACCGGGGCCTGGTCGGCTTGAAAGCCGCTTCCCAGCCATTGGTTGCAAAGCGCAGCCGCAGAGTCCGGATTTGTCTGAGCAACTTTAAATGTGCCGAAGAACAAAATCACCGGCAAAAGGTCGTAAAGGAACTTCACTCTCTTTTTTCCAACAACAAAATCGTTTCAGGTAATGAAACTTTCAAGTTCAATGAATTCTACTTAAAAATCCGTTTTTTGTTAAATAGAGGTATATCATTACGCGACTCTTAAGAACAGCTGGTTTCATCCCTAATTTACAGGGATAATCCTATTTACTCCCCCCGCCATTAGCCGACTTTAGAGATTTTCATTTTCAATTGGCAAAAAAGGCCGCCGAAGCGACCTTTCTTAAGCATCAATGGAAATTACTTAGAAGATTTTTTCTTAGCTGGAGCGGCTTCTGCGATCTTAGCGTTTCTCATCAGATCAGCCATGTACTGCTGGGCCTGACGTTGAGCAGCCAGATTCTGAATCTGAGGTTTTAGAGCGTCAAAAGAGGGCAGAGGTACTTCTCGCTTGTCCTGAAGCTGGATAACGTGATAACCGAGTACGCTGTGGAAAGGAACGGGAAGCAGAGAGCCTTTGTTCAGAGCCATGGCAGTTTCAGCAAATCCGGGGATTGCAATTCTGCGGATGTTGGTGAACGGGATTTCTCCGCCCTGAGCGGCTGTGCCCTGATCCAAAGATTTCTCTTTTGCGATCGCGGCAAAGTCACCGCCTGCATTTAAAGACTTAATGATGTCTTTGGCTTCCTGCTCGGTTTTAACCAGGATGTGACGAACTTTGATTTCATTCGGATCGTATTGCTTTTTGACTTCTTCGTAAGTCTTCTTGAGGTCGGCGTCTGTCAGCGGGTGAGCAGCTGCATTCTTACGAACCAGTTCAGCAGAGTAAATCTCGGTCTTGCGTTCTGCAATCAGTGCCTTAACGGCAGGGTCCTGAGCGATATTGGCTTTCTTAGCAGCTTCTTCGATGAGTTTTTCCTGAGCGAGGATGCTGCGGGCAGCCTCGAGCTGCTGTTTCTGGTCTTTGACTCCACGGTCGGCAAGAACTTTCATAAGTTCTTTCTGTTCAGCCACAGAAACTGTCTGACCGTTAACGGTGAAGGCGGTCTGGGCGAAGACGGGAGCGGTAAGGGCTGCCAGAGCTGTTGCGAGAAGGAGTTTTTTCATAATTAAATTTAATTCATCCAAAAAATGCGAGGAAGGCCGCTTATTTAACTTCTTTAAGACGCTTTCTTCGCCTGAGTTAACCGCCACATTCTACTCAATTTTGGAGGAGCGGGTAATTCAAAATCGTACTCGGGAAACTTCTAATAACTTCTTGAATTTTTTGAATTAGACGAAAGAAAAATCACCTACAAGAGGGATGGAGGATTAAGCAGGCTAATAATGCGGTGAATCGTCATCAATTGATGAAGAAAAGTCCGAAAAGAAAAGCGAGGAACGGCCGCGTCCTACTTTTGGAGTCACATGAATGAGATTTCTTTCCTTTAAATAACTTATTGGCCACGCAGATGAATGAAGACTCAATCTAAATTAATTCTTCGCGCTTCAAGCTAAAACTATATTGAAAAGAAGAATATTTCTCATTTCTATACAAAAAGTCTTACAAATTAGACAAAGTTTTATTGGTTTCCGGGAGCTGATTGAACGTTGTCTTAAGACAAGCGGATTATCCTTAGCAAACAATTTGTTAGAACAGACAATTATTTTCTATGAAAATTGCGAAGAAACTTGCTGTAGCGGCCTGTGTCGCTTCAGCCTTTACGATGATGAATACACAAGCAGAAGAAACAAAAGCACCGGTCAGCGTTTCGCAAGCCGGTACTGCACTTCCGGCCGGTGTGACCCAAGGGCCGAGTATTGAAGGCGTAACGGAATACCGTCTTGCCAACGGATTACGCGTGGTTCTTTTCCCGGATGCCTCTAAAGATACGGCGACCGTTAACATGACTTACTTGGTCGGCTCTCGTCAGGAAAACTACGGCGAAACCGGTATGGCTCATTTGCTCGAGCATCTGATTTTTAAAGGAAGCAAAAACTTCCCGAATCCGACCAAAGAATTTACGAACCGCGGTTTCCGCATGAACGGTTCCACTTGGCTGGATCGCACAAATTACTATGTGTCTTTTACCGCTACTGAAGACAACCTCAAGTTCGCTTTAGCTTGGAGTGCAGATGCTATGCGCAACTCCTTTATCGCTAAAAAAGACTTAGACAGCGAAATGAGCGTTGTGCGCAACGAATACGAGATGGGCGAGAATCGTCCTTCCAGCGTGTTGATGAAGCGTATGCAGTCCATGATGTACGACTGGCACAACTACGGCAAGAGCACCATCGGCAACAGAAGCGATATCGAACATGTTCGTATCGAAAACCTTCAGGCTTTTTATCACCGGTATTACCGCCCGGACAACGCTGTCTTAACAGTCAGCGGTAAGTTCGATGTCCAGAAAACGCTGGAATGGATCGTTAAAGATTTCTCTTTAATCCAGAACCCGAACGAAGCGCTTCCAGCAGAATGGACAGTAGAACCGACAGCGGACGGTGAACGAGTGTTTGAGATCCGCCGCAAAGGCGAAACTCAGATGGTTGCTGTCGGCTACCGCATCCCGAGCGCTTTACATCCGGATGCTTTAGGCGTGGAAGTTGCAACCGAAGTCTTGGCCGATTCTCCTAACGGCCGTCTGTACGAAGCGTTAGTAAAAACCGGACTGGCAGCAAATGTTTTCGGTTACGCCGTCGGCGCTAAGGAGCCCGGCTTTGTGATCTTCGGTGCCTCCGTTAAGAAAGGCGAATCGCTTGAGAAAGTTAAAGATAAGCTTATCGAAACGATTGAAGGCTCTTTAAAGCAGAAGCCGATGACTTCTAAAGAGTTAAACAGAACCAAGGCTCAGATGGAAACCATGTACGAACGCGCCTTTGCCGATCCGGAAGGATTTGGTGTCGGCTTATCAGAGTACATTGCGCTGGGCGACTGGAGACTTTTCTTCTACGGCCGCGATAAGACTAAAGACGTCACTGCTCAGCAGGCTGACAGTGCAGCAGACAAATATTTCGTGCGTGACAACCGAGTTGTCGGACTCTTCATTCCCGATGACAATCCTCAGCGCGCAGAGATCACAAAAGCTCCGAGCGCGGATGAACTGCTGGCTAATTACAAGCCGCAGGGAACTGCTCAAAAGATTGAGGCTTTCGACTCTTCGTTCGATAACCTCGACAAGAGGACACAGCGTATTGATATCGGCGATTTGAATATTGCTTTGCTGCCCAAACAGACACGCGGTGAAACCGTGACCGTTTGCATGAAGTTCAAGTCCGGCGACGAGAAGAATCTTTTTGGTAAGGCTAATCTTCAGCCTGTTGCTGCTGCGATGCTGACTCGCGGAACAAAGACGATGACTCGCTCTGAAATTGAAGATCGTATGACCGAGCTGAAGATGGCCGGTTCCATTACGAACTTCACGACTACGAGAAAGAATCTTCCGGCCGCTCTTGAGCTTGTGTTTGATGCCATGCACAACTCGATCATGCCGCAGGATGAATTTGATCAGTTTAAGAAGCAGATGCAGGTCATGATCGAAAGCATGCGTGATAAACCTGATGCGCTCGCTCAGAACGCTATTACGCAGCACTTCAATACTTATCCGAAGGGCGATCCTCGCTACGAATACTCTTTAGATGAGTCGCTGGAACAGCTGAATAAGCTTACAGTTGACCAAGTCAGAGCTTTCTATAAAGAATTCGGTGGTACGTCTCGCGGTGAGATTTCGATTGTCGGCGATTTCGATCCGAAGGCAGTGGAAAAGATCATTCGTGATGATTACGCCAAGTACGTTTCTAAGGCTCATTACGCTCCGGTCGTAACGGAATATCGTCCCGTTAAAGCCACTCGCGTCGTTATTGATACTCCTGACAAGGAAAACGCAATTATCGTTGCTCGTTCTGTGTTCCCGATCAACGACACAGCTCCGGATGCTCCGGCACTTACCGTTGCCAACTGGATTCTGGGCGGCGGCACAGGACTTTCTAATCGCTTGATTGAAAGACTGCGTCAGAAAGAAGGCCTCTCTTACGGTGCCGGTTCTCACGTCCGTATTCCTGCGAAGGGCGATAACGGTAGCTTTGTTTTCCGTGCGATTGTGGCTCCTCAGAACATGCTTCAGGCAGAAGCCAGTGCCCGCGACGTGATTGCTAAAGCGATTAAAGACGGCTTTACAGATCAAGAGGTAGAGGAAGCCAAGAAAGGTCTGCTGCAGGCAATGCAGGTCGCTCGTTCTCAGGACGATGTGGTTGCCCGCTCCTGGAACGACAAGATGGAAAATCAACGTACATGGGTATTCAGTAAGAAACAGGCGGAAGCCATTTCCAAGCTGACGACGGCTGATGTCAATGCTGCACTGCGTAAATACATCAAACCTGATGAAATTACTTTTGTGTTGGCCGGAGACCAGAAGAAAGCGGCACAGAAAAAACAAGACTAATTTCAGAGGTCGTCAGGGAAATTTGACTGCCGTTTATTGAGATTTTGAGAGCTGAGCCTAAAAACTCGGCTCTTTTCTTCTTTTCCTCAAGCATTGAGAATTTAACTTTTAAGTAACTTATTGATTTTGGATGGTTGAGGTACTGCCTTTCTCTTTGATGGAAAATGAAACCGTCTTCTGAGAAGATTAGAAGACGGTTTACAGTGGTTTGAGGTGCCGACCTAAAAGGTCGGCTTAAAAATCGTGTTACTTCGCCAATGTCTTGACGTAGTCGGCGATCTGACGGCCGATAACGGAAGCAGATGTCAGCTGAGCGCCGCCGACGTAGTTGTCATAGAACAAACCGCCTGCTGCGTTGCCGACTGCGAAGAGACCCGGAACCGGACGTCCTTCCGTGTCAAGAACCTGACCGTTCGTATTGATGAGCGGACCGCCGAAGGTAGCTGTCATACCGCCCTGGAACGGAACGGCATAGAAGGGAGCCCTAAGGATCGGACGCGGATTCTTGTGAGTGTTGGGAGGTGTCACTTCGCCGAGCTTGCCGGCTTTCAGAGCGGCATTGTATTCGTCGACAACTTTCTTCAGCTCAACAGGATTCAGTCCGGCTTCCTTAGCTAAACCTTCGATCGTATCGGCCTTATAGACAGGCGCCTTATGAGAAGAATAAGAGAACCAGTCATTCTTCAGCATCGGAAGATTGTGCGTATCTTCGTCAACAATCATGTAGCCCCAGTTGTCACGAGTCAATGCGGCTGTGTCACGAGACATCTGGACATAGGTCTTGCCTTCATCGGTGTAGCGCTTTGTTTCCTTAGAAACGGCAATACCGGTGTTAACGATGTTTAGCGGGTTAGCGCCTGTAGGTCCGTGGATCGGTCCGCAGTGGTATTGGTCAACGTTAACAACTTTCGGGAAATATGGGCCGGTTAAAAGAATGCTTTCGCCGGTAACAGAGTGGGAACCGCGAACCGGCATGTTGGCGGCAGGAACGCCTGCCATCATTGTCAGCATCATCTTGTTGGCGGAGAAACCGCCGGTAGCCATGACGACGCCGTATTTGCCGAAGTATTCTTCGAACCCCTCTTTGCTCTTAACTTTAACTCCGATAACTTTACCGTTTTGAGGGTTGTCGAGCAGTTCGACCGCTTTGGCGTTGTAGACGATAGGAACATTAAGTTCTTTGGCTTTAGCCAGTAAATAGAGCATCAGCTGTGTACCGCCGGGCTTCTTTTCTCCGATGGTGAGGTGAGCACGCTGGAGCATCGGCCAAACAAGCTTCATGCCGACGGCATATTTAACGCCGACGTAGTCATGCAGCCAGTTCAGTGTCTCGTCTGCTTTTTCAGCAACAAGGCGTGTGAGTTTGGGATCCCCTCGGCCTTGAGAAACCTTCATCATGTCTTCGTAGAATTTATCTACGGTGTCGCCGGTTTCAAGCTTCTTTTCCTGCTGCATCTTGGTGTTGACGCCAAGCATGAAGCCTGCAGAGTAAATGGTGTTACCCGAAGCAGAACTCATCTTTTCGAGAATAACCGGTTTCAAGCCGTCCTGAGCTGCGCGGATGGCGGTGACGATACCACCGATACCTAAACCGCAGATGACTAGGTCATATTCCTTCTTCGGAAGGGCAGCCTGTTTTTCTGCAGCAGAAGCGCTCATAGCAGTAGCACCCATTGTGCCGGCTAAGGAGGCGAGGATGCTGCCTTTGAGGATAGAACGACGAGATGTTTGCATAAAATTATTTCTCCTTGGAAATGAAGCGAAGATTCGTTTCAGTGCCAAGGTTAAATATCCGATAAACAGAAAGCGTCGGCTAATTGTCTCTTGACAATTTCTAAATTTCGGAAGCCTTGTTGCAGAGAGAAGGGAGGTTTGGGAGAAAAAGCGATTTCTTTTCAGTTTTCTTTAATCCATCTTGCTGCGTTTTTGCCGGCGATGCGTCCAAATGTAAACGCATCAGTAAGGCCGTTTCCGCCAAGTCTGTTTTCACCGTGAACACTGCCGGTAATTTGTCCTGCGGCATACAGGCCGGGGATAGGAATTCCGAATTTATTTAGACATTCTGCCTGCTCGTTGATAGAGATTCCACCTAAGGTGTAATGAATCCACGGATACATGCGAACCGCCCAAAAAGGCGCAACGCTCGGACGATGTCTCGGATCGACTTGTTCAAAAGAAGCCTTGACCTTCTCGAAAGGAACGTTAATGTCTTTGCATAACGTTTCTAACGTATCGTTCTTCCAAACCTGACCGGCGAAGTAAGCTCGATAGAGATTTTTCTGCTGGCTTTTGTCCAGCCTTTTAACGCTCCTGATATCAACGATTGTCCAACAGCGTTTTGCACCTTGCTTGATCAAAGCTTCGGAGATGGTTTTGCGTGTTGCGGCTTCATCGACAAAGCGTTCACCATCCTCATTAATAAAGACAGTTCCGGGTGCCATTGCATACAGTCTGGCCGAGTATTTACTGAGAATGGAGCCCTCAGGGATACATTCAACTGCATCCATGTTTTCTACCTGAACGCCGGCTTCAATTGCCCTCTGGAGAACTTCTCCTGTTCCGCGTGAATCGGAATACTTGAAATTTAGATTCGGAACGTATCGACGAATAAGCTCAGGATTGTTTGCAAAACCTCCGGCACATAGGATTAAAGCTCGTGAGGTAATCACTGAACTTACTCCCTTTGAAGAGATGGTGACGCGAAATCCCTTTTGATTTGGGAGGACTTCAAAAGATTCCAGTCGAGTGGAAGTTCGAATGGAGACTCCGTTTTTAAGACAAGCTGCTGCTAAATTCTGAACATAGGAAGAACCGAGCGCAGTGACAGGCTTATGACTACGGCGATAACCGGAGCCGTAAATTTGATAAATTTCATCTCCAAAAGTGACGCCGTTTTTTCTCAGCCAATTTAAAGTGTTAGCAGCTTCCTTTGCCAACTTCGTCTGGACTTTTGGATTGCCTCGGCCGTTAGCGGACTGTGTAATTTGCTGCAGATAAAATTCTTCGCTGTCTTTGATGCCTTTACGATTTTGGAACTCCGTGTTGGGGGCGTTGAAAAATCCGCCTGAGTAAAGTGTATCTCCGCCTATAAAAGATTCTTTTTCGATTAAGACAACGGAATCCGAATAGGCTGAAGCCTCTAACGCCGCCGCCAATCCGGCACCGCCTGCGCCGACGACCAGAATTCCGCAGTGAAAATTCTGAGCAATGGCTCTCGGGACTACTCCCAGCAAAGGAAGGGCAAGGATTTCACGTCTTCTGATCATGCTTCTTCCATCTCGTGCAAGAAATCATTAAGTTCTACTGGATTCTCTATATCGAGCTTGCCGTAGACTCTGGCTCTGTGGGTTTGAACGGTACGTTCCGAAATTCCTAAGAGTTTGGCGATTTGAGGATTGCTTAAGCCTTTAGCCAGCTGATAAGAGATGTTCTTTTCAGCTGTGGTCAAGGTGTCAAAGAGTCTCTTGAGGTTTAGGGCATGAGCTTTTTGACGGCGCTCCATGCGGTTCTTTTCAACTGCCTTAGTGACGAGAGACTGGAGTTTTTCCGGTTCAGGCGGTTTAACCAAAAAATTAAAAGCGCCGGCTTCAACGCAGCTCATCGCCATTTCGATATCACCATGGGCTGATAAGAAGATAATCGGAAGATCAGAGCCGCGTCGATTTAATTCCTGCTGAAGTTCTATGCCCGTCATTCCGCCCATGCGAACGTCAAGAATGATACAGCCGGGGGCCTCTGCATCATCATCCCTTAAAAAGTCTTCGGCGCTTGAGAAAGATCGAGTTCTAAATCCTGCCAACTGAAGAAAAAACGATTGGGATTCACAAAATGAGGCGTCATCATCAACGATTCGAACGACAGGACTGAGCATTTGATTAG
>ULUL01065852.1_pt1 | contig 10088 bp, 6 predicted proteins | sample 1958481 | NCBI WGS metagenome assembly ULUL01 (sample SAMEA4835759, study PRJEB28245) | human gut metagenome | biome: gut microbiome; material: fecal sample | place: Denmark | collected 2008 | reverse complement strand
TTTGATTAATTTTTTTAGCGGAATAAATTTAAAAGAGATTTTGCAAAAACTACCGGACGCAGTTGTAGTAACTGATTATGACGGCAAAATTCTGTGGACAAACAGTGAAGCAGAATTTATCTTTAATATTCAAAATAACGATGAGCCGCAATATTTTAACGAATTTGTTGACCGCGGCACAGAGTTGGCATCTCAATCAGCGGCCAAGCGCTCACCTGTAATTGCAGGTGCTGTAACAACAGAAAATAAAGAATTCTTTATTGAAATGAACGCCGCTCAAATGGAAGATGAATATATTATCACAATCCGCGATGTTACAGCCATGACAAAGGTTCTTGCAAATGCTGAAAAAACAGGCCGGCTTAACAAAGACAAAAACATAATGCTTTCTAAATTAACGCACGATTTTAAATCACCGCTTCAATCTATCATTGGATTTTCTCAAGCTCTAAGCGACGGCTTAGGCGGAGAGATTACAGAAAAACAAAGCAAATATGTCAGGATTATCAACAAGAATGCTACACAGTTATTATATTTCCTCGATAAATTCTTTGAATTTTCTAAAGCAGAATCTTCGCTTGTAAAATTTGATATTCAGACTTTTGATGTGATTAACTGCATTCAAGAAGTTCTGAAATCTAACGAACAGACTTTTGCGCAAAAAAACTTGGCTGTTAACTTCGACTTTACAGAAATTGCAAAGCGTACTGTAACAACTGACGAAAGCGCCTTAAAAACAATTCTGCAAAATATTCTTGAAACTTCGGTTAAGTTAACAGAAATCGGATCGATAAATATTAAAATCTCAAATCCACCAATCGATTTGGTTTTAAATTCCGGCGTCAAGGTGTTTAACAAAGCTGATACAAATTCTTATATGCTTGTTTCGATAACTGATACGGGGATGGGCCTCCAGGAAATTGAAATGGACGGACTTTTTGAGCCGTATACTCAGATTGACAAGACTAATAAAAAGAATTTTATAAGAACGGTTAATCTCGGTACTGCCAAAATTCTAGCAAATAAACTTAATGGAACAATTTGGGCAAAATCAGAGATTATGAAAGGTACCCAGTTTAATATAATTTTACCGGTAGAAAAAGGAATAATTTTAGAAGATGTCGAGCGTTAAATTAAAAAATGTCTGCAAAAAATATGATGACAAAATCGTAATTAAGGGCATAGATTTAGATATTAAAGATAAAGAATTTGTTGTACTTGTAGGGGCTTCAGGCTGCGGAAAGTCCACGATTTTAAGAATGATTGCGGGCCTGGAAGAAATCTCCGGCGGCGAAATCTTTATCGGCGACAAAAAAGTTAACGATATTCCTCCCAAAGACCGTGATATTGCATTTGTTTTCCAAAGCTACGCGCTTTATCCGCATATGACGGTAAGAGAAAACATTGCATTTGGCCTGAAAATGCGCAAGGTTGATAAAAAAATTATTGAACAAAAAGTTAATGAGGCTGCTGAAATTCTTGATTTAACAGAATATCTTGACAGAAAACCGAAGCAGCTTTCAGGCGGCCAACGCCAGCGTGTGGCGCTCGGGCGTGCAATTGTCAGAAATCCTAAGGTATTTTTAATGGACGAGCCGCTTTCAAACCTTGATGCAAAGCTGCGCGTTCAAATGCGCGCCGAGATTAAAAAGCTTCACGAAAAATTACAGACAACATTTATTTACGTAACCCACGATCAAACAGAGGCCTTGACAATGGGTGATAGAATTGTTGTTCTTGATAAGGGCATAATTCAGCAGGTTGACGCGCCTGAAGAAATTTACAATAATCCCCAAAACACTTTTGTTGCAGGGTTTGTCGGCTCTCCTCAAATGAATTTTATAAAAAGCAATGAGCTTGTTGAATTTAATTCTGAACAAAAAAATATTATTTTGGGCGTACGGCCTGAAAAAATGGTTTGCGGCGGCGAAATTAGATTTAGCACGCCTGTTGATATGTATGAACTTTTAGGCAGTGAAAAAATAGTATACTTCACAATCGGCGAAAGCAAGTGCAGTGCAAAACTTCCAGCCGATTATGAAATCAAAAAGACAATTGATTTAAGCATAAGAAAAGAAGACATCTACTACTTTGACTGCGAAACCGGAAAACGAATCTGATTTGCAATTTTCAGCGGGGTCATGCTGGAATATTGGGCGGAAACCGGCATTACCAAGGATAATCGTCTTTAATCTGCCAGCCGTCCCACTGAATTAAAGCACCACAATTAAGTCTTTTGTCTTTCGGAATATTGGCATTGCATCCGTATTTTGTGTGATTGATGAGTTCCTCCCGGGTTGTTGCGTGAACTGAAGTCCAGACATCACCCCTTTTACCCCACTCAAAAAATCGCAATCTGCCGTCATCTATGCGAAATTCAAAATTTGATCTGCTGTAGTCTTTTGCTAATAATTTATTTCGGAATTCAAACTGTAAATGAATTGCCTCTGGAGGAAGTCCTTTGCTTGAAGATCCATCAAGCGAAAAAATCACCAAAGTTCCGTCAGCAAGATAAAATCCATAGGTTTCGTAACACGAATTGCTCGAGGTTTCATACATTTTCAACTTTTTAAAATAGGGTACAAAATATTTATCAACAACGCGTTTGAGATTTGCCTTGTTGTAATCTACTCCCAAATCCCACTCATTCATGCTTCCGTTTTCTGATACCGAGGTTATAAGGGCTTGTGAGACTATGCTGTAATTCTTTTGCAAGCGTGTTACCAAAACCCGCTGCTGATGCTTCTTTATTAACGTCGGCATTGTCATTGCCGCAACAACGCCGATTATACCAAGGGTTATCAAAACTTCTGCCAATGTAAAAGAATTTTTACCTTTAAGCGGTATGAACCCGTGAGCCCCCCCCCCCCAACGATTGCTGTCTATTCATGCCTTTTGCCTCCTTTTAAACTTTTTAACTCTTTAACTTTTTAACTATTATCATTATAACCTATTTTTTTAATTTTTCAACATGAAAAGTTTTTATTCTTTTTTATCTTCACAGCTTTCGACCCAAACTATCGTTAGATTTACGGGCTTTGCAAACGGATTTGTCATTGATATGTTCATGTAACGATTTTTGGTTAGTTTATCGTAGTATGAAATTTTTTCAGACAGTTTTTTGGTGTATGCTAGTAAGTTCATATTTAATTCCTGATACTTTTCGACCTAGTTTCATTATGAACATTTTCTTAATCCTAATAATCCGAAGAAAGTATAATCTTTGAAAATTTTAATAGTTAATCTTACTAACCCTTGCAGTCAATTGAAAAATCGTTCATTAATATCTAAAATTTAATTTGTAAAAGGAGAAAATTATGGGTAATGACAAAATCAAAGGCACTTTGACAGAACAAAATTTAATAAATTCTTTTGCAGGAGAATCGCAAGCCAGAAACAGATACGATTACTTTGCAAAAGTTGCGCAAAAAGAAGGATATGAACAAATTGCTGCAATTTTTAGATTAACAGCTTGCAATGAAGAAGAACACGCAAAACTGTTTTATGAACATATTCCAGATACAAAAGGCTGTGTTGACGGATGCTACCCCTTTGAATACGGCAACACTGAGGAGAACCTAAAAAGTGCCATTGAAGGCGAACACGAAGAATGGGATATTTTGTATGCGAACGGCGAAAAGACTGCAAGGGAAGAGGGATTTGATGAAATAGCAGACACTTTTAAACACGTAAGAGAAGCTGAAAAACATCACGAAAGACGTTATCGCAAACTTTTAGAAAACATCCAAAACAAAACGGTCTTTGAAAAAGATTACGAGACTGATTGGCTTTGTCGTAAATGCGGTTATGTCTGGCACGGCAAATCAGCACCTAACAAATGCCCAAACTGCCATCACCCTAAAGCTTATTTTGAAGTGCTTTGCGAAACCTATTAACTTATTAACCTATTAACTTATTACAAAAAAGGGTGCCCTGCGGGCGCCCTTAACTTTTACCATGGATAATCATTTGTAATTTCCCAATTCTGTTTCATGATTAAGGCCGCGCAATTCCACCCTGCCTTATCCTTATTACAAGAATTATCGTCGTCTCGCGTTAGAAGTTCATATTCAGTATAACGTGAACCATTGGGTAAGAATTTCCCATTTACATCTGACAAACTCGGGTCATCAGTTCTTACATATGAAAAATAGAAAAAGTCTTTTCCCCACATATTTGGTTTTTTAGAACCATTTATATCCACGTATATCCTTATTGCCTGGGAAATAAAACCGTTGTCGTTTGTATATACATTTGGTGCTACGATTATAAGGGTACCATCCGTTAGAAAATATTTGGCGTATATACGGCTTGCAAAATTTGTAACTACCGTTTCTGCGTAATGGGCTCCCAATGGTGTTATCACAGTCTTACAATCGCCAGCTTCACTTACGCCGCATTTTTTTACAACATTCAAATACGGCGCTATGTACTTATCTCCGCACTCCTGAGAGTTTCCGGCGGCATCGTTTGCATGCTTAAATTCCCAATTTATAGGATCGCCATTGTCTGCTATTGATCGCTGAAAGGCTTGCGATAGAATGCTATATGCTTTTTTTAGCTTTACGGCAGTTTCTTTTTTTCGATGGTTCTCAATGAGTGTCGGCATTGTCATTGCTGCTACTATGCCGATTATGCCGAGGGTTATCAAAACCTCAGCCAAGGTAAACCCTTTTGACCTGACGCTTGATGTTACCCCCTCACCCGCGGGAGTAAGGCTCGCCTTCCGCTCGGCAACTCCCGCTTCCCTCTTCCCATGGGATAGAGAAGCTATCCCGACATTTCTTCCTTTAAGCGGTAAAAACCCGTGAGCCCCCCCCCCCAACGATTGTTGATTATTCATGCTTTTCAGCCCCTTTCGTTTTTGTTTTTATTATAACGTATTTTTTGAAATTTTTCAAGTCTTTGCATTAATCTTTTTTTTATCGTATAATGTTTATCGGGATATGGGTATAAAATCTAAAGTTTTAATAAGCTTATCAATTTTTGTTCTCTTGTATGGAGGATATTATTTGGGCGTACCTGCAATCCTTAATTCCAGCAACAGTACTGAGTTTTTAAAATCCTATATCCAAAAAGAATACGGCTTTAATACTCAAATTGTTAATCCGCATATTAAAATGGGTTTTTTGCCTTCTGTGTGGGTTAAGTCTGACGCCTTTAAAATCCTGAATTCAGACAGTACATCTGCGCTTGAATTAAAAAACGTTAATGCGAAAATCCGACTTTTGCCTTTGATTTTGAGCAAGGCTGAAATTACTCATTTTTCGGCCGACGATTTGAAGATTAATCTTATTTTTGATAAAAATTCACAGCTAAAACTTGGTCAGTATCCGCTTATTGGAATGTCGCAGCCTAAAGTTAACATTCATCAGGCTGTTCTGAAAATCGGCGGCTACAATGTTAATCTCTTTGATGAATTAAAAAATAAAAATATTATTTTGAATGGCTCCTACTTTACTCTATTTGACTTTGTTGACAATAAAAGGATTAAATTTGCAACAGACGCTGAGCTTTTTGTAGGAGCTAAAACTTCTAAAATCAAGGCGGATGTTGACTTAAAATTACCTTTAACCCACATTTCTGAAGATCAGGCTCACGTTTTTGGAACAATTGAGGATTTAAATTTAGGCGACTTTTCCAGCTATGTAGCGTCTTTATCAAAAGGCAGAATAAAAAGCATTGACGGCAGCTTAAACCTGGCTGTTTCGACTTCTGTAATGCCTGATAACCATAACAAAATTAATTCTAAAATAGTTGTGGATAACTTGAGTATTATGCAAGAAGACATTGCCGCGTCTATTTACTGCAAAGACAAAATTACAATTCTTTCAGATTTGAGCCTTATCAAAAACGGTGTAAAAATTAATGAGGCAAGTATTAAAACTCCCGGTATTGACGCATTTTTGAGAGGTAAAATCAGTCGTTTGAACACAAAGCTCCCAAATCTTGCAATTACGGCAACCATCAACAAATCCAAGATAGAAAATATATTGCCCTTACTGCCCAAGGATCTTGACACCGGCGCAGATATAAACATTTATTTACTAAAAAAATACGGATACTTCGGCGACATCATCGGTAATTTAGAAATTAAAGGCGACTTTAAAACGCCATCTGTGTACGGCAATATCCTTTCTGAAAACGGCTACTTAATTAAACCGCTTCCTAACAATACGCCTAAAGCAACCATTAAAATGAAGTTTAACGGCGATAAGCTCCGTCTTAACGCCCATGTCCCGGCATCGCAAACCCAAACCGTTTGGGTTAAAGGTGATATCAATCTTTATGGCGGCAAAGAAGCTGATTTAAATATTACCAGTACTAAAAATGTTGATTTAGCCATTGCCCAAAGCGTTCTAAATCCTTTACACGAAATTCTTAAATTTGACCTGGGCCCGGTGCCAATTATGGACATAAAAGGCAAGGGGAATATTAATCTCCACGTTATCGGAACACGAAAAAATCCGCACGGATGGGGCGAGTTTAACTTTGATGAAACAACTGCTTCATTTTTAGATATTCATAACCTGACACTCAAAAACGGCAAAGGTACACTTTCTTTTGATGATCAAAAAACTCATTTCATTACAGAAAAAGCTTCCTTAAACGGTAAACCGCTTACTGTCGACGGAACATGTACATTGCTTGGGGTTCTTGATTTCAAGGTTTCGTCAAATGAGCAGAATTCAGCGGATTTAATTAAAATTATAAACACATCCCCAATGCTTAAGGATATTCAAACAGTTCTTGCGCCTATAAAATCTGCACACGGCAAAACTAATTTAAAACTTAATCTAACCGGCCAAGTCCGCGACATTCTTGATGTTGCGTTTAACAAAAATATATTCGCTAAAGGCCAAATCGAATTTATCTCAAACAATATTGAAATGAAATATTTACCTCTGCCTTTGAAAAATGTTACCGGTATTCTTAATTTTAACAACTTAGATGCTGATTTTAATTTAACTTCAAGCCTGAATAACTCAGAAATAATTACAAGCGGCAAAATAAAAGATATGATTATGAATACAAAAGTCGTATCAAACAGATTTAACCTTGGTGATGCTGTAAAATTCACAGTTCCTGAAGGAAAGAAGGTTCCTTTTGCAAGCGATCTGTCCACAATTAATACAAGTTTTACGGCAAGTTACAAAGGACCGATTGACAACATTGCATACGATGAAATCGCTCTTAAGGGTAAATTATATTCAAACAAAGGCAGCAAAAGTTCAATTATTGTTGATAACACAAGCTTTGAATTAAATAAATCTCATTTTAAACTTCCTTCTGTACGCGGAACATTTAAGAAAAATCCTTTTTATATTTCGGTTGATGCTTCAAAAATCTTCTCTGCTAACAGAGATATCAACGGGCACTTTTCAATGAAAAACTTCAACTTAAGCGTTTTGGATGATTTAAAAAACCTTGATATATTTCCGGCAAGCTTCAACCCTGATGATATAAAAGATTTGTCCGGAGTGATAAACCTTGATGCCAGAATCCGCCATAACAATATTAATTTCTTTACAAAGCTTGATGGAATTTCATTGACTTATACCCCTAAAAAGTTGAAAATTAAATTTAACAGCGGAAATCTTTTGGTCAGAAATGACGTCGTAAATCTTGGAAAAATCACCGGGTTTATGGGTGAAATGCCGATTTTTGCAGACGGAAAAGTTTCAGATATCTACAAAAACCCTGACATAAATATCTACATCAACGCTAAACCCACTCAAGAATTCTTCGACCAATTCTTTAACAACAAAGCAGTCTACCCTATTAAAATGAAAGGCGATATAATTTGCAGTTCCAGAATTTCAGGGACAAAAGACAGATTGAGTTCCAAAACAGATTTGAAAATCGAAGAAAATTCAAGTCTTTATTACATGGGGGCAACAATCGGCGATATTTCTAATCCTGTTAAAATTTATCTTGACAGCGTCAACACGCCATCATGGATACGGGTTAACAATTTTAAATACGACAAGATTATAGCCTCTCAAAATAACAAAAACTTTTCTAACACACAGTTGACCTCGTCTGGAACTGTTGAATTCCTGCCAAATAACAACGTGAAATTCCACAACTTCCGCGTTAAGACACAAAACCCAACTGATGCAAAAATCTTTAACATAATTTTCAGAAAACCTCTGATGAAGCAAGGAATATTTACGTCAGACCTTTTGATAAACGGTACGGCTCTTGCTCCTAAAATTATCGGCAAACTCGATGTAACAAGTATTGATATGCCGTTTTTTGACGCAACTATCAAAGATGTTAATTTGGATTTCAAAAATGACAAAATCTATATTACAACCAAAGGAACAGTCCTTTCTAATAACTTGAACCTCACTGCTGTAATGAAAAATGACCTAACTCTGCCTTATGTGTTTGAAAATATTAAACTTAAACTCAAAGATTTAAATATCAACAATATTACAGACATGATACGCGACTATGAATCCGACATGTACAGAAATAAAAGTGCAGCTTCAAATGCGCAAAATTTTGATTTATCACAAATAGTAATTAAAAAAGCCGAAGTCGAAGCCGATACGGTTAAAGTCAAAAATGTTAGCGCAGAAAATTTTAAAGCGGAATTAAGCCTGAATGATAAGCTTGTTTTAGATATGAAAAAATTCAAGTTTAAACTCGCAGAAGGATTTGTAGATGGCTCTTTTAAATATGACTTTGTAACAAACAGGCTTAATCTTTTAATGCACATGAAAGATTCAAATGCACAAATAATTTCAGAAGCACTTTTCAATTTACAAAACCAAATTTTCGGTTCAATAACAGGAGACATTGCACTTCAATGCAGCGCAAAAACACCTGACAGTTGTACAAAAACCCTTTCAGGCGACGGATACTTCATAGTGGCAGACGGAAGAATGCCTAAGCTTGGCTCTTTAGAATATCTTTTGAAAGCCGGAAATCTTTTACGCGGAGGCATTACAGGATTATCAATAAACAGTATCGTCGATTTGATTACACCTTTGAAAACAGGTGAGTTTGAAAGTATTAGCGGAAACCTCCATATATCTGACGGCATTGTACAAAATGTTAATATTTATTCAAACGGAAAAGATTTAAATATGTACTTAAAAGGTTCTTATAACATTTCAAACGCGCTTGCAGATATGACGGTTTTCGGAACACTGTCAAACAACCTTACAAGCGTATTCGGCAAGGTTAAGAATGCGTCTTTAAACAGCCTTTTAAATACAATTCCGTTTATGAATAAAAATGAATTAAATCCGATCACAATGGCTGAAATTAACAAAATTCCGAATATTGACACGCAAAATATTTACAGAATATTCACAGCAGAAATTTTCGGCGATATTAACGGCAGCAATTATGTGAGAAGTTTTAAATGGATAAAGTAAGCAAATTTTACCAAGGATAATCGTCAGAAATTTTCCAGCCGTTTCGCATAAGCATCGTTGCACACATGTCTCTTGTGTCATTACTACAGCTGGCTTTTACAACATCATCCTCTCTGTTATACCCGTATGGCAAAACACCTTTGCCAAGATTGTTGTCTACTTTTTCAAAAACAAAAACATCTTTACCGCCTTCATTTGGATTTTTCGGCCCGTTTATATCAACGATTATAGTCTCATTAGACCTTAACTGCGAAGTATCTGATGTATTTGTTGTCGCAGTCATAAAAATTATTACCATCCCATCGGGCATAATTACAGTTGTACGAGCAGCAGGTGATACAACGGCGGTATTATAATGCTTCCAAGGATTTGCACTTTTATAACCACAGGAATTGTAGGTTTTGCATATTTTTATTGGCTTTAGATATGGTCCCCAGTATTGGTTGTAATATTCTAAAGCGCCCATATCCTGACCTTTTGCCCAATACCGGCTGTCGCCGTTGTCTAATTCTGAACGTTTTAAGGCTTGGTTTAACGTTGAATATACTTTTTGGACTGCTGTTATTGTTGATTGCTTTTCGTACTTGTTTATTAATGACGGCAGCGTCAGAGCTGCGACAATGCCTATTATGCCAAGGGTTATTAAAACCTCTGCTAAAGTAAATCCTTTTTTCATGTTAACCTCACATTTGCCAA
>ULUL01050755.1_pt1 | contig 10248 bp, 9 predicted proteins | sample 1958481 | NCBI WGS metagenome assembly ULUL01 (sample SAMEA4835759, study PRJEB28245) | human gut metagenome | biome: gut microbiome; material: fecal sample | place: Denmark | collected 2008 | reverse complement strand
CCATCCACAAACCAGTCGCCGCCCTTGATCAAAAACAGCAGACCCACAATAAACAACAAAACCGGAATAATCATGTGTACCTCCATACAATGTTCTTTTATTCTTTCATTATAATCCTTCTGAATACAAGTCTGATTATTATAGCACAGTCCCTTTCCGGCAACAAGGCTATGATGGGGATTTGTACATCCTTTTAATAATATGGTTACAGTTCACTCGCGCCATTCGCAAAGTGAACAGCAACAAAATAAACGTTTAAACAGTACCAAGCTTTCCCTTGATCTCCGTATATTTCTTCTCCGGCACAGGAAGGGTCATCCCATTGTCGAGCTCCACCTCAAATCTCCAAATGCGGCTTACATGCTCCGGGTTCACCAGGTAGCTTTGATGGATGCGCAAAAGCGCCCCCTCGCATTTTTTCTCAATCTCCGGCAGTTTTTCCCGACATTCCAGCACCTTATCCGGCGTATGGATCAGTGTGTGCGCCCCTTGTGTTTCCGCATATAAGATCCGGTCGACGTTCACATAGAGAAGTGCCTTGTCCGGCCCTTTAAAACACAGAGGAACGCTTCGCGCCTCTCCCACAAGCTCCATTTTCTTAAAGCTTTCCTCATAGTGAACCGGATAGATCACATCTCTTTTGTCATAAGCGATAGCATTGGAAATATGACACAGGAGGATCTTGGGTTCACTGCCTTCCATTCCCCAGGTAAAGCTGATCCGCTGATGCACTCTGTTCCAGCTGCCATCCGGCCAGAAGGTATCCACCATAAACCGAAGCAGCACCTCTGCCGTCCGGTTGCTTCCTGTGGGAATGGAAATTACCTCCAGATCGTTCACTGCAAATTTCAGATCATGCATTTCTTTGGAAAAGGTCTCCACCAGCTTATCCCTGGTACGGATCATCTGCTCTTCTGCAGGTCCAAGCCAGAGCACATTTTTATGGCAGCTGTTCAAAAAAGGCTCTATATCATTTTCGTAATATCTCACTAAAATCCTTGCTGTGTGTTGTCCTATCTCTTTTTTCCAGTTTTTCTCCATGTACAATACTCCATTTACCAAAATGCACAAGCATAAAACACATGCAAGTTAAATTCTGTTAAAAGCAAGTCATTTTTTATAATAGTATTGTTTTTGGGGAAAAATGTCAATATAGTATGGCTATGGGGAATTTTTCTGAAAGCGTCTGACCAAGATTTGCAAACCTGCCACATTACTGGTTTATTTGCAAATCAACAGACGCTTTTTTTCTTTTCGTTTCTTCACTGCACCACCAAAAACAGATCCAACACTTGACAAAACCGCTATCAGCATTGATGCCAAATGTTGAATCTGTAAAACTATCTTTTTTATAAATAATACAAATTAACCTGTCCGGTCAGCCCGCAATGATTAGAGGGCTTGGGGATCACTTCTCCTATACATTCATTGCTTTCACATCACCCAGAAGCAATGCCTTCACAAAATCATTATAATCCGTCTCTGTATCTGCAAACCACATGCGGATCATGTTCTGGAACATCAGCGTCACTTCCAGATTCGTCAGAGCTAGCTCATACATAGGCTGCATCCCCTTCTACAAGTTGGAAGTTAGTCTTACAAACGTTAAATTTCCTGTTGTTTCATCCGTTTGTGTACAAGTCAACCTTTGTGGGATACGGTGAGCAAACAGTGCTATTACTCCTTCACTCTGGTCCAGACCTGCATCTCATTTTCCCCACGGTTCGCCCAGGTGTAGTAAGGAATATAGTGAAGCCTTACCGGCTCTTTCCTGGGTGCCTGATAGGTATGATAAAGTCCGGTATCCTGCCCATCCTTTACCCTGAAGCCATTTACCAGAATCTGCGTCACTTCGTTTCCGCAGATCTCTCCGGTACGGATTTCCGGCTGCAGATCGGGATCTACCAGGAGCTCATGGAGACCCTTTCCATTATCCGTTTCTTCCAGGCAATATACAATAGGGCCTCTGGTCACCGCCACCTTGCCCATGTCCTCTCTCACCTTTTCATCTGCAGCCATCAGGCGCACTTCCATGGGGAAGGTAAGGGAAAGGGTATCCTCTTCGCCCCACTCCTTTTTCACATACAGATAGCCTTTTTTCGTCTCCAGCACAGCGCCTTCTGCCCCCTTAAGCTCATAGGTATCGCACCAGTCGGGAATGCGAAGCGCAAGCACAAGATCTGTATCCTTTGCTCTCACCGTAAGCTTTACCTTGCCCTCCCAGGGAAGGCTGGATTCCACTTGAATGTCTGCCTCTCCCTTAGCGGTTTTCTTCGTCAGGGTGCTTCCCATGTAAAGGTGTACGAAGAGTGTATCCTCATTTTCCGTATAAGCATAGGAACCAATGGAGCTTACAAGCCTTGCCAAGTTGGGCGGGCAGCATGCACAGCCGAACCATTTCTGCCTTACCGGCTTTACATGGAACTTTCTCTGATCCTTATGGCAGGCCTCCGGCAACACCTCCAGGGGATTTACATAAAAGAAGCTCTTTCCATCCAGTGCCATACCACTTAAAATACCGTTGTAAAGGGCTCTTTCCATCACATTGGCATAGCGGGAATCTGCCTCAATCTGAAGCATTCTCCTTGCAAAGAACACCAAGCCGATGGAAGCACAGGTTTCTGCATAAGCCGTATCATTGGGCAGATCATAGGGGAAGGAAAAGGCCTCTCCCATATGGGTGGCTCCAATACCACCGGTAATATACATCTTCTCTCTGGTAATGCTTTCCCAGAGCTTTTTGCAGGAAGCATATAACTCTTCATCTCCGGTGAGCCTTGCGATGTCCGCCATACCGGAGTACAGGTACACTGCACGAACAGAATGTCCTACCGCTTCTGTCTGCTGCTTTACCGGAAGATGGGCCTGATAATACGCATAACGAAGCTCCTCCTCATGCCCCTTTTTCACCTCTTCCGGATGTTCCTTATCAAAGTAATAAGGGCGTTTTCCCCTCTCCTCGATAAAATACCGGCTTAAATTTAAGTATCTGACATTGCCAGTCACCTCATAAAGGCGTACCAGCGCCATCTCGGCGATCTCATGTCCCGGATAACCCTTGCATTTTCCTTCCTCCGGGCCAAAGTAATTGTCTATATAATCTGCAAAGCGTTCCGCTGCCTTTAAAAGCTTATCCTTGCCTGTAGCCTGATAATAAGCTACCGCTCCTTCCGTCAGATGTCCGAAGCAGTACAGCTCATGATGATCCTTCAGATTAGAGAAGATCTTGTCCTTTCCATTGATAATATAATAAGTATCCAGATAGCCGTCCTCCTGCTGGGCTGCGCACACAAGGTCAATGGCGCCGTCCGCAATTTTCTCAAGCTCCGGATCAGGATGCTGGGTCAGAGAATACCCCACTGCCTCGATCCACTTGGAAAAATCACTGTCCTGGAATACAAAGCCGTAAAACTTATCATCCGGATGTTTTGGATCCTCCGGCAGCGTCTCAAAGCCGCGGAAGGTGTACTTAGGCTCCTCGTAGGCGCTTCCTAAGCGCTCCTTCTCAGCACGCATTTCCCCTGCCACTTTAAAATTATGGATGCAAAAGCTGGGCGCTGCGCCCTCCACCTGATCGTTTAAAGCTGCCCACTGGTAAGGGATCACCTCCTTACGCACCAGCTCCATTTCCTGCTCCCAGAAAGCATCCGTTACCTGGATCTCCTTTAAAGAAACCGGATTAGAAAATTTTACTCTCTCCATTTGCCATACCTCCACTTTTTACAGTTTTCCTGTCCCATTCATTGAAATATACAAAGCGCAAAGGACTTGCAGATTTTTCACTTTCTTTACGCCACGTCACTTTGTATCCCATGCTGCGATTCCTTATGTCCTAATCCTATGCCATATTCCTTCGCTATTCCATTGTTTAAATGGAAAAAGCATGTACAAAACGGAAATTTTATTATAAAATAGCTATGGCTAAGGATTCTCTAAAAGGATCCTTGCTTCTTCGTAAAACTCTGTATTTTCCGTCTAAAATCCAATCAGACAATTAATAAAACCTGTTAGAAATGGAGCACAAGGCCATGGTATATCTGGAAAAAATGAAATTGCATACTATCACTGCCGGAAACTATGTTACTTCTGTCAATGGAATGATACATCCTGACCGCATTATGGCAGAGCATGATTTTCTCTACATTCTGGATGGTACCTTTGAAATCTGGGAGGATGATATTCTCTATCCTTGCGCAAAAGACGATCTTCTCATCCTTCCCGCTGGCAGGCATCACTATGGAAAAAAGCCCTGTAACCCGGGAAACAGGCATATGTTTCTGCACACACTCCCCACTCCGGCAGAAAAGGAAGCCAATTCTACCGGCCATCAGCCTACGGACAACTCTCTTTTTATCTGCCCAAGCCTGATCCATTGTCAGAAGGCGCCTCAGATCCGACAGGCCATTCAGGAGCTGATCTTTGTATTCTGGACTCATTCTCCCGAACGGGAAAACCGGCTTTCCCTGCTTTTTTCCCTTCTTTTATGTGAATTATCCGCCCTTACGGATGCCTCCGCCACTTCCACCGTTTCCGATCCTATTGTAGAAGAGCTCACCTACCTGATCCATTCCACTCCCCAGAGCTTTTTTTCTGCAAAAGAAACGGCTGCCCGTTACGGCATCTGCAGCCGTACTCTGAACAACCGTTTCCGGAAGATCTATGGCAAAACCTTTTCTGATTTCCAGATGGATACCAAACTGGACATGGTAAGACAATTTCTCCTGATCCAGCCCAAAGCCAAGCTTCTGGAAGTAGCTCTCAATTACGGCTTTTATGATGAATTTCATCTAAGCCATGCTTATAAAAAGAAATTCGGGATGTCGCCCTCCCAGTATAAAAAACATTACTCGCCTCATTGCAATTATCTGACAATCCTGTAGTAAGCTCTGGAAGTCAGTCGGAACACAACATAATAGATCAGGGTAAAGGCCAGGATGGTCCCTGCCAGGCAGCTGATAAAGAGTGTGGTATTGGAAAGATTAAACATCAAAAGCAGTCTGCGGACCATGGGAAAGGCCGCCGCTACATGCACCACTGCCGTTCCCAGGGGCAGGAAAAACACCAACCTGATCTGGGATTGGATAGAAGCTTTTACTTCACTGCCGCTCATTCCCACCTTTTCCATGATCTCATAACGCTGTCTGTCATCATAGCCCTCTGAAATCTGCTTATAAAAGATAATCATTACCGTTACCATAAGGAACATGCTCCCCAGGAAGATCCCCAAAAAGAAAATGCCGCCATATAAAGAGTAAACATCCGCCTCATTGGTTGTTCTGCTTTCAATATAATGGCTCCCAATACCTTCCTGCCCCTCCATGGTATCTGCCTGGCTTACTAGCTCCCTTACACGGCTGGCACAGTCTATCTTTTCCTGGTCAGTACCGTCAATGTCAAACCCAAGCTCCCAGGAAAATTCTCCTCTGAAGCCCCCCGCATACAGACTTTCTGCATCTTCTCCTGCCATAGCCTCACTCTTCTTTTCCTGTTGATACAAAAACAGCTCCCGTACCATTGCTTCATCCGATACTACCAGGTAATAATCTTCCTGAAAGTTAGTGCTCATATACAAATCCCTGTCCCCTCTATAGGTATCGGTATATGCCACTGGAAGCTCTTTTCCAAGGAAATTCACGGTCTGGCCTTCCCATTTATTCGTGCCATAAACTGCAACAGTTCCCTCCTGAAGCTGCGGGATCTCCTTTTTTTCATATTTTTCATCCACCTGGACAAAGCTGTCCCTGCTCATTACATTGACATAAGCGCGAGTTTTCATATTGCCCTGATTCGTATAGTAAAAGGCAAAGGAATCCTCCTCATGGGACAAAATCTGGGAAAATTCCCTGCAGGAGCCTTCCTTTTCTATGACCCTGCCACATTCTGAAATGGTCTGCCGGATCTTTTCTTCTAAAGTCTCCTGCTCCTCCACTGCCCTGTCATAGTCCAAAAACACATTGATCTCGTAGGGATAACGGGTAGACAGCTCATCCCCAATACCCACAAACAAGCTTACCGTGGTAGAGATCACCACCAGCACCATAGTTGAAAGGATACAGATACTGGCAAGACCTGCCGCATTCTGCTTCATTCGGTACAGCATACCGGACACGGCAGTAAAATGCTTTTTGTTGTAATAGAAATTTTTATTTTTGCGAAGAAGCTTCAAAAAGACAATGCTTCCTGCCGTAAACAGGAAATAGGTTCCTGCGATCACCAGAATGACTGCTCCAAAGAACAACAAAAGCACCTGCAGGGGATTTTTCGTAGTAATTGCAATATAATATCCTGTTCCGATACAGGTAATCCCTGCCAAAGTCATCAAAAGCTTCGTTTTTGGCTCCTTTTCTCCTGCACTGCTGCCATGGAGCAGCTCTATGGGATTGGACAACTTTAGCTGCATCAGATTGTAAAGGAAAGTCAGCAGATACAAAATACCAAACGCAATCACGGTAGAGCGTATCCCCGGCTGATATATCATAAAGCTTACTGTTTCCGTAACCCTTAAGATTCTGTACAAAAGCATTACCATCAGCTTGGAAAATGCAATTCCCACGAACAGTCCTCCGCCAATGGCACCCACTGCCACAAACAGTGTTTCCAAAAACAATACCCTGGCAATATGCTTCTTTTCCATACCAAGGATATTATAAATGCCAAGCTCCTTTTTGCGGTGCTTGCTGATAAAGCTGTTGGTATAAAAAATAAAAATATAGGCAAATATGCCGATAACGTCAACGCCCAATGCCAGGATCGTCCCCAATGCTGCGGACCCCGGGATCCGATCCAGTCCCGGGTTTTTGCACAAAAAATTCATTACATAAAACAATGCTGCCGTCATCATTCCCGACAAAATATAAGGTACATACAGTTGCCTGTTATTTACAATATTATTTCTGGCAAGCTTTCCATAAATCTTATTCATGTTCTTCTCTCCATTCTCACTGTTTACTGTGATCTACCTGTGGTCAACACTGTCAGAGTGTCAGAGATCTTGGCATATAACTGTTCGTTTGTCATATTTCCTCTGTAAATCTGGTGGAATACTTCCCCGTCCTTGATAAACAGGACACGGTTTGCATAGCTTGCCGCTTTGGTGCTGTGCGTCACCATCAGAATCGTCTGCCCGCTTTCATTGATCTGGTCGAAAAGATCCAACAGTTCGTTTGTAGCCTTGGAGTCCAACGCTCCCGTGGGCTCATCTGCCAAGATCAGCTCCGGCTTTGTGATCAGTGCTCTAGCCACCGCTGCCCGCTGCTTTTGGCCACCGGATACTTCATAGGGATATTTATTCAAAAGCTGGGTGATCTCCAGCTTCATGGCTATGGGTTCCAGACGTTTTTCCATTTCCCTGTAACCCACTCCGGAAAGCACCAGGGGTAGGAAAATATTGTCCTTTAGGGAAAAATTGTCAAGCAGATTAAAATCCTGGAATACAAAGCCCAGATGCTCCCTGCGGAAGGCTGAAATTTCTTTTTCCTTTACAGAGACCAGTTCCTTTCCGTTTAACAGTACCGAGCCTGAGGTTGGCTTATCAAGAGCTGCCAAAATATTCAAAAGTGTGGTCTTTCCGGAACCGGACTCTCCCATGATCGCCACATATTCGCCCTTCTCTACGGAAAAGCTGATGTTGGAGAGCGCCTGTACCTGGTTTCCTCCAAATCTTGTTGTATATATCTTTTTTACATTACTGACTTCCAAAATTCCCATTTCATTCACCTTTCTTCCATACTTGTGCCAATGCGCATTGCTCTTTTTATTGCAATGCTTGTGATTTCATACGCCCCTGCTCCCTGTCGACTGTCTTATCATAACAAAAGGCTGAAACGTAAGCCATTGTTTTAGCTTACGTTTCAGCCTTTTTTCTTACATTTTTGTAAGGTATTTTAATCACTCTAAGTTTCCTGGCAGAAGCCGATCCAGACAGCGGTTCCCTCGCCTGGCTTAGATTCTATCCAGATAGTGTGGCCAAGCCTTGACAGGGCCTGCTTGCAAAGATAGAGACCAATTCCCGTAGAATGTTTATCCTCGTGTCCGTTAAAACCGGTATAGCCTTTTTCAAATACTCTTGGAATATCCTCTTCCCTGATTCCAATACCATGATCCTGTACTTTTACATAAATCCAGTTGCCCCGGTGGGATACTTCTATCAGGACACTGCGGTCATCACTATCGATTTTCTCTTTCTGATATTTTATTGCATTGGAAAGAATCTGCTCCAGCACAAAGGAAAGCCACTTTTCATCACTGATTACACTTTCTTCGCAGCCCTCATAACAGACAGGAATTTTCTTCCGGATCATTACCTTGGCATATTTGCGGATACTCTCCCGGATCACCTTGTCCAAAGAAACCTTCTCCAACAGATAATCATCATCACGATCCAGGATACGCTGATACTGTAGCGCCATTCCTGCATATTGTTCTATTTTAAAAACCTCATCCTCCATGTCTGCTATGAAGGCAGTCTGCTTTCGGTACTCCTCTTCCTGCGCCCTCTGTATCTGCTCCTTGCACTGCCTTTTTGGGCTTTTGTATATGATATCGTTTGACAGTGCCTTTTGTTCCTTTGTTTCTTTTGTCTCGAACTCTTCTTTTTGTCCTTTTTCTGTAACTATTGTAAGGAGTTCTTTCTTCTGGGCAGTTTCCTCTTCTTCCGGCATCACTTCCATAGTTGCAATTTTCTCTTCCAGGTTGTCCTTTTCCACCTGTAAAAGAAGCTTCAATGCCGCTATAGGGGTCTTGATCTGATGCACCCAGCGGGCATAGTATTCCTTCATTTCTGCCTGCTGTTTTTCCGTTTTACTTAAGGTCAGCTTTCTTGCGATCTGCGCATTTTCAATCATTTGTCCATACAGCTTTTCTGCCTCATCTTCCGTTTCCGGCATAACAATGCCCTTGGCATTTGCTTCTTCCAGAAGCTTTTGCAGCTGCTTTACCTTTTTCCAATAGAGGATAAAGCCTGTCAGCGTCAATACAATAATCAAAAACAAATCCAGCAAAACCGCATATTCTATATCCCTTACATCTGCCTTTAACAGATACAGATAAAACAGATTGATACCCACAAGCATCAGTGCAAGAATTATCCACAAAATATTTTTTCTGACAAAACTTTTCCACATTTTCATCTGTTTTTTACCCAATATCCCTCACAATTTGTGCGCGCCATTTGCAAAACTGTGTTTTCAGCGCTTTCAGCTGCTTCACAGTTTATATCCAATGCCTTTCTTGGTCACAATAAAGTCCTCCAGGCCCATGGCAGAAAGCTTCTTTCTCAGGCGGTTTATATTGACGGATAACGTATTTTCATCCACATAAGAATCACTTTCCCACAGCTTTGTCATCAATGCGTCCCTGGTAACTATCTTATTCTTATTCTCAAAAAGAATCTGCAGGATCCTTACCTCATTTTTCGTCAGCTCCACACGGTTTCCTTCATAGATTGCAGTAGCATCTGACAAATTCAGTAAAAGTCCTCTGTGCTCCAGAACGCTGCTGTTTCCTGCAAAATCATAGCTTCTGCGGAGCAGTGCCTGTATCTTTACGGTAAGTACCTCCAAATCAAAGGGCTTTGCCACAAAATCGTCCGCTCCCATGTTTACTGCCATGACAATGTTCATATTGTCAGATACGGAGGACAGAAAAATGATCGGTACCTTAGAAACATTACGGATCTGGGTGCACCAGTGATAGCCGTTAAAGAAGGGCAGCCTGATGTCCATCAGCACCAGCTGGGGATCTGTTTTGGCAAATTCTGTCATGATATTTGCAAAATCCTGTGCAATATACACTTCATATTCCCATTTTTCTAAGTGCTGCTTTACCAGCCTGGCAATTGTGCTGTCATCTTCTACTATAAAAATGCGGTACATGGTTTCCTCTTTTCTTTCTTGTAAATATACATTGGGGATGGGGGAAAAGCTTCCCTGGGATTTAGAACAGGGAAGTGTTTTGGATGCAATTTGATATAACTATACCTTGCTATATCTGGAAAGTCAAATATTATGGATTGAACCCCGCGAAAGGTATTATGGATCGAACCCCGCGAAAGGGGTGGAAGTGATCCATTCGCGCTCACTGTCGCTAACGCGCTCACAGATCTCTTCCACCCCTTCCGCTTGAGATTATAGATTGCCAGGATACATTTTCTACTATTTACCTTAACATTACTCTATGATCCTATATTTGATAATCACACGATATTTGGGCACAAAAAAAGCTCGTACTTTCAAAACCGAACATTGAATT
>ULUL01018215.1_pt1 | contig 10255 bp, 9 predicted proteins | sample 1958481 | NCBI WGS metagenome assembly ULUL01 (sample SAMEA4835759, study PRJEB28245) | human gut metagenome | biome: gut microbiome; material: fecal sample | place: Denmark | collected 2008 | reverse complement strand
ATCGGCCCGCGAGCTACGGCCGCATCGTAGTCGGCGTTGGTAAACGTATAAGTCCATTGTCGCTGAAGCATTCCGCTCTCCTTATATTCCTCTCCCATCTCTTAATTATATTCGTCACACGGATTGTACGGCGCAGTCGGATACTCCGTCGGGATGGAGAAAACACCGCCATAAGGCCCGTCATCGAAAGAAATTTTCATCCCCTCTATCGTATAAGAACGTGGTGATGGCGGAAAAATAAATCCGATCATCGTTTCCGAAATATGCTCTTTCGGGAGCAAAACTTCATTTTCAAATCTGCCTATTACGGTCAATGTTATGCGGTGATCGCTTTCGTTTTGCCAAACATAATGTCCGACACTCGCCATATCAACATTTTCATCATCCTTGTCTCTGCAACCAGCTATCAAAAAAGCTATTGTTATCAGAAAAAACAATCGTTTCATTATCGGAACTTTTTTAATTATAGTTAGTAAGAATCCTCGTTAGCAACCATACTGTACACCCTCCAAAAACGATCGATCGTTTCTGCGTTGTAACCGTGACGCCCCGCATATTGAATGATCCAGCCACCCGCTTCCCGGCTGTTTTTCGACCCGAAAGCTATTTCCTGAATCTCCCGCGCAGACGGAATACAACTCCGGAACGCCTCCCCCCTCTTCGAATGCCGGGAAATACCGTAAAAAGACCGCTGAAATATTTATGGCAGGCGGATTTATAAGTTCGAAGGAACGAGAAACACTCACACTCCTATCCAAAGATACTGAATACGCTTCCGATTTACAAACTTGCGAATGGAAATCCGCACAAAAATTCCCGTCGAAACGGTTGTTTCGACGGGAAGCGAATCGCAACCGTTCGACTATTCTTCCCAAAACCGTTTTAATTCCGCGATTTCCTCCGCCCAACGCAATTCGTCGGGGGTTTCGAGAATCAGCGGCATATTCCGCAAAGAAGGAATTCATATTCTATATTTTTTGAAATATGCAGGGCTTTCGTTACTTTTGTCGCCAGAAATTAATGACTTCTATGGGGCGCAAATTCGCTGCGGTACTTTGCTCGACCCTCCTGCTCTCGCCGGGATGGCTCGGAGGAACGGGATTCACCCTCCTGTTCGGATTGGTGCCGCTGCTCTGGATCAGCGATTCGTACGACGCTTCCCGCCGCTCGTGGTGGAAAGTTTTCGGCTGGGCGCTCCTCACCTTCGTACTCTGGAATGTTTCTACGATCTGGTGGATCTGGCTGGCCACTCCCGTAGGCCCTTTCGCCGCGACGATCGCCTCGTCTTTCCTGAACATGGTCGCCTTCATGCTCTTCCATACGGTTTCGAAAAAGGGACCGAAGGCATTGGCCTACACGCTGCTCGTTTCAGGCTGGATCGCCACGGAGTACTGGTACACGACCGGCGACTTCTCCTGGCCCTGGCTGCTGCTGGGCAACGGATTCTCGCACGAAGTGTGGGCCGTGCAATGGTACGAATACACGGGCATCTTCGGCGGTACGCTCTGGGTGCTTCTCTCGAATATCCTGATTTACGAGGCCTGGCGCCGTCGGCGCGACGCAAAAGCCTGGACCTGGGCCGGAGCGGTCGTACTCCTTCCGATTCTCGTTTCGCTGGGCATTTTCTGGAGTTACGAAGCACCCGATGAAGGCTCGGTCACGGTATCCGTAGTGCAGCCCAACATCGACTGTTACGACAAATTCGCTGCGGGAACGGAGCAGATGCAGGAAAGACTGCTGCTCTCGATGATCGAAGAGGCTCCCGCAGGCTCCGACTTCATCGTACTGCCCGAAACGGTCTGGCCCTACGCCTACGACGAGCGCTATCTGCCGCAGGCTCCGGTCGTTACGAAAATAAGAGAGATCCTGCGCGAAAAATCTTCCGGTGCGATGATCGTCACAGGAGCCGAAACCATCGTCTATTATCCGCCGGAGGAACGGACGGAAACCGCCCGTCAAAACGAACGGGGAGCTTTTTACGACAAATTCAACTCGACGCTCGGCATCGACACGACCGCCTGCCTCCCGATCCACCACAAGGGCCGGCTGGTAATCGGCGTCGAAAGCACTCCGACCTGGATCTTCAAGGCCCTCAAATTCCTGGTGATCGACCTGGGCGGCACGGTGGGGCAACTCGGCGTGGGGGAACCGGGTCCGGCATTCGTTCATAACGGCGTGAGCGTGGGAACCCCGATCTGCTACGAAGGGCTCTACGGCAACTTCTACGGCGGATTCGTACGCGAGGGAGCCAGAGCCCTGCTGATCTCGTCGAACGACGGCTGGTGGGGCGACACACCCGGTCACAAACACCTCTTCTCGATGGCCCGCCTGCGGGCCGTCGAACACCGCCGGGCCATCGCCCGCAGCGCCAACACCGGCACTTCGGGATTCATCGACACGCGCGGGGACGTGCAGCAAAAGCTGGGCTGGGACCGTCGCGGCATCCTCACCGGAGAGGTCGAACTCAACAGCGAACTGACTTTTTACACCCGATACGGCGACTACCTGGGACGAATTTCGGAGCTCCTCATGGGACTCTGCATCCTCTATTACATCGCCTATCGGATCAAGAAGAAAAACCATCTGGTGAAGTAACCGGAACAGACATACGACCGCTAACAAGACCCGCATAAATCCGGAGGGGGCCGGAACTTTTGCATTATGAATTACAACCAAACGCTCGAATTCCTATTTTCATCGCTCGTTTCGTACCAGGAGAAGGGGCCCGAAGCCTATAAACCCGGACTGGAACGCATCACCGCATTCTGCAAGCACCTGGGCAATCCCCAGCGCAACTATTTCACGATCCACGTGGCCGGCACCAACGGCAAAGGCTCCGTGTCGCACATGCTCGCCTCGGTACTCCAGCAGGCGGGCTACCGCACGGGGCTCTACACCTCGCCTCACCTGCGCGATTTCCGCGAACGGATCCTCGTGGACGGAGAGATGATCCCCAAGCAGAAAGTCGTGAACTTCGTGGACAAACACTACGACTGCATGAAGGAGCTCGGACTCTCGTTCTTCGAGATGTCCACGGCCCTCGCCTTCGACTACTTCGACCAAAGCGACGTCGAGGTCGCCGTCATCGAAACGGGACTGGGCGGACGGTTGGACGCCACCAACCTCATCATCCCGATCGTGAGCGTCATCACCAACATCGGACTCGACCACATGGCCCTGTTGGGCGACACGCTTCCCAAAATCGCAGCCGAGAAAGCGGGAATCATCAAAAAAAGCATCCCGGTCGTGATCGGCGAGAAGAGCGACGAATACAACCACGTCTTCGACCAGGCGGCAACGGCCATGATGTCCAAAATCGTCTATGCCGAAAACTATTTCGCGTGCATCAACCATTCGACGGAAGGGGATTTCCAGAAATTCAGCATCCAGCGCCACCGCGACAACAAAGTTTTCAACCTGGAACTGGACCTTACGGGCAATTACCAGGTACACAACATACTGACGGCAATCGCCGTCATCGACCTGCTGCACCAGGAAACCCCGCTGACGATCAGCCTGCGCGCGCTCACGGAAGGCATGCGCACCGTCGCTTCGGGCACGGCCCTGCAAGGCCGGTGGCAGAAGCTCGGCGACAAACCTCTCACGATCTGCGATACGGGACACAACGCCCACGGCATCCGCTACGTTGCGGAACAGTTGGCCGCAACCCCCCACCGCGACCTCTACTGCGTACTGGGATTCGTCAATGACAAAGACCTCTCGAGCGTACTGCCTCTGTTTCCCAAAGAGGCCCGTTATATCTTCACGCAGCCCGGCAACGAACGGGCGCTTCCGGCCGGCAAGCTGGCTGAAAAAGCGGCTGCATACGGTCTTCGGGGCGAAGTGGCCGACACGGTGAGCGGGGCATTGGCCCGGGCACGGGAAATGGCCTCGGAGGAGGACATGATCTTCATCGGAGGCAGCAATTTCGTCGTCGCCGAAGTGCTCGAATAAACCCTAAATCACCTTTGGCGAAAGCCATTACCTAAAAGCCGGAAGGAAATATTTCCTTCCGGCTTTTCAATCGTGGCCGGCACTGCCGACCCAGCTGCAAAAACTGTCGCGCCTTCGTCCGCCTCTTCCCGGCCGGCCTTCTCTTGTTTCACGGCTTCGGCAAAACAACCGCCCGTCCCGCACCAGCCGACCGGAAATACCGGACTTTAAGCCTCTCCGATCTTGGGACCTCCGCCCAGCGGAAAATCGCCGGGAGAATGGCGCTGCGGAGCCGGTATTTCGATTTTCCCCACATTGCTTTCATAGCGGGTAATGTTCTCCTGCAGGGAGAGCAGCAGGCGCTTGGCATGTTCCGGAGTCAGGATCACACGACTCTTGACTTTGGCCTTCGGCACACCGGGAAGGACCGTCGCAAAGTCGATGATAAATTCCGAAACCGAATGCGCGATGATCGCCAGATTGATGTAATTACCCTGAGCTACATCCTCGCCCAGATCTATCTCCATTTTTTGATTCTCTGCCATAGTATTGAATTTTTAGCGTGTATGGACAAAATTATCCATTTTTTGATCCCTCTCCCGACCCGAGAAGGCAAAGTTATGGAGAACTTATCAACATTATAGAACAACGATTCTCCTTTCGACCCTCTTTTCCGCCCTTTTTCCGAAACCGGGCCGAATTTTAAGTTAGTTTTCGTATCTTTGCGAAGAAAACCTGCAAGAAAGAGCATGTATCTGGAAATCATCGAGATTTTGCTGCGCGGATTCTGCGTCGGCGTCGCCGCGTCGATCACGGTAGGACCGGTGGCCGTTCTGTGCATCCAGCGGACCCTCAGCAAAAGCCGCCGCTCGGGTATCGTGTCGGGGCTCGGCGTAGCCGCCGCCGATACGACGATGGCGATGATCGCCTATTTCTGCTACTCGATGCTTCAGGCCCAGATCGACCAATACAACCAGTTGCTGCGCGTAATCGCCGGCATCTTCGTAGTCATCGTAGGCGTCTATATCTTCTTTCAGAACCCGGTACCGCAGATCCGCCGCAACCGGGCCGGCAAGACCAGCCTTACGCAGGACTTCGCTTCGATTTTCGGCCTTACGATCGCCAATTTCGTGCTGGTCATTCCCTATATCCTGACTTTCTTCGCAGTTTTCAAAATTTCGACGATCGAAACCTTCGACGTCGCCGGCTTGGGACGGGGATTTCTCGTCATCGTAGGATTCTTCGGAGGCGCTATCCTCTGGTGGACCTCCCTGGCTTTCCTGATCAACCTTTTCCGGCGCCGCTTCCGCCCCCGCCACATGCTCACGATCAACCATGTGGCCGGCATTATTATCGGAGTACTCGGCGTCTATACGATTTTATCCACCTTCTTCAACCTCATCCCCCATGGAATGCTCCAAGCCTAAAAAGATCATCATAGCCATCGACGGATTCTCCTCGTGCGGCAAAAGCACCTTCGCCAAAACCATCGCAGCCAAGCTGGGATATATCTTCATCGACACGGGGGCCATGTACCGCGCCGTAACGCTCTATGCGCTCGAACACGGCGCCATCGTTTCGGGCATCGTGGACGAAGAGAAGGTGATCGCCCTGCTCGACGACATCTCGATCGACTTTCGCTTCAACCCCGAACGGGGCGCGAGCGACATCTACGTCAATGGCGACCGGGCGGAGGGACGCATCCGCACGATCGAAGTGAGCAACTGCGTGAGCCGCGTCAGCTCGATCCGCCAGGTACGCGAAAAACTCGTGGCCATGCAGCAGGCGATGGGTCGCCAGCGGGGCGTGGTCATGGACGGACGCGACATCGGCACGGTGGTATTCCCCAATGCCGAAATGAAAATCTTCATGACGGCGGATCCCGAAGTCAGGGCCCGGCGCCGCTACGACGAACTGCTGGCCAAAGGCGACTCCGTATCGCTCGAGGAGATCCGGGCCAACATCGTCGCACGCGACAAGGCCGACATGACACGCGCGATCTCGCCGCTGCGCCAGGCCGACGACGCCGTAGTGCTGGACAACAGCCACATGACCGTCGAAGAGCAAATGACCTGGTTCATGGAGCGTTTCGATAGGATAGCTTGCGGCCGATGACCGCACCGCATAAAATACAATAACGAACAACCTCGGCGATGAGAGTCGAAATCGACAGCCATTCCGGTTTTTGCTTCGGAGTCGTGAGAGCGATCTCCCGGGCGGAAGAGGCTCTGCAAGAACAGGGCGAGGTCTTCTCGCTCGGGGATATCGTACACAACCGCGTCGAAGTGCAGCGCCTCGAGCGGCTCGGCATGCACACGGTGACCCACGATCAGATGCCGGGACTGAAAGGGCGGAGTCTCTTCATCCGGGCGCATGGAGAACCTCCTTCGACCTACCGGCTGGCGGAAGAGCTGGGCATCGAGCTGATCGACGCGACCTGTCCGGTCGTGGCCAAACTCCAGCGGCGCGTCGTCGAGGCGCACGAAAAGATGCGGCAGGTCGGAGGACAGGTAGTAATACTCGGCAAGCGGGGACATGCCGAAGTGATCGGGCTCACCGGGCAGGTCGAAGCCCCCACGCTGGTCGTCGAAACAGAGGAAGACCTTGACCAGATCGACTTCACACGTCCGATCTATTTCCTTTCGCAGACCACGCAAAGCATCTCCCTGTTCCAGCACCTGTGCGACCGGATGCGCAGCCGGGCCACCGACCCTGCGCAGGTCTTCGCCCACGACACGATCTGCCGCCAGGTATCCAATCGCGAAAGTCACCTCGAGGAGTTCGCAGGGCGATTCGACGTAATTATCTTCGTCTGCGGCCGCAAGTCGAGCAACGGCAGGGTCCTTTTCGAAGTGTGTCGCCGGGCCAATCCCCGCAGCTATAACGTCGAAGAGGCTTCGGAGCTGCGTCCCGAATGGTTCGAAGGAGCCGAATCCGTCGGTATCTGCGGCGCTACGTCCACCCCCAAGTGGCTGATGCAGGAAGTGGCCGATGCGGTCGCCGGGCAAGGGCGGTGAAACAAAAAATCCGAAATACGGACGCAAAACGCCGGCACGTGCCTCCGTATCGGAAACAGACAAGAAATTCAACCTTATAAAAACGATAACGACCATGAAGTACCTGATCCGTTCCGTAAAATATTTTATCGCGCTCTGCGTTCTATATCTGATTATCATGGCGCTGATGCTGCTCACGAATACCTCGGTGCTGACCCCTTCGGAAACCTTCTCGGCCCTCGTCCACTCCACACGCGGACAGGTGCTGATCGTCGCGGTGGTGCTTCTTTCGGCCCTGTATCCCAAGTTCGGCTTCATCCGCCGGCAGGAGATCGGCAGCCTGCGCAAGAACCGCGAGCAGATCCTCAATGCCTTCGTTTCGGAGGGCTTCAAGCCGGTCCGGGAATCCGAACACGAAATGGTGTTCCGGGCAGACTCCCTCTTCAAGCGGCTCACGCTCCTTTTCGAAGATGAAATCCGAGTCACCCAGACCGGGGAATGGATCACGATCGAAGGTATTCGCCGGGGCGTAGCCCGGGTTTATTACCGCCTGCAGTCCTATCTCGAAAGAACACGCAATGAAAATGAATAAGAAACGTCCCATACTTCGCCGCGCGGCGATTCCTGCGGTCCTCGCCCTGCTTTGCACGCTCTTCTGGTTCGGCAAGCCCAACGATTTCGGGCTGGGCCGAAACATGGAGCTACTGGTCAATATGATGCGGGAGCTTTCGCTCTTCTACGTCGATGAAGTCGATCCCGACCAACTGATGCAGGATGCCGCCGAAGGCATGACTCGCAACCTCGACCCCTACACCGAATTTCTGCCCGAAGAGCAGATGTCGAACTTCGACCTGCTCACCACGGGCAAGTACGGAGGCATCGGTTCGATGATCCGCAAGAAAGGCGATTACGTAATTTTCGCACAGCCCTACGAAGGCTCCCCGGCCGACCGAGCCGGCATCCGCATCGGCGACAAGATCCTCTCGATCGAAGGCGAGGACACCAAGGGTTGGGACCCCGCACAGATAAGTTCCGCCCTGAAAGGCACGCCCAACACCACCGTCCGAATCGTCATCGAACGGTTGATCGGCGGCGGGCACGACACTCTCACTCTGACGCGCGAACGGGTAGCCATTCCCAGCGTCCCCTACGCCGGGTTCGTCGCAAAAGGGATCGGATATATCCAGCACAGCGACTTCACCGAAGGATCGTACGAAGAGATGCGCACCGCGATCGAGAAACTCCGCACACAGGATACCCTGCGGGGATTGATCCTCGACTACCGGGGCAACGGAGGCGGCATTCTGCAGGAAGCCGTCAAGATCGTTTCTATGTTCGTTCCCAAAGGTACGGAGGTGGTCCGCACCAAAGGACGGGCCGCTACGCAGGAGAATGTCTTCCGCACCGCGAACGATCCGATCCTGCCCGATCTGCCGTTGGCCGTGCTGATCAACGGCAATTCGGCTTCGGCGGCCGAGATCGTCGCCGGCTCGCTCCAGGATCTCGACCGGGCCGTACTGATCGGACAGAAGAGCTTCGGAAAGGGCCTCGTGCAGACGACCCGTCCGCTGGGATACAATACCCTGCTGAAACTCACGACCGCCAAATACTACATTCCCTCGGGGCGCTGTATCCAGGCCATCGACTACTCCTCGCGCAAGCAGGACGGCACGGTCGGCAAGGTAGCCGATTCGCTCGTACGGGAATTTACGACCCGCGGCGGCCGCAAAGTCTATGACGGCGGCGGCATTTCGCCCGACATAGCCACCGAGCCTCAGTACATCAGCCGTTTCGCCGTTACTCTGCTGGCTATGGGATTCATCGAGGATTTCGTGGACGAATACATGCAGGAACACCACACCGACACGATCGACAACCGCACGTTCTCGATCACCGATGCGGACTACGACGCCTTCGTCAAATTTATGGAAGGCAAGGAAGTCCCCTACGAATCGGAAACCCGCCGGGTGCTCAAGGTCCTGAAGGAAGCGGCCGAAAACGACCTTTACAGCGACCTGGCCCAGGAAATCACAGCGATTGAGGGCGACCTGAAAGACGACACGCAGACCAATCTGCATACCTATCGGAAAGAGATCGCCGAAACGATCAACAACGACATCGTTCTGCGTCACAGCTATCAGGCCGGCGTGATCGAACATAACCTGGGTGACGACACCGAGGTTCTCCGGGCTACCGAGGTGTTGGAAAATCCGACGGAATACCAAGAAATCACGACCGTGCAGACGTCCGAAAAGAAATAACCGGCTTATGCTCAAACTGGGGCGCAAAATACTCTCGTTCCGCAAGCGGATCGTAGCCATCGTCGTCGGAGTGACGATGGTGACGCTGTCCCTGCTGTTCACCAACGACATGGCCCGCCGCCTGCGGGAGAAGGAACAGCACGAAGTGGCCCTCTGGGTACACGCCATGGAGCGCGTGATGAGCGACTCGAGCAACGACCCCTTCGTCCAAGACATCCTGAGTCAGCGCAACAACATCCCCTTCATCATCACCAATCAGAACCTGAAGGTATTGCACTCGCATCTCATTCCCGAAGAGATCATCAACCATCCCGACCGCCTGCGCAAGAAGATCAACCAGCTCACCGAAGAGAATACCCCGATCACGATCCAATACTACTGGGGCAAAGACCACAAACACATCATATTCTTCGGCCAGTCCCGGCTGCTCAAGACCCTCTACTGGTTCCCCTACATCCAGCTCTCCGTCATTGCGATCTTCATCCTGCTGGGTTTCATCGCTTTCCGCTCGACCAAGCAGGACGAGCAGAACCGCGTATGGATCGGACTGGCCAAAGAAACGGCGCACCAACTGGGTACCCCCACCTCCTCGCTGCTGGGATGGATCGAATACCTGCGCACGCAGCCCGTCGATCAGGGTGCCGTCGAAGAGATGAACAAGGACTTGAGCCACCTGATGAAGATCGTGGACCGCTTCTCGAAAATCGGATCGGAAACCCCGCTCACCCCGGAGAACATCAACGAAGTGGTAAGCGGATCGGTCATGTACTTCCGGACCCGGGCACCCCGCAACGTCACCATCGACTACAACGGCCTGGCCATCGCTCCGGTCAAGGCCCAGATCAACGCCGCCCTGTTCGAATGGGTCGTGGAGAACCTGATCAAAAATTCGCTCGACGCCCTCCAGGGGCACGGACGGATCGATGTGGAGATCTCCTCGGACGAAAAATACGTGATGATCGACATCAAGGATACCGGCAAGGGGATTCCCAAAAGCAACTGGAAACGAATCTTCGAACCGGGTTTCACGACCAAAACCCGGGGATGGGGCCTCGGACTCTCCCT
>ULUL01032862.1_pt1 | contig 10268 bp, 8 predicted proteins | sample 1958481 | NCBI WGS metagenome assembly ULUL01 (sample SAMEA4835759, study PRJEB28245) | human gut metagenome | biome: gut microbiome; material: fecal sample | place: Denmark | collected 2008 | reverse complement strand
GCGTGTCCTGCTCCCCACGGACAGGACCATGACGGCGGATGAGTATGAGCCCTGTGCCCGCAAAATGGCGGAGTACATAGGCCTGGAGCTCATGGACCCCACCACCTTTGAGGTGTCCCGCCTCATGTATTGGCCGTCCTGCTGCGCTGACAGCCAATACATCTATGTGTGGAAAGACAAGCCTCTGCTCTCTGCCAACGGCCTGCTGGCCAAATACGATGACTGGACCGACTGCACCGCCTGGCCCCAGGTGCCGGGCGCTCTGAGCCTGCCCAAGCTGGCCGTCAAGCAGGGGGACCCGGAGGGCAAGACCGGCGTGGTGGGCGCTTTCTGCCGCACCTATGACATCTACCGGGCCATGGATGAGCTCATCCCCGGCATCTATGAGCCGGTGGACAATATGCCGGGCCGCTACACCTACCTGGGCGGCTCCACCACCGGCGGCGCTGTCATCTACGACAACGGCAAATTCCTCTATTCCCACCACGCCACCGACCCGTGCAGCAACCGTCTGGTCAATGCCTTTGATATGGTCCGCCTCCACCGCTTTGGGGACAAGGACGATGAGGCCCAGCCGGGCACTCCCACCAACCGCCTGCCCTCCTACAAGGCCATGTGTGAGCTGGCCGTGGAGGACAAGGATGTGGCCGCCTTGATGAGCCAGGAGCGCTACCAGGAGGCCGTGCAGGACTTTGAGGGCGTCACCGGCACCAACGATGAGGACCCCGCCAACTGGATGGGCAAGCTGGCCGTGAACACCCAAACGGGCCTGCCCAAGTCCACCATTGACAATGTGTGGATTATCCTGGAGCATGACCCCCTCCTCAAAGGCAAGTTTGCCCTCAACCAGTTTGCGGGCCGTGGTGAGGTTCTGGGGGCCCTGCCATGGGACGCCCGGACGGGCCGCCGCTTTTGGGATGACAACGACAACCAGGGCCTCTATTGGTACATGGAGCGCTACCACCACATCACCGGCAACGGCAAGATTGACGGGGCGCTTTCCCTGCACTCCACCGCCCACGCTTTCAATGAGATACAGGACTATCTCAAGGGCCTTGTCTGGGACGGGACGCCCCGCCTGGACACGCTCTTTGTGGACTACCTGGGGGCCGCTGACACCCCCTACACCAGGGCCGTGACCCGCAAGTCATTCACCGCCGCCGTGGCCCGTGCCATGGTCCCCGGCATCAAGTATGACACTATGCTCATCCTCTCCGGGCCGCAAGGCCTGGGCAAAAGCACTCTTTTGGATAAGATGAGCCGGGGCTGGTTTAATGACAGCATCCGCACCTTTGAGGGCAAGGAGGCCTCTGAACTGCTCCAGGGCGTCTGGCTGGTGGAGGTGTCCGAGCTGGACGCTTTCCGCCGGACGGATGTGGCCCGCATCAAGCAGTTTCTCTCCCTGCGGGCGGACCGTTTCCGGGCCGCCTATGGCCGCCATGTCAAGGAGCTGCCCCGGTGCTGCGTGTTCTTCGGCACCACCAACACCTCCGACTATCTCCAGGACCGTACCGGCAACCGGCGCTTTTGGCCGGTGGATGTGGGCGTGGTCCCGCACACGAAAACGGTGTGGTCCGATCTGCCGGAGGAGATTGACCAGCTATGGGCGGAGGCCGTGGTCCGCTGGAGGGCCGGAGAGCCCCTTTTCCTCAAAGGGGAGCTGGAGGACGCCGCCAAGCAAAAGCAGGAGGAGCACCGGGAGGCCAGCACCAGGGAGGGCATCATCATGGACTTTCTGGACAAGCAGGTCCCGGAGGACTGGCAGAGCTGGCCGCTGGACCGCCGCCGCATGTTCTGGGGCGGCGCTGTGCAGGGTGAGGTCAAGCTGGTGGACCGTGACCGGGTGTGTGCCCTGGAGGTGTGGTGTGAGGCCCTGGACGGCAAGCAAAAGGACATCCGCTACTCCGACACGGCGGAAATCAACAGTATCATTGAGGCCTCCGGCGGCTGGGAAAAGAGCAAAAGCGCCTTGCGTTTTGGCTACTGCGGAGCCCAGAGAGGCTTTCTAAAGAGGCGTAACATTTAGTGTAACATTGCCTGCAACATTGATTTTGAATGTTACATCTGCCTGCAACATGTTGCGGGCAATGTTACGGGCAATGTTACGGCCTAAACCCTTGAAAACACTGGACTTTTTAAGGCTCTGCAACATTGCAACATTCATTTCTATTGATTTTGAAAATAGAGAGAATTAGAGGATTAGAGAAAATAAAAACTCTCTAAACCGCCTGTATACGCATAAGTACGCGCGCGAGGTTACATTGTTGCAGGACCCGATTGGAGGCTGAAAAGATTGAGAGAAAGCAGCATTGAGAGCTACCTGGTCCGCAAGGTGAAAGAGCACGGCGGCCTGTGTTATAAATTCGTGTCCCCCGGCAATCCTGGTGTGCCGGACCGCATCATCATCACCCCCACCGGCAAGACGGTGTATGTGGAGCTGAAAACCGAGATTGGGAGGCTGGCCAAGGTCCAGAAATGGCAGAGAGGTGAGCTGGAGAAACGGGGGGCGGATGTCCGGGTGCTTTATGGGATGGATGCCGTGAAAGAGTTTCTGAGGGAGGTTTTTGGCGATGCAGTACATACCGCATGACTACCAGGCCTACTGCATCCAGCGGGTGGTGGAGGACCCCACGGTGGGGCTGTTTCTCCGGCCAGGGCTGGGCAAAACGGTCATCACCCTGTCTGCGGTCAACATCCTCAAGTATTTCCGCTGGCAGGTGGCCAAGGTCCTGGTGGTGGCCCCCAAAAAGGTGGCGGAGGCCACCTGGAGCAAGGAGGCGGCCAAATGGGACCACCTCCAGCATCTTCGGGTGTCCACCGTCCTGGGGAGTGCCACCAAGCGCATCAAGGCCCTCAACACTCCGGCGGATGTCTATGTCATCAACCGTGAAAATTTTGAGTGGCTGGTGGACTACTACCAGCAGGCCTGGCCGTTTGACATGGTGGTTTTCGATGAAAGCACCAGTTTCAAAAACCCCCAGAGCAAGCGGTTTAAGGCGGCCAAGCGCATCCGCCGGTTTATCAAGAAAGTGGTGCTGCTGACCGGCACGCCGTCCTCCAAGGGGCTGATTGATCTGTGGGCCCAGGTGTACCTCCTGGACGGCGGGGCCCGTCTGGGGCCCACGCTTTCCGCCTACCGGGAGAGATACTTTGACCCGGACCAGCGGAGCCGGACCCAGATTTTCTCCTACAAGGCCAAGGACGGAGCGGAGAGCGCCGTGCTGGGTGCCATCTCCGACATCTGCATCTCCATGAAAGCGGAGGACTACCTGCAACTGCCGGACTTCATCCAGCATGAAATCCCCGTCATGCTGGACCCCAAGGCCAAAAAGGCCTATGACCAGTTTGAGCGGGACCTGCTGCTGGAGGTGGATGAGGACATTATCACGGCGGGCACCGCCGGGGTCCTGGTGGGCAAGCTGCTGCAATTCTGCAATGGGGCCGTGTATGGCAATGACGGCAAGGTGGTCCCGGTGCATGACTGCAAGCTGGAGGCCTACACGGAGCTGCTGGAGCAACTCAATGGGGAGCATTGCCTCACATTCTACGGCTACCAGCACGACAAGGACCGCATCCTGGAGCGCCTGGAGAAGTACAACCGGGGCCGGGCGGACAAGCTGCGGGTCCGGGTGTATAAGGGCGTGGAGGATGAGGAGGCCTGGAACGCCGGAGAGGTGGATGTGCTGCTGGTACATCCGGCCTCTTGCGCCTACGGGCTCAACCTCCAGGCCGGTGGCCGCCATGTGGTGTGGTATGGCTTAAACTGGAGTTTCGAGCTGAACGACCAGGGCAACTGCCGCCTGTACCGGCAGGGCTCCCCCTACGAAAAGGTGTTCGTGCATTACCTCATTGTGCAGGGCTGTGAGGATGAGGATGTCATGGCCACCATACGGGACCGGGCAGACACCCACGAGGCTGTCATGCGGGCCCTCAAGGCCAGAATACGCAAGGTAAAGGAGAGTGTGGCATGAATAACCCAACTGTGATTTTGAACGGTGACCAGGTGTATTGTGATGAGTTCATCCGGGAAAACGCCCGGCTGACCATCCAGCATGAGGTGGACCAGCAGAAAATGGAGGCCCTGGAGCGGCAGATTGAGGACCAGGCGGCGAACATCGCCAGCCTTGAGGCCCATTCCTACGCACGGGAGGACCTGGAGGAGCTGGCCGACCTGCGGCGCACGGTGGACAAGGCCATCAAGGACCTGCACTTTGTCATGGCCGGTGGTGACCCGTGCAAGGTGTGCGCCAAGGTGTGCATGATGGGTGAGGGCAACTGCCAGCCGGTGTGGATGGGGGAAAAGACAGTATGACTTTGAAAGAACTGTCCCAGCTTTACTACCTCAACCGGGAGATTGAGATGGACAAGCGCCGCCTCCAAGAGCTGGAGGTCAAGGCTCTGCCGGGCTCCCAGGTCCTCACCGGAATGCCTCACACCCCTGGCGTCAAGGACAAGGTGGGTGAGTATGCGGCGGAGATTGCCGATCTGAGAGGCATTATTGAGGCCAAGCACCAGCAATGCCTCTATGAGCGGAGCCGCCTGGAGCGCTACATCTCCAGCATTGATGACAGCCTCCTCCGGCAGATTTTCACCTATCGGTTTATCAATGGACTCCCCTGGCGGCAGGTGGCCGCCTGCATCGGCGGGGGGAATACCGAGGACGGATGCAGAAAAGCTGTGCAACGGTATCTGGAACGGAACTAAAGCAAGTTGTCCGTTTTGTCCGCTACATAGTGTGCTACAATGTAACTGCGGGTGTATGCCTCATCATGGTATTACCTCCTTTGAGGGTGGCGGCAGGGTGACGGAGCTGAAAACCAGACCCCTGCCGCCATTCACCTATGATTTTTCGGGCTGCTTTCCCCTGTGCGGGGAGGGCGGCCTTTTACTATGTTCTGGGGTGGTGAGTGTGGCAAAGCTGAATGACAAGCAAAAGCGGTTTGTGGATGAGTACCTGGTGGACCTCAATGCCACCGCCGCCGCAAAGCGGGCCGGGTACAGCGAAAAGACAGCGTACAGCATGGGCCAACGGCTGTTGAAAAAAGTTGAAATCCAAGCCGCTATCCAAAAGCGCCAGGCAAAGCTCCGGGGCAAGCTGGAAATCACCCAGGAGCGGGTGCTGGAGGAGCTGGCCGCCATCGCCTTTGCCAACGGCACCGACTTTGCAACCATCACCCACAACGGCCTGGTCCGGCTGACCCCCACGGATGAGGTGCCGGAGGAAAAGAAAAAGGCCGTTGCCTCCATCAAGGAGGGCCAATATGGCACGGAAATCAAGCTCCATGACAAGGTGAGGGCCCTGGAGCTGCTGGGCAAGCACCTGGGCGTCTTTGACGCCAACAACGGCTCCGCCAATGAGCAGGAAAACAACATCTTTGAGGTGATTGAGGAAAGCACCAGAGAGGAGATAGGCACGGATGAGATACCAGAAATTGAGCCCCCGGCAAAACCTGGCCATGACCTGGTGGAATAGGCCGGGCTTTGGGGACTATGACGGCATCATCTGTGACGGCTCCATCCGCTCCGGCAAGACCGTGGCCATGACGGTGGGCTTTATCATGTGGGCCATGTGCCGCTTTCAAGGTCAAAATTTTGCCCTGTGCGGCAAGACCATTGAGAGCCTGCGGCGCAATGTGACCACCAACCTGCCCACCTGGCTGGCCGGGGTGTTCTCTTTCCGGGAATACCGCACCGAAAACAAAATTGTGGTGAGCGCCGCCGGGCGCTCCAATAACTTCTACCTGTTCGGCGGACGGGATGAAAGCAGCGCCTCCCTCATCCAGGGCATCACCCTGGCGGGCGTCCTGCTGGATGAGGTGGCCCTCATGCCCCGCTCTTTCGTGGAGCAGGCCTGTGCCCGGTGCAGCGTGGAGGGCTCCAAGCTCTGGTTTAACTGCAACCCGGAGGGGCCCAGCCATTGGTTTTATCTCACCTGGGTGCTGGAGGCAGGCAAGCGGAACATGCTGCACCTCCATTTCACCATGGATGACAACCTCAGCCTCTCCGCCGCCGTCAAGGCCAGGTATGAGAGCCTATACTCCGGCGTGTTTTATGACCGCTTTATCCGGGGCCTCTGGGTGGTGGCGGAGGGGCTGATTTACACCATGTTCAACAAGGATTTTCATGTGGTGCCGGATGTGCCCCGGCCCTATGACCGCTACTACATCTCCGTGGACTATGGCACCGTAAACCCCACCAGCATGGGGCTCTGGGGCCGGGCCTCCGGGAAATGGTATCGTATGCGGGAGTATTACTTTGACAGCCGCAAAGAGGGCCGCCAGCGCACCGATGAGGAGCACTATTTTGAGCTGGAGCGCCTGGCCGGTGACCTGCCCATCCGGGCGGTCATCGTGGACCCCTCAGCGGCCAGCTTTATTGAGGCCATCCGGCGGCATGGCCGCTTTTATGTGGAAAAGGCCTCCAACGCCGTCCTGGACGGCATCCGGGATGTGGCCACCCGGCTCCAAAGCGGGGACATCTTCATCTGCTCCGGCTGCACGGACTGCATCCGGGAGTTTGGGCTCTACCGCTGGGACGAAAAGGCCCCCATGGACCGGCCCATCAAGGAGAATGACCACGCCATGGATGATGTGCGCTATTTTGTCCACAAGATTTTTGGGCCGCAACTTTTCAGCTTTTGAGGTGTGCCATGTTTGAGCAGCAGTATGTGTTGAATAAAATCGAACAATGGGCGGAGCGCCTGCCATACCGCACTTTGCGGATTGAGGTGGAGCTCCCTGGGCAGACCCTCACCCTGGAGAAAAGCAAGGCCCGGCCCATTGGATTTAATCCCCCCCCCCATCCGATCTGCAAGCAAAGGAGGTGATGCACGGTGGTGGTGCTTAATTTGCGGGATGATTGCGTGGCCAGGGCGGCCACAAATTTCCGCCGGGGCATGACGGACAAGCGCTTTTTGGAGCTTGAAATCACGGCCTGGCTGGGCTCCAAAGAGCGCAAGCGGCAGCTTGCGGGTGAGGCCTACTATGACGGGGCCCAGGATGTGCTCCGCCGCAAGCGCATTGCCCTGGACGATGACGGAAAGGTCAAGGTGCTGGACCACCTGCCCAACAACCGGCTGGTCAACAACATCTATGCCAAGATGGTGGACCAGAAAACCAACTATTCCTTTGGGCGGCCTTTTTCTTTTGACACGGAGAACAAGGCCTATGCTGCGGCCCTCTCCACCGTGTTTGGGTCCCGCTTTCAACGGACCATGCACAACATTGGTGAGGGGGCCTGGATTGGCGGCAAGAGCTGGGTGTTTCCCTACTACGACCAAAACGGGGAGCTGGCTTTCCAGCGCTTTCCGGCGGATGAGGTCCTGCCCTTTTGGGCGGATGCTGACCACACCATCCTGGATGCCGCCGTCCATGTCTATGTGGTGCTGGAGTACGATGAAACCGAACAGACCAGGGATGTGGTCAAGGTGGAGGTCATGCACGGCGGCGGCGTGGACTGCTTTGTCCGCCGGGATGACGGGACCCTTGAGCCGGACGATTTTGCCCGGTCCGGGCCCTACATCACCACCACGGACCCCCAGACAGGCAAGGAAACCAGCTATAATTGGGAGCGCATCCCCCTGGTGTGCTTTAAGAGCTCCCACCATGAAATCCCTCTCCTGTCCAGGGTGAAATGCCTGCAAGACGCCTACAACAACATCATCTCCAACTTTGCCAACCAGATGGAGGAGGACATCCACTCCACCATCCTGGTCATCAAGAACTATGACGGGGAGGACCTGGGGCGGCTCCGGGCCAACCTGGCCACCTACGGCATCATCAAGGTCCGCTCCTATGAGGGCTCTGAGGGCGGCGTGGACACCCTCCAGATTGAGGTCAACGCCGAAAACTACAAGGTCCTGCTCTCCCTGCTCAAGGATGCCATCATTGAGAACGCCAGAGGCTATGACGCCAAGGATGACCGCATGAGCGGCAACCCCAACCAGATGAATATACAGAGCATGTACTCTGATATTGACCTGGACGCCAACGGCATTGAAATGGAGTTTCAAGCCTCCATGGAGGAGCTGCTCTGGTTTGTCAACCAACACCTGGCCAACACGGGCCGGGGGAATTTTGAGGGCACGGAGGTCAAGGTCATCTTTGACCGGGATGTCCTCATCAATGAAACTGAGGTCATCAACAACTGCAAGAACTCCGTGGGCATCCTCTCCGATGAAACCATTGTGAAGATGCACCCCTGGGTGAGCGACCCGGAGCAGGAGCTCCAGCGTATCAAGGACGAAAAGGAGGAGGCCATGGCCGACCCCTACCAGGCCGCCTTTATGAAAAACCGGCAGAACGGCGGGGACGGCTCCGGCAACCCTGTGACCGGCCAGAACGGCGGTGACGGCGATGCCCAGGAATAACCTCCAGCGCAATGCGGATTATTGGGCCCAGCGCATGAAAAACATGGAGGACGCCCTGCTGGACCAGTCATACTCTTATGTGGAAAACCTGGATGCCCAATTCCGGGCCGCTGAGGCTGAGATTGAGCGCCAGATGTCCGCATGGTACAGGCGCTTTGCCGCCAACAATGACATCACCCTGGCAGATGCCAAGCGGTTGCTCAACAGTGATGAGCTGGCGGAGTTTCGCTGGACCGTGGAGGAATACATCAAGCACGGCGAGGAAAACGCCCTCACCGGGGCCTGGATGAAAGAGCTGGAGAACGCCAGCGCCAGGGTCCACATCTCCCGGCTGGACGCCCTCAAAATCCAGCTCCAGCAGCAGGCGGAGCTCCTCTATTCCAACCAGCTTGACTACATAGACCGGGCCGCCCGGCAATCCTACACCGGGAGCTTTTACCACACGGCCTATGAGGTCCAAAAGGGCCTGGGCGTGGGCTGGACCATGCAGGCCGTCAATGAGGGGACCATCACCAAGGTCCTCTCCCGGCCATGGACCACGGACGGCCAGACTTTCCGGGACCGCTGCTGGACCAACAAGCAGAGCCTTGTGAACAGCGTCAACACTCAACTCACCCAGATGATTATACGGGGAGAGGCTCCAGACCGGGCCATCTCCGCCATCTCCAAGCAGTTTGAGGTGTCCCGCTCCAAAGCGGGCCGCCTGGTGATGACGGAAAGCGCCTATTTCTCCAGCGCCGCTCAAAAGGACTGTTTCAACGCCCTGGGCGTGGAGAAATACAGGATTGTGGCCTCTTTTGACCGGGACACCTGCGGCCTGTGTTCGGCGCTGGACGGCAAGGTGTTCAAGATGTCGGACTACCAGGTGGGGCTCACCGCTCCGCCGTTCCATCCCTGGTGCCGCTGCTGCACCGCCCCCTACTTTGAGGACATGGAGGGCCTGGGGGAGCGCTGGACCCGCAACCCGGACGGCACCACCAAAAAGGTCCCGGCCAACAGCTCATTGGCGGCGAGTTTGACGATTATGTCACGGAGGTTTTCCAGGTCAACGGTTTCAAGACCGATGATGACATGGTGGCTGAGGCAAAAAACTAATCCTGGACGGTGACCCGGAGGCCAATTTTGCCCATTTCTGCCTGCAAAAGTTTGGCTGGGAGCCGTCCAAGTTTTTAGACCTGCCCGTCAAGGAAAAGGCTTTTGTCATCGCCTCCATCCAAGTGAGGGGCGAGGATGAAAAGAAACGGGAGGCCGAACTGAAAAGCAAGATGAGAAAAGGCAGAGCCAAACGGAAGTAACAGGGGCCCCCGCTGCATGGCGGGGGCCTAATTCTTAAAAGAGGGGGTGAACCCGTGGCAACAATCAGATCTCAGATGGTCCTCAATGACGGTATCAGCGGCGTGCTCAGAAAAATCAACACGGCGCTCAACACCACCCTCAATGCCTTTGAGCAGGTCCAGCGGGCCTCCGGGCGTGCTGTGGACACGGCGCAAATCCAGGCGGCCAGAGCGGCGCTGGTACAGGCCAACCGTGAAGTGGATGAAATGGCGGAGGGCTACCGCCGGGCGGCAGAGCAGGAGGAAATCCTCAACAAGGGCCTCCGCAACGGCACCAATGCTGCGGGCGGCCTGCTGGGCAAGGTCAAAGGCATTGTGGCCACATTGGCCGCCGGAGCCGGTATAAAAGCGCTCCTGGGGCTGTCTGACAAGCTGACCAGCACCACGGCCCGCCTCAATTTCCTTGTGGATGACGGGGGCTCTGTGGAGGCCCTGGAGCAGAAAATCATGGCCTCTGCCCAGAGGTCCCGGTCCGCCTACCTGGACACCGCCTCCGCCATCGCCAGCATGGGCTCCAATGCCGGGCGGGCCTTTAGCAACAATGATGAGCTCATCGGCTTTATGGA
>ULUL01064434.1_pt1 | contig 10274 bp, 8 predicted proteins | sample 1958481 | NCBI WGS metagenome assembly ULUL01 (sample SAMEA4835759, study PRJEB28245) | human gut metagenome | biome: gut microbiome; material: fecal sample | place: Denmark | collected 2008 | reverse complement strand
AGTGGGAAAATGGCTGCGCGCTTTGCCCGCACAAGCTGTATAGGAATGGCAGAAGGCAATCTGGAATGTGATGACTGGTATCGGATTTTATCCGATAATAAATATGACTTCATTATCATCCTGGATGTGTTGGAACACATACGCAATCCCTTGGATGTATTAAAAAAGCTACGGCATCTTTTGAAAGAGGATGGCGAAATGCTATTGTCCGTTCCCAATATTGCTCACAATTCCGTATTGATTAATTTATTGCGCAATAGGTTTGATTATACAAATGTAGGTTTACTTGATAATACCCATGTCCACTTTTATACCTATGAGACAGTAAAGGACATCCTTCACCAGGCCGGTTTCATTACCGTCCGAGAGCAATGTAAGCAGATTAGTATTAATAATACAGAAATCAAAGCCGATTATGGATGCCTGCCCAGAGAAGTAGAAGCCTTTTTAAGAACGCGTCCCCTGGGCACTCTTTATCAGCACCTCTTCACCATAAAAAGAGGAGAAACTCAACCGGATATTGCCTTGGAATATGAGGAAGACAAGCTTTATGAAATTGTTGCCTTTTCCGCAACAACCTCAGAAATCCTGTACCGGCAACCTGTTAATCCTTGCGACTTAGTAGAATTTAGCTTTTCTGTTCCTGAAGCCACGCATGAGTTACGAATTGATCCTTTAAATGTGAACTGTATTTTGTCTAACCTGGGATTTTGGGAAATTTGGGATGATGGCACACAACACCAGCTTATACCGGAGTTATTTACAGGAAACAAATTTGAAGATTCCTATGTGTTTTATGATGATGATCCTCAGATTTATCTTTCCCTTTCTTCCAATGCCATAAACTTAAAGTGCCAATGGAAATATATTTGCTTTGACAGTACTGCGCTGGATTCCTTGGCAGTCAGCAGAGATATTGTAAGACAATACCTGAAGGATTATGATGATTTACGGCAATTATATTCTTCCTCACAGATATCCCTGACAGATATGCAGGCAAAAGTTTTAAATCTTAAAGCTTTATTGGAAGAAAAGACTCAGGAAAATCAGATAAATCAAGAAGAAATCAATCGGTTAGTTACTTATTATGATGAACTGATTTCAACTCATAAAGAAAATCAGGACAAGTCTGAACGTCAGATTGAGAATTTGACCGCTATATTTAAAGATTTGGAATCTCAAAACATTGCATTGAATTCCGAGATCCAAGCCTTTAAAACATCCTTTTTAGGAAAAATATATTATCAATTATTTAAGAAATGAGGGGAAGTTCTGAAATGACTCAAAATAAAGTAAGTGTCATTATGCCTTGTTACAATGATGGAAAATACATCATGGAAGCGATCCAATCAGTGAAAGAGCAAACCTATTCTGAATGGGAGCTAATCATTGTGGATGATGGTTCTGATGATGAAGATACTATAGCCATTCTTGAGCAAATAGATGACATCAGGATACATGTATATCATACAGAGCATCTTCGACCCGCCGGTGCCAGGAACTATGGGATTGCACATGCAAATGGTGTTTATATCTTACCTGTTGATTCAGACGATAAAATCGAACCTTCTTATATAGAAAAAGCCGTTTCCATTATAGAAAATAATCCTAAAATTGGTGTGGTATACTGTAAAGCTGATTTATTCGGCGAACGGACAGGTATATGGGATCTGCCTGATTATTCTTTTTCGACAATGCTGCTTGACAATATTGTTTTTGTTACAGCTCTGTTTTACAAGAAGGATTGGGAAAATGTAGGCGGTTTTAGCACTACAATGGTGAGCGGAATGGAAGATTATGATTTCTGGTTATCCATTTTAGGCTTAGGAAAGGAAATTTATCAAATTCCGGAAATCCTATTCCACTACCGCATAAAACCTGTTTCCAGAACCACTAATTTCCAGAACAATTGCAACACAGTGCAGGAAACATACCGTCAAATGTATCATAACCATGTAGATTTTTATCACGAACACTTTGATGAATATGCTATTGTGCTGCGCGATGCTTTAATCGAACAGATCTTTCTTCGCAGGAAATACGAAGAAAGGTTACAGAAAATAACAAAAATAGCAAAATACCCTATCATTGGACAATTCATTAAAAAATTAATTAAGGAGTAAGCATTATGATTATTTTTACATCCATCTGTGCTAATTATTTACACAAAGCAAGAACACTGGCAGAGTCCGTTAAGGCACATATGCCTGATGCAAAGTTTTTTGTATGCATGACAGAGCGTACACATGAAACATATATGGATTTCCCATGTTTTGATGAAGTTGTTCTTTCTAAGGATATGTGGGAAGGAAATTTCAACCGCTTTATCTATAAGCACGCAATTGTAGAAGCTTCTACTGCCGTAAAAGCTCATTTCTTCCAATACTTGATGAAACGATTTCCGGAAGAATCAGAATTTGTTTACCTTGATCCTGATTGCTATGTCTATTCTGATTTTGTAGAATTGCGTAACTTATTAAAAACAAGACCCATTATTCTGTGTCCACATCTTTTACAGCCCGGTAATATTGATATGGAATTATCTTCCACAGCACACGGCGTATACAATCTTGGTTTCCTTGCGGTAAATCATAGTCCGGAAGCAATTTCTTTTATTGATTGGTGGGCCGAAAGGTTATATTTATTCTGTTATGACGATATTCTAAGAGGTATTTTTACAGATCAGAAATGGATTGATCTGGCACCCTGTTTTTTTGATGTGGAAGTCTTTAAACATCATGGTTATGACTTTGCCCCCTGGTCTCTCTTAAACTGCGGAATGATAAAAAAGGATAATGCTTACTTTGTCCAAGGAGATCCGTTACGTTTTATTCATTTTTCTGGTTTCGGTGCAACTGCTCAAAAATGCATGAATGATTGGCTTCCAGAAGGAGATCATCCTTTCAGAGAACTTTACACTGAGTATGGTTTCCAGCATGCAAAAAATAATGCGGATTCCATCTCTAAAACACCCTGGAGCTATAATTATTATTACTCCGGTGAGAAAATAGATGACAGCCTGAGAGCCAAGTATCGTTCCGATTATGACCTGATGTTTTCTATGGAAGATCCTTTTGCCTTAAGCAATAAAGAAATGCGAAATAAGGTCCATGGCACTAAAAGTGCCGGCAGATATCTTCGTTCTACAAAATATATTTTGCAAAAAGAAGGATTGAAAGGATTTTTCAAAAAATGTATTGAAGTAATACATTCCTAAAGAGGTTATTTATGAATAAGCGGAAATTTGTTAAGTATTTTTCTATCATAATATTTAATGTACTTTTTTTGATGACACTATTATTCAGAGCTCCTGAAGTAGAAATCACCTTTTCAAGTGACACGATAGGAGATTCTATATCTGTTTTTTATCAAAACAGCAGGAATCCTTTTGATGATACACATGTTACTTCAAGGAAGATCAATGATTACAAGAAACATACTTACAAATTTCCTACAACAAAAAACACAGAAAAGCTTCGGATAGATCCTGCTACTACTGCTGGTAAATGTTACATTTATAATTTAATGCTGCGACCTTCCTTCTTTACATATCAATCTGTAAATTTGAAGGATTTGCTCTCTGCTTCAACATCAAAGGATATCACGTCTATCAAATATATTGATAACGCTATTTTGTTAAAATATACAGCATCGGATCCTTATTTTATTGTGTCTGATTTTGCTGATACCCCAGTTAAAGTTGACATATCCAGAATATTTTGGCTTTCCATTTTCGTATTCTGTTTCAATATTTTTCTTTTAAAGATTCGTATCTTTATAAAACATGGAAGGAAAATCATCGGGAAGATAAGAAAAATAATTTTCCAGACAAAAGAAGCTATTGTAATGCCCTCTCATTTCATGTTCTTTTTGATGGTGTTTGTCTACTTTTCTCTGCCCATTCTGTTCACCTATGATTCAAGCGCTTATTTCCATTATACTTCTTTTTTCACCGGTGAATATCCTTTGGGAAATTGGGGAAAAACTCGAGGATTCGTATTTCCTTTTTTCTTATGGTTGACGGATACGATATTGGGACATACCGCTTATGCTTTTAATATTGTATTTTTTATCCTGTACTTGATTTGGGGGATTTTATTATGGAATTTGTTGAAAACATTAGCGCAATTAACGAACAATCAAGTGTACTTTAAAGTTTTGTTTTTATTGATATCCTTCAATCCTATTTTTTTAGGGTACTACCACATTGTTTTAACAGAGGGTTTTGCTTCAACTATTTGTATATTTTATGCTGTCTTTATTTGTAGCAAATTACAGCTGTCAGAGTTAAGCTTCAGAAAATATATGTATTTCACAGCAATAACTGCTCTTTGTATGGTACTTCTATACTTTTTGAAGCAGATGTTCTTCATAATTCCAATTATTGCATTTTTCTTATATAGCGCAATGCTTCTGTATACAAGAAAGGTGAAAATATACAGAGCAGTAATTAGTATGTTCTCCATTATGTTATGTCTGTTGATTGCCCTACAGATTTGGAATCATCTTGTTGATTCTTCTCCTTCCACAGCTCAGAAATATGTTTTTAATCCGGAATTGCAGACACAGGATACAGAATTATTTGCTAACTATATTAAGAAAGGTGCTATTAATTTTTCTTATAATGATGTTTCAAAGGAAATTGAAGTGATTCATAATAACAAAATAATTGATTGTGTCAGCTGTCCTGAAAATGCTTCCAGCCTTACATACCTTTCTAAATGTCTGCTGACACATCCGCTATTGTTATTATCCGGTTATTTGGATAATTATTTGGTACTTTCTAATTTTTATACGCTGACAGTACCGGATAATTACAAAATGTCTGATGCCTTAATTGTAAAAGAGCCATCCCTCGTTCGTGGTCTGGAAAACGCTTCTTTAGCCGAATATCCAGTTCTTTTCTCAACAGGTCTTAATACTTACGAGGAATTAGGTGTAGATGAAAATGTTCGCTCTTTAGGACAATATGTTGATCATAATTTTGCGACCCAAATTTTGTATTCGCCCTATTTTTGTCATTTTTCCAATGCAATTTACACCTTAGCTATTTTATATGCTCCATGGTGTTTTATAGTCCATGGAATTTTGTTTCTTAAAAATTCCAAAACAAAAATACATTATTTCCAACTACTGTTTTCAGGCACTGTTTTCTTTTATGGCACTGCGCTAAGCATAATGTGTATGCGAATAGATAGATATCTTTTTCCAGTACTTGCGTTAGCAATTCTCAGTCTGGCAACCGATCTTTTTTATTTGTGCAGACAATTAATTCAAAAAGGAAAACTTATAATATCGAGGTTTTTACAATGAAAGTATTACTGATCATTCCATGCTACAATGAGGAAAAAAATATTGAAAAATTGATTTCCAACATTAATGCAAATTATTCTGCTTACGATTACATTATCATAAATGACTGCTCTACAGATAATACAGAAACTATTTGTAAAAGGAATTCCTATAATTATATATCACTTTGCACTAATCTTGGAATTGGTGGTGGCGTTCAAACCGGTTATATGTATGCAATGGAAAAGGATTATGATATTGCAATCCAGTTAGACGGAGATGGTCAGCATGATCCAGCCTTTCTGTCTGCTCTGGTTCAAACACTTGAGGAAAATCAGGCAGACATGGTGATTGGATCTCGATTTATAAAAAATGAAGGGTTTCAAACCTCCTTTTTGAGGCGTATGGGGATTAAGATCATAAATCAAACAATCCAATTATGCTGTGGTCTCAAAATTACAGATGCAACCAGTGGCTTTAGAGCCTGTTCCAAATCCCTGATTCAGTTTTTTGCAGAAAATTACGCACATGATTATCCGGAACCAGAAGCCATTGTAAGCGCTGTGTTAAACAATTATTCAGTAAAAGAAATTCCTGTTATCATGCATGAGCGTAATGGCGGGACATCATCTATCACTAGAATAAAAAGTGTTTATTATATGATTAAGGTTGTACTGGCTCTTTTATTGCAAAGACTGTCTACCTTTAAGCTTAAGAGAAAGGATTGCAAATGAATATTAAATTACAAATATTGTTGATTATTGGGACACTCTTATTTGGGACACTCATATTGCGATTGCTTATCTCCAAAAAAATCGCACTCAGATATTCTTTAATTTGGATATTAGCAGATATTGCAATGCTTTGCTCAACCTTATTTCCAACTGTTGTTGATAAAATTTCCAACCTCTTAGGAATTAAAACTCCTTCCAATTTTATATTTGTATTTGGAGGTCTGTTTGCTTTACTGATTATTTTGACATTAACAGCTATTGCTTCGACTATGAATAATCAAATATACCGCTTAACACAAACTTTATCTTTATTAGAAAAACGTGTTCGTGAGTTAGAAAATAAAGGAGATCATAAGAAAAATGAAAGCAGCAATTCTGACATTTCAACAGACAAATAATTATGGTGCAATTCTTCAGAATTACGCTCTGCAGCACACGATAAATAAATTAGGGTATGATGCAGATACTATAGATTACCGGTCCGATTACATAAGCAAACCCTATAAAATTTGTCACTTAAAAAATAAGGGACTTTTCCCTTATTTATTTGGCGTTGCAGGATATCTGATTTATGCACTTCGCACCTCTAAATGCAAGCATTTTAGGAAAAATATTTCCTATTCTTTACCAGCGAAATATCCTGATCTTTCAGCTTTAAATGATCAATATGATATTTTTATTACCGGAAGTGATCAGGTATGGAATTATAAATTGACAGGAATGGATACTGCTTTTTTGCTTGATTTCGTGGCTGACAAAAGAAAATGTGCCAGCTATGCCGCCAGTCTTGGAGTTAATTGCTTAGATAAGGACATTGCCCCAATTTACAAAGACTTGCTTAATAACTATAAATCAGTATCTGTTAGAGAGGAACAGGCAAAACAGACCCTTTCCTCCATTCTTTCTGCTCCCATTGAAGTAGTAAGCGATCCATGTCTTCTGCTCACACCGGATGAATGGCTGTCTGTTGCTGCACCAAACATTCCGAAGGAGCCCTATATTGCCATTTATCAATTAGGTTTTTCTTCTGATGTTGTAAAGCTCGCAAAAAAGATTGCAAAAGAGAAGCATCTTGGGTTGATTTTTCTGCCTTTTCCTGTTGGCACGCCTGCTTTCGGTAAATATGCTTTTAATGCCGGTCCTGCAGAATTGGTCAATTACATAGCCCATGCCGATTATGTGATCACGGATTCTTTTCATGGCACATTATTTTCTATTTTGTTTCATAAACAGTTTTTTACTAAAGTTTCCGGCACTCATGCGGGAGTCGGAAGCCGCATTCATGATTTGCTTTCACACTATAATCTATCAGATCGTATTATTGCAGAACAAGTAAATTATAAAGACCCAATCGATTATACTGTTATTGATTCCATTATAGAAAAGGATCGTGCCCATTCTTTACAAGTGTTACAGAATATTTTTCTGTAATCATTAATTTTTGATATTTTGAATCCTACCAAGATAGGAGGAGTTTTGTTTTATGGAAAAGCTGGTTACACAGAAAAAGGATTGTTATGGCTGTACTGCTTGTGTCTCCATTTGCCCAAAGGATGCTATTAAAATGGTTCAGGATATGGAGGGCTTCTATTATCCTTCCATTGATAAAGATAAATGTGTCGATTGTGGATTGTGTCATAAAGTGTGTCCCCACTATCAGCAACCTTTTTTTCACCAGGAACAATCGTTTGGAGCTGCTAAGCACAAGGAACAAACCATTGTAGCAAATAGTTCTTCAGGCGATATTTTTACTGCATTATCCGATGCCATCTTAAAAATGCAGGGAATTGTTTATGGCTGTTGCTTTGATGACTGTTTCCGCGTTGTCCACAGACGGGCTGTAAATGCCCAGGAACGTGACTCCTTTCTTGGATCGAAGTATGTGCAAAGTAATGTTACCGGTATTTTTGAGGCTGTGGCAAAGGATCTTCTCGCTGGTTTGCTTGTTATGTTTGTCGGCTCCCCATGCCAGGTTGCCGGTTTGAAAAATTATATTAACATTAAGCATATCCGTACAGAGCAATTACTTTTATGTGATTTTATCTGTCATGGAGCATCCAGTCCGACTGCATGGGAAGCGTATGTTAAGTATTTGGAAGATTCCCACAAATGCAAATTGGAGAAATATCATTTTAGAAATAAAAAGGATGGCTGGCATAACCCTTATCCTCTCATTGTTTTGGATGGCAAAGATTATTCGCTTCGTTACAGATACCAGGAATCCTATTTTTTGTTATACCGTTCATGTATGATCAACCGCCCTTCCTGTTATGCCTGTCAGTTTACAAGCTATAACCGTTGTTCCGATATCACTCTGGGCGATTTCTGGAATATCCGAAAGTTTGCACCCCAGATGGATGATAATACAGGCGTTTCCGAGCTTTTAATCAATACAGAGACCGGAAGAAAATGGGTAGAGGAATGCAAGGATGCTATTTCATTAATGGAATGTACCAAGCAGGATGTATGGCAGCCGCACTTGAAATACCCTAATGAGATACCTAAGAATCGTTCAAAATTTTGGGAATATTATCAAAACCATTCTTTTGCAGAAGTTATCAGCAAATACGGTCGGGGAAGTTTTATCAGTAAATGCAAGCAGCACCTTACTCCAATTTTGACAAAACTCGGATTATATACCTTTGCCGGAAAAGTTTATCAGTATTTATTTGTAAGAAAAGGACATAATTAAAATGAATAACACTTCCTCCATGAATGAAGCTACGAATGGCAGTCCTTCAGACACAGCTTTTTACAAAATTGATAAAAACAGCGTACTATGGAATCTTATCGGAATTCTTGTGGCAGCTGCCTCTTCTTTCGTACTGCTGCTCTTTGTCACACGCATATTAGGTATTGCTGACGGAGGCACTTTTTCCCTTGCATTTTCCACAGCTCAAATCCTGCTCACTGTTGGCAAATTTGGAATACGGTCCTTTCAGGCCACTGACTTAAAACAGGAAATACCCTTTAGTACTTACTTACAAACCAGAATCTGGTTATGCTGCAGTATGCTACTTCTATGTCTGTGTTATGTGATATTTAGAAAATACTCTTTGGAAAGAAGCTGTATCTTCTTGGCGGTATGCTTTATTAAAATGTCCGATGCAGTTGAAGATGTATTTCACGGGGAGCTTCAAAGTCATAACAAGCTGGATGTTGCAGGCAAACTACTCACTGTCCGTAATCTGTTTACAATGCTCTTATTTGGCACCACCCTGTTCCTTTTTGGAAATTTGTTGTCTTCTTGCATTACAACTGCTGTTTTAAGCTTACTTTGTACTTTATTGCTTAATATTATTGTTACCAGAAAATATATACCTGTCAGTTTGTCTTTTGACAAAGACAAGAGCTTGAAAATACTCTTAGCCTGTCTACCTCTTTTCGTTGGAAGCTTTCTTTCACTCTACATATATAATGCCCCAAAATATGCTATTGATCTGTTTGGGTCGCAGGAACAGATTGCTGTCTATTCCATCATTTTCATGCCTGCTTTCGTGATTAATTTGTTCAGCGAATTTATTTTCAAACCACTGCTGACGCAGATTGCTCACTTGTGGAATACACAAAACTATTTTGCATTTCAAAAACTTATGAAACGTTTTGTTGGGTACATTTTCCTGATTACAATATTAGTCATTTCTATCTCATGGTTTATAGGAGTCCCTATCCTGTCCTTCGTGTATGGTGTTGATATTTCATCTTACAGATGGGAATTGACTATTCTATTGACGGCAGGAGGCTTCAGCGCAGCTGTATATTTATTTTACAATATGCTTACCTCCATGCGAAAGCAAAAGATTATCATGATAAATTATGTTGTTGCCGCCTGTTCCATTACCGCTTTGACTTACTTTATGACAGCACGCTGGAATATAACCGGAGCTGCTTATTCCTATTTAATAACAGAAATTGTTTTGATGATGGGAATGATGGGGAGTATTCGGTATTATTTGAAGTGCTCTGAATGTTAAATTTAATTAAAAATGCACTTGATAAGAAAACTTGTCCCATGCTAATATGAGCATGAAGAGGCGAAGTATTGCTTTAACGATAAGAAAAGTCAGAGGGGAGAAGAACGTGGCGAAGAAAGAGAGTATAATGGAAGAAGGGTTAGAGGCACGTTATGAAAGGTACAAAGGTATATTAAAGGACCTTACGATCATGAGTGACATGTTCATGCGGAATGTATTTAAAAAGCAGGAATGTACGGAATATGTTCTGCAAACAATTATGAGTAGAAGAGAC
>ULUL01046923.1_pt1 | contig 10298 bp, 9 predicted proteins | sample 1958481 | NCBI WGS metagenome assembly ULUL01 (sample SAMEA4835759, study PRJEB28245) | human gut metagenome | biome: gut microbiome; material: fecal sample | place: Denmark | collected 2008 | reverse complement strand
CCCCCTCGCCTCCGCTCGGCGGCACGTCGTCGGCGCCGATTTTAATTATGGACTTCGTCCATAACGGCGCCTCCTCACATACGCACTTTATATACGAGTTTTTCTGCCAAATCCGGATAGATATCTAAAAAGCAGTCCATCTCGTCAAATGGTCCGGCTAACATGACAACGACTTTTTCGTCCTCCTGCTCCATCACTGCCTTTAGTTTTTCTACAGATTCTTTCGTCAATTCAGCAGCATCTGTGACTAACATACAGCCACCGGCAATCTTACCTGCCTGTTCCGACAAATCAATTTGATTTAATTTTTCAGCCGTAATTTTCACAATGCTCCGCACGGAAACATAGCCTACTTTGTTCAGTTCTTTCGCCACACGCTTTGCGACCGCAAGTACAATGCGCTCCTCGCCACCGGCAAACACAAAATGAGGCATCTTATCCCCATATCGGACGTGATTCATCGCACTTTTCAGCGTGCGGTATAAAATTCCATGGTCGGAAATATCTTCTTCTTTTTCCTCAAGCAGTTCTTCTACATTATCCGGTTTTTGAAGTAGCTTTTCTTTCTTCTTTCGTTTTGCCACAACTTTAACTTCACCCACAGATTCTATTAAAGGTGCATCCGGATCCAAGACTTCCTCTTCCTCCTCCGATTCAGTCTCCGGTTCCTGCACAATTTCCTCATAAGACTCCGAAGCCTCATCCACATCTTCATTTTCCTGCGGCTCTTCTTCTATTTCTTCGGTTTCCGAAGACTCATATTCTTCTCTTCGCTCCGGCATTTCCTTTTCAATCGTCTCTTCCAGTTCCTCCGGTTCTGCAACCGCCGGGTTTTCACAATGCTCCAATAACTGCATTGCACGGTCCACAATTTTACCCTCGCCAAACCAAAGTTTCAAATCTTTACATTCCTGAATACATTTGTCAACCTGCCCGGTCTTTTCATACAAACAAGCAAGTCGAAAGCCCCACTCTTCGGTATATTCTTCCTTCTTTAATTCCTCCAGAATCTGAATCAGACGCTCCGGCGGCTCTCCCTCTGCTTTTGCCAAAAGATAACGGAGTTCAAAAGTATCTAACGTAATCGGACCTGCCACTTCATAGGCAAAATACAATTCTCTTGCTTCCTCCATGTCCCCCATGCGAATTGTCAAACGCAGCAGACGATTTAACATATAACGGGAATGGGTACGGTGGTAAATATGATAAAAAATTTCTTTCTTTTTATCCATCCGCTCTGCCTTCTCATACAATTCAGCATAACGGTACAAATCGTCTAATGAGCCAACTTCTTCTAAAGGAATCGCATCAATTAATTCGAGTGCTTTTGTGTATTTATTGTCATCAATCAACTGGCGTATTGCCTTGCACTGACGCACATTCTCTCGTTTTCTACTCATTTTTATGCTCCTTGTAAATCTAACACAAAACGTCTGGTCTGCTCTACTTCTTCCGGCAAATCCATACCTGCTTTTTCAAAGCGGTGCAGTACCTGATTAATCTCTTTTTCCCGTTTTCCTTTTTCAATCATATAACGGCGTGCCGCATCCCGATACGCATTCTGTGCAAGCAGTCCCTCCGCAATCTGCGGAGCCAGCGGACAATAGGTAAATAGAATTTCACGCGCCACACGATTCAGTTTCATGGCGCCGGTCGCCTCACGCAGCACCCAGTCTGCATAATCTTTTGCAAACACATCCTTGTGACGGTTTCCACACTGTGTAAGCTGCGCCTTTACTTTTTCACGTTTTTCCGGTGATAAGTCATTGTTCTTTTTGAAGAACTGCAAATAATCCGTATACTCTGCGGTAAGCGATGGATAGCGGTAATTGTTCCACTGCGCTCCCATTTCCGTACGGCATTTTTCCCACCGGAAATAAGCGAGCATTTTCAAAAGCTCTGCCTCTAAATTCTGCTCCATAAATGATGGCAGAAGAATTCTTCCGTGTGTCTCTTTTTTACGTCCTTCAATATCCTGCCACATCAAACCTTTGCGCCCATATACCGGGAATATGATAAATTCCGGCGTGTAACGCCCCGTCACGGTAAAACGATTAAGTCCAACTTCTTCATATGCCACCATACGCTCGCGGTAGAAAATGGAATAATCAATTTTTTCCACGCGGTTTACAATTTTATTAATAATAGCAGACGTTACTACTGCACTTTCCAATTTTGTGTAAATGCCCTCTGAACACATAACCGGTACAAATGTAGAAATATTTCCACTCAGAATACGGTCGGCATAACTAAGCAGATTTTCCACTTCAAAATGAAGACGTTTGTCCGCGTCGCGAAACGCATCATCGCCCTCGGTTTTTGTCAGTTTTTTCTCATGCACCTGCTTGCGGATTGTCTCTTCATAATCCGTATCAAACTCGTCTTTCGATGGATTTTTTCTTCCCTCATAAATTTCACGCAGCCACTCGCTCATTGTATAAACGCGGCAGGTAGTTTCTTCTTCTCTCGAATCCGGCAGTGTCAAAAGAGTGCGGAGTTCTTCCTCCGTCAAAAGTTCTTCGCTGACATAGCCATATCGCAAAAACAATTTAACTGCAAGCGGTGGATTTGCATCCTGAAAACTTTTTTTGCAGGCACGCTCATAAATCTCAAAGAAATATTTCACTAATTCTTTGCGAAGCGCCGTTGCTTCCGGCGTTCTTGCAAACTTGTCCACACACGCCAAAAACGCTTCAACAGCCGCTGCAAATTTTTTAGCCGTCTCATCGGAAACTTCTGCGTAATCGAGAATCTGCTGTACCGAATGGTCTAACACTTTTAAATCTTCCTGGTCAAACGCATCCAAACTTCCGGTATCGTCTGACAACAATGCAAAATAGGTTTCTTCCATGCGCTGTCTGTCAAGATGAAGATTTACACCGGCGTACTCCAACAACAAAGTTTCCGTATTATTAATCTGCTCCAAAATATGGTCAAGCATAACGCTTAATTCGCTGTCATTTTGTCCGGAGCGTCTTACGCCAAGCGCCATACGCCCTACCAGCGAAAACAGATTTTTTTCATCCATAATCATAATGCGGAAATATCGTGTCAGCCAATCGCTGTAGTAACGGCATCCCGCTACTAACTGCGGAAGCACCGCACACTGTTCCTCAAACTGTTTCTGCGCCACATAAGCACTGGCGCCATAATAATTTTTCTGTGCTTCAATTGGAATTTTACTGCACTGAATAAAATACGTGATTTTTTCCGACAACGAATAATTCTCCATCCGCTGGTTTAAAAGACGTTCCATCGCCGCAATTTTTTCTGCCGTCAGACCCGCACCTTCCGCAAGTTTTTGATAACGTGAATAGGTCTGTTGCACAAACTTGGCCACCTTCTCCGTCTCAGTTTTCAATTTTCCAAACACACGGAACACATCATGATAAAAGAAATTCAGCGAAGTCACTAAAAGTCCCCGGTACTGTGGCTTCTGCTCCAGCAAAAGAGCTGCCTGCTTTTCATTTTCCATCGGCAACCCAAACAAAACCAAATCATCAAGTGCAACATAAGTAAAGGAATGTTCCTTTTTCCAAACATCGCACATTCCCAAAAAATTTCCTGAGCCGATTGTCATCCGGACGCCCTCGCCCTGTACAATCACTCGTCCCTTAAGTATTAATGCCGTCGACTGCAACGGCTGTCCTTTTTCAAATATAACCGTTCCTTTTGTAATGGAACTGTTTCCATTCAAGACCAAACTCTCTGCCATATGTAACAACTCCTCGCAAAAAAGCTGTATAATATAAAATCCGTGCATCCCATGTCGAATCAAAATCAGAAGACGTTACCAAAGCAGTTAGCTAGGCTCAGGCACCCTCGCGTCACACAGGAAGGATTGCTTAGTGCTGCTTCATTCCTGACCTGACACGGTTCACAAGTTCCTGTTGCGCAAGACCCAAGTGTCAACGCCACTTACTTTGGGCAGCTCTCCGTCAAAAGACCCTCGATGGGACAACACCCCTGCTATAGCGGATTGCAGGTACAGGGCACCGCTATCTCCCCGGCTGCACGGAAATTTGAAACGGTCTGCCTCCCGATAGGGGAAACAAATCCGTTATAAACAATATCATAACAATTATATCTGTTTTTTCACGGTATGTCAAATACCATTACGCTTTTTTCTTTTTTCGCAGTTCTCTGAAAAAACTCGTCATCAATCCACTGCATTCCTCCGCAAGTACACCTTTTGTTATCTCCACCTGATGGTTCAATCCATCCTGCTGCAAAAGATTCAAAACGGAGCCTGCACATCCGGCTTTTGGATTCATGCTGCCAATCACCACGCGCGGAATCCGTGCCTGCACAATCGCTCCGGCACACATCGGACACGGCTCTAATGTAACATACATCGTACAGTCTTCAAGCCGCCAGTCGCCAAGCACCTTACTCGCTTTATTAATGGCTAGAATTTCCGCATGAGCAAGCGTATTTTTCTTCATATTTCTTTTATTATATCCTCTGGCAATGATTTTATCCTCATGCACAATCACACAGCCAATCGGCGTTTCCAGTTTGTCATACGCCTTTTTCGCCTGTTTCACTGCCTGTTTCATAAACGACTCATCGCTTGTCATCGTGATTCCTCCTAATCCCGGCAAAGTTTCCTCTAACACAGGCAGCCGCACATCGCACCGCCGCATTTTCTAAGTGCTGTCATGCGCCTGCACTGCTCCCCTGCCTGACATTCATAAAAGCACGGCAATTGTCCTGCCCAGTAAGCGCCATTTCTGCCAATTCCGATTCCTGCCACAGCATCCGCGTGGGCAATTGTCTCATCGTCCGGCAAAAACAAGTTACAGACAGTAGTTCCGTTTTTGTCAAAAGTAACCCATCCACAGGAGAAACACTGCCACTCTCTGCCTGTGCAGTAAACGGCACAGACCGGGCATTCCTCCGGCAAATCCTGCGCATTCAAAAAAATCGTCAGCGTTAATACCTGTTTTCTCCGCTCTGCTTTTACATAACCGGCTGTCACAGAGCAATCCGGATTTTCTTCCCGTTTTCTCACATAAAACACTTTCCGCATATAGTCCGACATAATCACTGCCTCCCAGTCATTTTTTACACTATATGCTTGTTTCATTATGCGTATTACTTTTCGTTTCCGACTGCTAACACACTGTCGTAGCACGCCTTTTTCTTGTGACTTTCATCGAACAAAAGCGGGTAACTGTCTTCGCCTTTAAAGGATGTCAGCCACGTTACATCATCCGAAAGCCCCCAGAATGTAACGCTCGTCACATTCGCCTTTCCTTCGCGGTCCGCTTTCACAATCATCTCAAAAAATTCTTTATAACGGTCTGCCAGTTTTTTCAAACCTTCCTCCGAATCATCGGTATTATGCATATCCACTTCGGTAAATTGAATCTCCAAGTCACCAATCTCACTGTACTTTTGCATCGCGTCAGAAATCATGCCGGTATCCGGATAATTCATATCCCAGTGACTCTGGAATCCCACACCGTCAATCAATTTCTTGTCATACAATTTTTTCACAACTTCTGCAATGGTACTTACTTTGCTTGGCATATACTCATTGTAGTCATTATAAAATAATTTCACATCTTTATCTGCGTATTTTCTAGCAAATGTAAACGCATCCTCAATGTATGATTCATCGCCGTAAATTTCATACCACAAACTGGAAGTGCGGTATCCGCCGCCGTCGTCACACGCCTCATTCACAACATCCCACGCATAGACAACGCCCGGATATTTTTCCTGGCAGAAACTCAGAACTTTTTTGATGTAACTTTCCATTCTTTTTTTCATCGTTTCTTTATTCACTTTGGCATTTCCTGCATCGTATTTTTCACAGAAAAACCATTCCGGCGTCTGATTGTGCCAGACAAGGCAGTGACCGCGAAGCACAAGCCCGTTGTCTTTTGCCAGTGAAAGGCACTCCTCCAAATTTTCCTCATTAATCGCCGGCATGCCGTCTTTGCTGTTTTCCGACGCCCGCTGGTCTAAAATTGCCTCCGGCTTCATTCCATTTTCCATCGTAATACTGTTAAAATTTTCAAGAATGATTTTCTTTGTCTGTTCATCCTTTAACTGGTACGGATTAACCGCAACCCCAACTTTAAAATCTTCTTTAAATGCATCTTTCAAATTTTTTGCCTCTTCTTTCTGTTCTGTTTTTGAACTTTGTGCCGGTGTTGCCTCCGCCGCTTTTTTCTCTGCGGGTGCACCACAGCCGGTTACCAGTAACACAGCCGCGAATACTGCCGCTGCTAATCTGCCTGCTTTTTTCATCCTGCTTTTCCTTTCTTTTCTGTTTTGCTATAATAAAATCCTTTTACCGCACCCTACTTACTTATTATGAAAATTATATTTTAGATTGGGAGCTGTGTCAAATGTTCGTTGAAGTTTTTTGAGTTTCCGTAAATAAGCAAGAATAGTTTGCGAAGAGTGGGCGCTTTCGCTAGACAAACGCGTAGGGGTATAATTTTTCAATTCACCAAATAATTGAGAGCAGCTTTTGTAAAATAGACCTGCGGTTCCGTTGCAACTCTTTTCCCTTGATTTGTCCCATAGGGTTGCATTTATCAAGTTTCATCTGGAGAAATTAGCCGTCAAAGGCAACTCTTTCGGTCCGCTTCCGCCTTTTAGGTTGCAATTTCTTCATAAATCTTCTTGATTAGATTTGTATGCGACGCAAAAAGGCAACCCTATAAAGCAAATTAAGGGAAAAGAGTTGTTTTAAAAACACAAGAAGCTGCTCGTTTCTTGCTAGTTGACATCAAGTGCTCGTATCTTTTTGGTATCCAGCATTTCCGCTGAATTACGGAAAGCCCCAAAAAGTACCAACGAACACTTCCCCCAAACTGTTTCTATCCCAACATTGACTTTTGATACAATACCTATTAAAATTATTCTTATGAAAATTGCAACGGAGATTTGATAACATGCAAGGCTCCGGATTGGAGGAAGAAATGAAGAAGATTATTTTGACAGGAGACCGTCCTACCGGCAAACTTCACGTCGGTCACTATGTAGGCTCCTTGAAACGCCGTGTGGAATTACAGAATTCCGGCGAATATGATGATATTTACATTATGATTGCAGATGCACAGGCTTTAACGGATAACGCGGATAACCCGGAAAAAGTTCGTAAAAACATTTCGGAAGTTGCTCTGGACTATTTGTCCTGTGGACTTGACCCGGAGAAATCGAACCTCTTCGTTCAGTCGTATGTCTCTGAACTTACAGAACTTACTTTTTATTACAGCAACTTAGTTACAGTTTCAAGATTGAAACGAAATCCTACGGTTAAATCAGAAATTCAGATGCGTGGCTTTAATGCAAGTATTCCGGTTGGTTTCTTTACTTACCCAATCAGTCAGGCCGCTGACATCACTGCATTTAAAGCAACGACCGTACCGGTTGGCGAAGATCAGCTGCCAATGCTTGAGCAGGCACGTGAAATTGTCCGCAGTTTTAACACTACTTACGATGAGGTTTTGGTTGAGCCGAAAGCACTTTTGCCGGAAAATGAAATTTGCAGCCGTCTGCCGGGTACCGACGGCAAGGCAAAAATGAGCAAATCCCTTGGCAACTGTATTTATCTGTCCGATGAGCCGGAAGATATCCGCAAAAAAATCATGAGTATGTACACCGATCCGGACCACATCCGCATTGAAGATCCGGGAAAATTGGAAGGGAACACGGTATTTACTTATTTGGATGCTTTCTGCAAGGATGAATTGTTTGCAGAATACCTGCCAGATTACAGTTGTTTACAGGAATTGAAAGACCACTACACCCGCGGAGGTCTGGGTGACGTGAAGGTTAAGAAATTTTTGTACTCTGTTATTATGGAGGAACTTTCTCCAATTCAGGCAAGAAGAAAAGAACTTGAAAAAGATATTCCAGCCGTTATGGAAATTTTGCACAAAGGAAGTATTAAGGCAAAAGAAGTTGCCGCCGGTACTTTGAGTGAAGTAAAACATGCAATGAAAATTGATTACTTCGATTAATGTTTCCTGCATAACGAATAAAACAAAAGGAGCAGTTATCCATGTCTCTTACGTGTAAACGCGGTGGTACATGGAGAACTGCTCCTTTTTAGTTTGAATCTTTTCTTAAATTCGTTTTATCTGGTTTGCAACCGTCGGTGCAACAACTGCTGCAATCGCAATTTTAATCAAATCGCCCGGAATAAATGGAATTACACAAAGCGCCATTGCTGCGCCAAGTCCTGTTCCTGTCGAATAGCAGAACCACATCGTACCAAATGCATATGCAATCGCGGTACCAATAAGCATTCCTACAACGCAGAAAACAATATTTACAATCTTCTTATCCTTCTTAACCTGCATCAAAAGACCACATACAATTGCCATGAAAATAAATCCAATTAAGTAACCGCCAGTAGGACCGGCAACTTTACCAACGCCACCTTCAAATCCAGAAAATACCGGAAGTCCAACCAGACCAAGCAGCAAGTATACAATGTACGTGATGGTTGCCCGCTGCCATCCAAGCACATACAAACTAAAATAAATCACGAGGTTTGTCAGCGAAATCGGCACCGGACCAATCGGCACAGCAAGCGGTGCAAGTACACAGGTAAGCGCTGCAAATAACGCCATTAACACCATATCTTTCAGGTTAAAAAAGTTTTTTTCTTTCATTGTTCATCCTCCGTTTTTCAAATGTAAACCTTTTATCTTGTCATAGTATACATTTGAAAATCGGAATTGTCAACCTTTATTTACATTCCACAAATTTTCCTTCTTTGTCAAGTTTAAGCACCGCATGATTATCCCACTTGCCATCCTCCTCCATATGGAGCGTGACATCTAAATATATATTTTTAGAATTTGATTTTGGCGAAACTTTCATATCCATACTTGTTCCAACACAGTTCCAGCCCAAATCCTCAAACAGGGTATCTCTCACATCCTGATCCTCAATACATACCGTTCTTTTTTCTTTCTCCACACATAAGATATTCACACTGCTTTTATTATAGAAAAACTCTTTACTGCCAAACTTTCCGGCACTTGTGTACTGCTTTTCATACGCTTTCCATACGTCATTTTTATCAAAAATCTTTTTACCCTGTGGGTTCTTCACAATAAAATTATGATTTTTAAAATCAAGCAAAACACTTGCATCACTTGTTTTATTATTATAATCGTGTTCCATTGCTTTCACAAGAATAGTCTGCGTTTTATCAGAACATTCGGCAGTACCTTTTTCAAAATTCTGATAAAATGCTTTTAAATCCTCACATGAATATAACTGCCAAAATTCCTTTTCGTAATAGTCTTCATTTTTCTCCCAAGACTCTTCGATTTTAAAATCAGAAAGACTCTTACATGACGGATATGGAAAAGAAATATACTTTTGGTTCTCGTTCATATATTTCGGATACTCCAAAGTAAGCATTTGGTTTTCCAGACACAAATAATTATGTTTCTTACCTTTCTCACTTCTTTCATAAAGGACATAAGAATTGTTATTCTTAAAATAACGCGCCGCCTTATATTTTGTGTGATTTTCATCCAGATAATCAGTTAATTCCACAAAATACGACGGATTTTTCTTTTGAACCGTTTTGAGATTTTCTTTATAAGAAATAAACTCCCAATTCTGACCAAATTCCGAAACACAGCCACCGCCAGTGCCAAATCTGACTGCCTGAACAGAAAAATCTTTTTGCTTCGTATCCCAGCGCTCAACGGATAATTTTATTTGTTTCAAATCTTTTGGATTTTCCCTTTTTCCGCTTGTGTTTTTTATTTTTTTGTACCATAGGACTGCTAGTTGCTTCAACACTTTTTGGCGTTGTTTCTGCTCCTACCTCCAACGCCTTCTGCGGATTTTTTGACTGTTCCTTTGTGCCAGTCCCACATGCTGATAAACAAAGTACACACGCACACGCCAACAAAATTTCTTTTCTCATAAGCAAAACCTCCCTACTTCACTCTTTTCCCACGGTAATAAATCTTTATCTTTTTATTATTTTTAACAAATGGCTTTTTCCAATTGTTATACCGTTTTACTTTATGCGAAATGATTAGCTTTTTCAGTTTAGTTTTGGTTACAACCACGTCTTCACTAATCTGTTTTATTTTTTTCGACAATGTCAACGTGCTTCCCTTGCCAAACACATAAACAAGTTCTTTTTCTGCCTTCCGATACAAACACCTTTTATGAACCGCAAAATATTTGTTTTTCTTTGACACTTTTAGCGTTTTAATACTCGTGTTTTTAAATGCCGTCGCCTCAATCCATTTCACACTATTTGGTATTGTGATTTTCTTTGCACCCGGCATTACCTG
>ULUL01047467.1_pt1 | contig 10320 bp, 10 predicted proteins | sample 1958481 | NCBI WGS metagenome assembly ULUL01 (sample SAMEA4835759, study PRJEB28245) | human gut metagenome | biome: gut microbiome; material: fecal sample | place: Denmark | collected 2008 | reverse complement strand
CTTAAGCCCGCAGCCAAAGAAAGTGCTGGAAGAACAGCTTCTGTGGGAAAAAGATCTCGCTAAAAAATGCAAACGCACAGCCTTTGCCTCCATAGAACAAGCGGCTAACAACTACAAATGCCTTTGCGATGAAATCAATAAACGCATACGCCAATTGATTCATAAATAACCTGTGTACAACAGCAAGAAAACAAATACCCGGGATCAAATTCTCGGGTATTCTTATTTTGTAGTCTTGCCGGTTAGTCTCCGGAATCCTGTGTCCGGATAAATTGATCGTCCTTCGTGAAATAAAGTTTCTGTGTCATTTGGATACTTACCCAAGTCACGATAGCGGCTGTTGCGGCGATGGAGAAGCAGATCAGTAATTGATATCGAACTGCGATTAAAGGAGATTCACCTGCCAAAATCTGACCGCTCATCATGCCCGGAAGCGCCACAATACCTAAAACCATCAGCATATTAATCGCCGGCAGCATGGCAGCCGAAGCCGAAAGCTGAACAGTTTTAAGCACCGCTTGCTGCTGCGTTGCACCCAAAGCCAGCAGCGTCTCATCTCACCCGCGCGTAAGTCGAGTTCACTTCTAAAACGTTCAACACCTAAGGCAGCTGAGTTCATCGCATTGGTCACAATCATTCCGGCCAACGGAACTAAATACCGGCCTTCCCAAAGCGGAGTAGGACGAATTACAACAAATTCGAGATAAGAGACCGTTAAACCGGCACCCAAAAAGATCGCGGCAAACAGGATGAAACGATACTTCCGGCGGCTTTTCTCATTCTGAAGTCCGCCAAGCCGTTTTAAAGCTGCTTGTGATGCTGCACCCATCATGAATAGAATTAGCGCAGCCAGTATCCAAGGATCCGACTGTCGGAAAGCCCACAGGAGGATGTACCCGACGGCAACCAATTGAACGGTCCCTCTCACGACACCGATAATTAACGGCTTTGACAGGCATAGCTTGTATTTCCAAGATAAAAACAGAGCTATCCCGACAGGCAGTAAACCGATGCCCATTTGTAAGAGTGATATGTCGTTTGATCCGCTAATTGCCATCTTTTCCTCCTTAAGCCTCTAATTTTTTCGTGCTTTATGTGGCTTCAATCCGAATAACCCATTCTACGAATCGACCCGCTCTATGGCGGGTCTTTCAACTCAAAGTCGGCATGTGTGAACACTGTGAACATGTTCACACTTAAGTTTTCACTTCGAGAATGTTTCTCTGAAGGCTCCTTCTACGGCGGATTTATCAGCTCGATAAGTTCCTTGGACCATACCATCGCGTCCGCCGCCCCGACCGTTAAGCTGTCCGTTCAGAGACTTGCTGATTTTCGTAAGTTCAGGATCGGAAGATGCGATTACGTAGTTAAATCCGCCGTCAATCGAACTAAAAACACCGACAGCATCGCTCGGGAATTTTTCTTTCAGCATACCGGCAAAGTGCTTTAGTTCAAACGGCGTTAAATCTTCTTCGAAAACTGTGACAACTCCGTTTTCCGGCTTTAGACCGGCTGCGACAAACTGAAGGTATCGATCCGTTCTCTGTGCGGTTTTTTGATCCTTCGCCTTTCCTTCTTCGATAAAGTTTTCCGCAGCCTTTGCAATTTCATTCGGTTTTGCGGAGAACAATGCGGAAACTTTGGCAATCTCCTTTACTCTCCAGTCGTAATCCCGCCTGGCGCGTTCGCCGGCAACAAATCGAACCCGTGTACCGCCGCGGTGCTTAGAAGCATCCAAAATCTTGAACATTCCGATTTCTCCGGAATGACGAACATGCGTCCCGCAGCAGGCACAGCGATCGCAGCCGGGAACCGTCACGATCCTCACCACTCCGTGCAGTTCTTTTTTGCTGCGGTATTCCATTGCTTGAAGGACTTCTTCACTCGGAAATTCAATCTTCAGATCAATGTTCTGAGTGATGGCCTGATTCACCAGTTTTTCCAGCTCGGAGATCGCTTCCATCGGAATTTCTCCGCTGAAATCAACGGTAATATCATCCGGATCCATATGGAATCCGACGTTTTCAAATTTATATTTTTGATGAACGAGGCCGGAGAAAATATGTTCGCAGGTATGATTCTGCATATTGTCAAAACGGCGGTCCCAGTCGAGCTTTCCAGTAACGGTTGAACCGACTTCCAACGGCTTGTCTGTATAGTGAACGACCTCAGAGCCGATCCTCTTTACAAAGGTAACCTTGGCGTCTCCTAAAGTCCCTTCGTCCGATGGCTGTCCGCCCCCTTCCGGGTAAAAAGCCGTGTCGCTGAGGACAACCTCAAAGCCCTTCTTTCCCTCACGACAGGCGGTGACAGTTGCTGAAAATTCTCTTGCGTACGGATCACGATAAAACAGTTCCTGCATCGTTTCCATTGATTATCTCCACTGCTTTTATTTGACTGCAAAAATTATAGGCAGTCAGAAGAGAAGAAACCGTCTTACACAGAGCATTTCTCTCTTCCGTCTTTGTTCTCACTTTCGGGACCTACATAAAAATTGAGGAATAAAACTTCTATCTGCTACCTATAATGAAAGAGTGATAAGAAGGGTCAGATTCCGGAAGATGATTGCATCAAAAGACAAATTCCATTTTTGGGTCGGCATGACCATTGTGATCGTGATCGCGATATTCATTGGTCTGCTCTGCACTGTATTTACGCCCAATTATTTCCGACCGAAAACGGTCGTTGAAACCTATTTCACGGAATCTGTCAACGGACTTTCCCCGGGAGCTCCCGTTAAGTTCAAGGGCATCGACATTGGAAAAGTCACCGACATTTCATTATCCAGCAAGGTCTATCCGGAACATCACATCGGGCTATTCTCCCCTGACTCCTCTGTCGCTGTTGTGCGCATGATCGTGTATTTGGATGAAGATCAGCTCAAAAAACAGCTTCCCTCCCTCATCCAAAACGGATTACGGTTTCAAACGGAACTGGCAGGCGTCACGGGAACTATTTATCTTGCGGCGAATTTTTTAAATCCCACGCTTTATCCTCCCGAAATTAAAGACGTGCCGTGGAAGCCGAGATACCTTTATGTTCCGGCCACGATCAGCTTAACAAATGAAATTCTGGAAAACATCCAGAACTTCCTTGCCACACTGCAAAATTTGAAAGCAAAGATAGACGATGTGACACCCGGAGCAGTGAAGAGCCAAACTACAAAAGAACTGCTCACCACACTTAACCATACCGTAAGTATGCTGGACCCTGACAAACTGCGTGCTCTGCTTTCTAACGCGGAAAACTACATTAATTCCAGCCACGCAATTCTTTCGAAAGTAGATGTCGCCCGGATTAACTCTTTACTTTCCCAACTCTCGGGCACGACAGCAAAACTGAACGAAACCTTGAAGGAAACGAAAGGATCCGGCCTTGTAACGCAGTTGAATAAAACAATTTCAAGCGCCGACCAGGCCATTGTGGACAATCGCTACAACATTCGGGAGCTCATTCTCAATCTGAAGGATATTTCGGACAATCTCAAGATTTTGTCTGAGAATTTAGAGCAGGATCCGAACTTCTTAACGCCGCGCACACATCATCCGTCTCCGATCGGATCCGGCAAATAAGTTCTGTCATCTCCGTCAGCAGGTTTTGTCGAAAATTACGTCGCCAAAAATAAACCAGGGAGCCGAAGCTCCCTGAAAATTCTTTTCTAATTGATCAAACAATTAGAAGGTATGAGTCATACCGATTGTGGCATTCCAGCCGCGAAGGTCGTCCGTGTTGTGCTTCAGTGCCTTTCCGGCTGTACCCCAAGCTGCCTGGGTGTACATCAAAGTACGTTTAGAGAAGTGATAGAAGTAAGCTGCTCCGACGGAGAAGGAGTTGAACTTATCTTCTAAGCCGTCTTCAGATGCATTCTTATTCTTGCCGAAGGCAAACTGAGACTGAAGCATCACTTCGCCGCCTAAAGCGTTAGTGGAAGCAGACAAAGCAAAGGCGTGGTAATCGTTGGCCTTTCCATTGTTGTACTTGTCTTCCAGTTTTTTACCTGCTTCTGTCTTTGTATCAAATCCTACGAATCCGGGCAGGGGAGCATGAATAGCGTATTCATATGCACCGTACAGTTTGAAAGCACCGAAATCATAAGAAGCACCAAGGTTCAGCAACTGAGTTGTCTTGTTCTTGTCTTCTTTTCCTTTGTAGTCCAGAGCTTCGTAGATTAAATCAAAGTTCAGGGGGCCGTTGCCGTAAGTCAGGCCGGCACCATAGTAATGCTGGTTATAAGACCATTTGTTTTCGTCACCTTCACGACCATTGGAATACATGAAGGAGCCTTGGAAGCCGTTGTATTCAGGAGTCACGTAAACGATGGAGTTGTCATATCTGTCTGTCAGATAGAAGGCGCTGTACATGCTGCCGATCGTCTGGAAAGAAGTTGTGTAAGGTGTACCGCCTAAGATGGAATATGTACCGCAGTCAGAAGACAGTCCGCCAAAACGGCCGAAAGCAACTGTACCCCAGTTGCCAGAAACACCGAGAGCAGCTTCACGGCTGAAGGCTTTTCCTTCGGCAGCTTCGTTGCCGTTGCTTAATTTATAACCTTGTTCCAGTTTGAAGAAAACGGAGTTGCCGCTGCCGAGGTCTTCAGAACCCTTGATACCCCAGCGGTTGCCCATCCAGTTGCCGTTAGACATCTGAACTTTGGTGTCACCTCCGTGGACCTTACTGACCGTAACACCGGCGTCGAGGACGCCATACAAAGTTACATCGGTCGCAGCTGTTGCGTAGGAAGTAGCAGCAAGAAGAGCCGCTGCTAAAAGTGTCTTTTTCATTGTGAATCCTAGAGAAGTAAGTTAACAACGCTTTTATCTTATAAATAAATGTTTCCAAATTTGGCTTTGTCAATAGTTTTTTCAACTGCAAAAGAGAAAAACTGCATTGTTAATTTCAAAAAACAGAATTTTAGAGGTGTAATGTTTTAGAAAAATATAAACTTTCATGCCCTAAAAAGATTTGTCCGACCACAAGCCTCTAAAAGAAAATAATAGAGTCCTCTCCTTTTGTGAAAATTTCCTCCATCATTGTGAAATTTTCAGAATTTATTTCCCTGATAACTAGGGAAAACTCCAACATAAATTGCATCTTTTATTGAATTTTGAGGCCCTCAATTGTTTTATTCTGTTTCCGTTGATTCATTTTTTTACTATTACAGGAGTACCTCATGTCCTTAGAAACTTTAACTGCTTCGACAGGCATTCAAGCCCAAGAAGCGGAAGAAGCCGAAAAAGTAGGTGTAGGCGCATATATCTCACTTTTCTTTGCCGTCTGCTTCTTTTCCGGTGTCTTCTACAAAATGCCCGATGCCTATCGCTGGCTCGGAGCCTTCGACTTTACAACCCTGATCGGCAAATTCGGATCCGTGTCCGGCGCTGCAACTTTCGTCGGCAAAGGCGGTCTCAGCGCACGTGCCGGCTTCCTCTTTGCTCTTTCTTTGGTTCCCGGCGTTATGCTGGCTTTGGGTCTGCTTGAAGTGCTTTCTCACTACGGCGCTTTGAAAGCTGCTCAAAAGTTAATGACTCCGCTGCTTCGTCCGATCCTCGGCGTCCCCGGCATTACCGGTTTGGCCCTCATTACTGACCTTCAGAGTACCGACGCAGGTGCTGCTCTGACAAAAGGTCTGGTCGACTCCGGAAAGATCACTAAAGAGAACTTGATCGTTATTGCCGGCTGGCAGTATGCAGGTGCCGGTTTGATTAACAACTACTTCTCTATTGCTTCTGCCCTTTTCATGGCCTTCCTGGTTCCGGTTTGGATTCCGCTGGTTGTGATGTTCTGCCTCAAGTTTGTCGGCGGCGTGTTTGTCCGCTTCTGCCTCAAGACTCTCTATAAGAAGGATTTCGAAAATGCCTAATGCAACAGCAACACAAGTCAAAAAGAGCAACAATCCTTTTGATATTTTCATCACTGGTCTCAGAAAAGGCTTTAACGTCGCGATCAACAACCTGATGCCGAACGTGCTGATGGCCTTCGTTCTGGCATACATCCTTGACCTTTTCGGTGTGATGTCCTTCTTAGGCAAAGTCTGCGGCCCGGTCATGAGCATCTTTGATCTTCCCGGCCAAGCTATTACCGTTCTTTGCGCAACTTGGCTGTCCTGCGGCGCAGGCGTCGGTGTTGCAGCCAGCCTGCTTGCCAGCGGCACACTCAATGCACATGACATCACAATCCTCTCTCCGGCACTCCTCCTGATGGCTTCTCAAATTCAGTACATGGGTCGCCTCCTCGGTGTTGCCGACGTTCCTAAAAAATACTGGCCGATGCTCATGTTCAACAGCATTTTGATGGCTTCCATCGGCATGCTCATCATGCGATTCATTGTCTAGTAGAAAATCTTACCCATAGGCGTCCTTAAAAGACGTTTTTAGACCCACCTCCCGCTCCTCGGTTTCAATTCGGAACGGGCTTTTTTTGCTTTCCAGATAAAGGGTCCCGTTCAATCAGTCTCTCTCCCATTCGCGGATCAAACTCTCTCAGACCTTCCAACACTTTGTTTTGTCGCTCCAACTTCTACCGCTCAACCAAGTTGATCAATTAAGAAATAACTCGGCAATAGGCAGAAAATCTCTGAGATCCAACGGTTACTTTCTTCGATCTTGTCTCTAAAAAACAACAAAGAATTTCGAGCCTGTTAAACATGAATACGAATTTTCATCTTATGAAACGCAGCTTTTGCAATATGTAAAGAAGAATTTATTTTGTCTGTATTAACACCTAATTTAGGAATTTATTTTCATGTTCTCATATTTTTATGATTTTTTGTGTCATTATTAACCCGTAAGAATTAATAATTTTTCAATCGGAGATGTCTCATGAACATTCTTATTAAAGAAACAGGTGAACTTCGCTCTCTTTCGTTCATTGATTGGCACGACGGTCAGAAATACACAGAACAACTGATCTCAGCCTCCGGAGAAGACTGCAACTTCCTCTTTGATCAAGACGGTGAAGTTTTTATGACTGATGCGCCTACTTTTAGCAAGTGGAACGCCTTCTTTAGAAGTCACTGCGATGTCGATTCTGCCTGTTCTGCCCTCGGTCTGAAACCGATTTCTAAAGCAGAATACGACCCCTTCGTACACCTCTAAAATCTTTATCGGCTGTCTCTCAAGGTTGGGCTCAGACCCAACCTTTTTTGTTCTCAAAACTGGTAACAAGCTACTTCTGAAAGTGTCTTTGAGGGCCAAGCCCAAGTCTTCTGAATGTACAATCGAGGGTCGCACAATTTTTTTAGTTTGAAGAAAAACTCTTTTAAATCTTAAGGTTACATTAACAAATGGGCATTGAAATAGATCTCGAGCGCGACTCATTATTAGAAGAAGTCTCGCGTAAACGCCTTCGCGAAAGTTATATGAAGGAAGAAGAGCAAAGCCCGCAGGAACGCTTTGCAACAGTAGCAGAAACATTCGCAAGTAACCCTGCTCATGCTCAGCGTATTTACGATTACGCCTCTAAGCATTGGCTTTCCTTCTCGACCCCTATCCTTTCTTTCGGCAGAAGCAAGAAAGGACTCCCTATCAGCTGCTTTGAAGTTTATATGCAAGACACAGCTGAGGGTCTCGTTAATACACTTTCCGAAGTCAACTGGCTCTCCATGCTCGGAGGCGGTGTCGGCATTCATGTAGATATTAGAAGCGCGGACGACAAATCTGTCGGCGTGATGCCTCACTTAAAAATCTATGATGCGGCTTGCCTGGCCTACCGTCAGGGAAGAACACGCCGAGGATCTTATGCTGCTTTCCTTGATGTTGATCATCCCGACATCATTCAATTTTTGGAAATGCGTAAGCCGACCGGAGACCAGAACTTGAGAACGCTCAACCTGCATCACGGTGTAAACATCTCCGACAAATTCATGCGTTTAATTGAAAAGAGCATGGTTGATGCTGACGCAGACGACTCTTGGGAACTTCGGGACCCTCATTCCCACCGTGTTGTTGAAGTGGTATCTGCCAGAGATATTTGGCAGCGTATTCTTGAACTCAGAATGCAGACCGGTGAGCCTTACATTGTCTTTATTGATGCAGCAAACCGAGCCCTTCCCTCTTGGCTCAGCGACAAGGGCTTAAAAATTCACGGCTCCAATCTTTGTACAGAAATCTTTTTGCCGACAAGCGAAAAGAGAACGGCCGTTTGCTGTCTTTCCTCCCTGAACCTCGAATATTTTGATCATTGGAATACCAATGAACAATTTATTCCTGATGTCATGGAGTTCTTGGATAACGTTCTCCAATACTTTATTGACAACGCTCCTGACTCTGTTGAAAGAGCTCGCTACTCTGCCCTGCGTGAAAGATCTATTGGTATCGGTGCATTAGGCTTCCATGCATATCTACAGTCAAAACGGATTCCTATTGAATCCGTTTTAGCAAAGTCTATTAATTACCGCATGTTCTCCCATATTAGAGAAGAGTGCGCTCGCGGTGATGAGATTCTTTGCGAAAAGCGCGGTCCGTGTCCGGATGCGAAAGACGCCGGCATTCCGAGACGCTTCTCTCATTGGAACGCAATTGCTCCGAATGCTTCCTCCAGTTTGATCATGGGAGCCACATCTCCTTCGATCGAACCGATCCGTGCAAATATTTATCGTCAGGACACGCTTTCCGGTGCTCATATTATTAAGAACAAGATGTTGATTCCTGTTCTTGAAGAGTACGGATTAAATACGGATGAAGTTTGGACTAGCATCACCGCTCACGACGGTTCCGTTCAGCATTTGGAAGCCTTGCCGCAGGTAATTCGAGATGTTTTCAAAACCGCCCAGGAAATCGACCAGCGCTGGCTGATTGATCTTGCTGCTGACCGTCAGGAATTTATTGACCAAGGTCAATCTTTGAATCTCTTCTTCCCGGCTGATGTTTCTATCGCTTATCTCCATGCCTGTCACTTCCTGGCATGGAAGGTTGGTTTGAAGAGCCTTTACTACTGTCGAAGCGACAAACTCCGCAAAGCCGATAAGTTAGGTGAAAAAGTTGAAAGACATCGTCTTGAAGAGTCCATCAACATGCGCGAAGTTCTCGAGAATTCAAGCTGTCTTGCCTGCGAAGGATGAGCAATGAAATCAAGTTTGACAAAAAGCCGGAATTACTACAAACCCTTCTCTTATCCATGGGCCTATGATGCATTCATGGCCAGTGAGCAAATGCACTGGCTATGGACAGAAGTCCCGATGATCGAAGACATCAAGGATTGGAAGAATGTTCTGACTGATGGAGAAAGAGACTTTCTGACAAAAGTCTTCCGTTTCTTCACACAAGGCGACATTGACGTTAGCTCTGCCTACGTCAATACCTACCTGCCCTTCTTCCCGACACCTGAGATTCGTATGATGCTCTCGAGCTTTGCTGCTCGTGAAGCAGTGCATATCGCCGCTTATTCTCATTTGATTGAGACCATCGGTATGCCGGAAACCGTTTACAACGAGTTCCTGCAGTACGAAGCTATGGCAGAAAAGCACGATTTCTTCCACGGTCTCGCTGAAGACCTGCAGGAAAACATCGCTGTGAAAATGGCTGCTTTCTCTGCCTTTACGGAGGGCATGCAGTTGTTCTCAAGTTTTGTGATGCTCCTTAACTTCACAAGAAACGGAACCATGAAAGGCATGGGACAGATCATCGCCTGGTCCATCAATGATGAAACGCTGCACACAGAAAGCATGATCCGTTTATTCCGTGAATACATTATTGAGAACCCGGAACTTTGGACAGACTCTTTGAAAAAGCGTATTTATGACATCGCCGAGAAAATGATTGAGCTGGAAGATGCCTTCATCGACCTCGCTTTCGGCGTCAATGACATGAGCAAACAGAATCTGTCTCCCGCAGATGTGAAAGCCTACATTCGCTGGATCTGCGACCGCAGACTTGCCGCGATGGGCATGAAAGAGATTTTCAAGGTAAATGTCAATCCTCTGCCTTGGGTTGACTCCATGCTTGGCGTAACGCATACCAACTTCTTTGAGAATCGTGTTGTCGACTATGCCAAGGGAGCTTTGAGCGGCTCTTGGGGAGATGTTTGGGGACAAGCAGGAACAAAATAATCCCACAGACAACAATCGTTCCAATTGAAAAGGGGGCCCGCGAGGTCTCCTTTCTTTTTATTGACTCGTACATTTGACTCTCCCTGCCTATCTACAGACGGTAGTTAATTTCTGGTTTTCATATGTGTGAACATGTTCACACTCACAAAAACAAACCCGACGAAACCATTTGGTACCAGAGAAATTCAAGGACAGTAGAAAAGGACAAGAACAAAATGTTGTTGTATAAAACACACAACAATTAGAAACATTTGTAAGACGTGCTCAACTTGCGC
>ULUL01063123.1_pt1 | contig 10327 bp, 9 predicted proteins | sample 1958481 | NCBI WGS metagenome assembly ULUL01 (sample SAMEA4835759, study PRJEB28245) | human gut metagenome | biome: gut microbiome; material: fecal sample | place: Denmark | collected 2008 | reverse complement strand
GCGGTGGCCACCACCGGCACATCCAGCAGCTGCCCCAAGCGCCGGATCTGGGGCGTGACACCCCGGCGGGCCGCCTCATCCATGAGATTCACGCACAGCACCAGCCGCCAGGTCTGCTGGCGGAGCTGCAGGGCCAAGATCAGCCCCCGCCGCAGGCAGGAGGCGTCCACTACCACAATGACGGCATCCGCCTGCCCGCTCTGCAAAAACGCCCCGGCCACTTCCTCCTCCGGCGAATCCGCCGCCAGAGAATAGGTCCCCGGCAAATCCACCAGCCGGAACCGCTGCCCCGCCTGCGAAAAATAACCCTCCGCCCGCTCCACGGTCTTGCCGGGCCAGTTGCCCGTGTGCTGGCGCAGCCCTGTCAGGCGGTTGAATACGGTGCTTTTTCCCACATTGGGGTTTCCCGCCAGCGCCACGGTATATGTATGCTCCACCACGCCTCCCCCTTCCCTAAGGATAGACCATTGTATGCCGCCCACCTCCGTTGGGTGCGGGAAGGGTGCGGATGGGCCTCCAAGAGCGCACAAAAGCCCGCCAGCGGCGGGCTTTTGCGATGACGGAGAGGATGCCGGGGCGGGCAATACCCTCCCGACACCAAAGGCGGCAGCCCTATGGGCTGCCGCCTTCTTACTCTGTAGGGAAATGGAATCACTCGGCCTTTTCCACGGCCTCGGTGCGGTAGATGAAGCGCACAGCGCCGTCCATGCCGTCCGTCAGCCCGGAGAAGCTGCGGTAGTTGCAGGAGACCTCCACCGTGGCGGTCAGACGCTCCGCCAGCCCCTCCACGTCGTCGCCCAGCACGCTGACCAGCTTCTCCACGCCCTCCTCGTTGAACTGCTTCAGTCCGTCGGAGAGCTGCATGGCGCCGTCCCGCAGCTGCTTCACGCCATCCAGCAGGGCGGGCATATTGCTCTGGAGCTGCCGAGCACCGGCGGCAGCCTGATCCACACCGGCGGTGTAGCTATTCAGGCCCATGTAGAACACGTTGTACTGGTCCAGCTGCTGCTTCAGGCTGCGGATCTGCACGGCACCGGCGGAGGCTTGCTCCGTAGCGGCCATGATCTTCTGCTGCACCTCGTCGGAGGCCATGGTCTCCTCGATCTTCAGCTGCACCTGCTGCTCCGTGGCGGCGTCGATCTTCTGCCGGATCTCCTCCGTCCCCATAAGGGCCGTCACATTCTCGGAGATGGTCTGCTGCATGGCGGGAGTCTGCATCTGCAGCTCCACGGCGGCATCCACTTGCGCCTTCAGCTCAGGACTCTGCTGATACTGCTCCATGGTGTAGCCCATGGCGTTGAGCACCTGCCCCAGCACCTGCTGGCGCACCTGCTCCGTCACCTGCGCCGTTACCTGCTGCTGCACGGCCTCGGTCACAGCGGCACGGATCTGATCCCGTGCGGCCTCCACGGCGGCAGTCACCTGCTCACGGGCGGCCTGCTCGGCCAGCGTACCGGCCTCGTCCAGCTGGGCCAGCACGCCGCCCAGCACGGTGGTGTAGTTGTCAATGGTCAGGGAGGGGATGGTGATGCCCGCCTGCGCCAGATGGGGCTGCAGCTGCTCATCGGCCATAGCCAGCAGGGAGGTAAAGACCTGCTTGGCCCCGGCGTCCAGGGCGCTGCTGTTGGAGCTGAGCTGATCCAGACCGTCCGTCAGCTGATCCACGCCGTCAGACAGCTGTCCGCAGCTGTCCAGCAGCGTGCAGAGTCCGTCATACAGCTGGGAGGAACCGTCCATCAGCTGATCCATGGCATCCGTGAGCTTGCCCAGGGAATCGGACAGGCTCCCCAGATCGCCGGAGGTAAGGTCGTCGGTATCCACCTCATTGAGGAGGCTGTTGGAGACGACGGTGAGGGTGGTCTCCAGCGTGAAGTCCGTTACGTCGGCGCTGATCTCCACATAGTCGGGCAGGTCCAGCTGCTCCTTGCTGATGCCCAGATCCTCCTGCAGGCCGGGGAAGGCCATGCCCATGACGGCGATGCGGTCGCCGTCGTTGATGAGCTTACCGTTGGAGACGGTGACATTGGAGAAGTGGGAGGTATCCAGCAGGGCGCCGGTGAGGGCCACGAAGGGGACATACACCTTCTGGCTGACGCCGTTGACGGTACGCACCTCATACTGGTTGTTTTCATACTCGAAGCGGATGGTCGCCTTGCCGCTCTTGCCCGCCAGCTCGCTGGGGGTGACGGTCTTGCCGTCCAGGGTGTAGTGGATGCTCATGCTCACCGGCAGCTCCTTCTGGATGGTGCCGGTCCAGCAGTCGTCCTTCACCTGCTGGGCGTCGTTCAGGCTCTCGATGGCCTTCCGGGCCTCGGCGGGCAGGGCGTTCTTGATCCAGTCGCTGACCAGGATCTTCTGGGTGCTGCCGTCGGCAGCGGTCATGACGTATACCGTCTCATCCTTGACGGCCTCCGTGTCGGAGGCGGAGGCGGCCGTCACCACGGTGGACGGGGCCTCGGTATCATTGGCGTCCTTGCCCACGGCGTAGGTGGTGACGCCGGCGGCGCCTACGGCCACCGCCATGGCTAAGATCACAGCCAGAAATTTATTCTTTTTCATTTTACAACCTCCTGTTTACCAATGAGATGGGTCATACCACGGGTGGTGCGGCACACGATGCCGTCGCACAGGATCAGCAGAGCCGGCAACACCAGCAGCACCAGCAGCACGCTGATGATAGCGCCACGGGCCATCAGCATACACATGGAGCCCACGATATCGATGTTGGAATACAGCGCCACGCCGAAGGTGGCGGCGAACAGGCCCATGCCGCTGACGATGATGGAGGGGGCCGAGGTCCGCAGGGCGGTCATGACGGCCTTCTTCTTATCCTCGCCATTGAGCCGCTCCGCCTTGTAGCGGGTGGTCATCAGGATGGCGTAGTCCACCGTAGCGCCCAGCTGGATGGTACTGATACAGATGGGGGCGATGAAAGGCAGCGACTGGCCCAGCACATGGGGCAGGCCCAGATTGATGAAGATAGCCAGCTCGATGACGGCGATCAGGATGAAGGGCAGGGAGAAGCTTCCCTCCACCAGCGTGATGATGAGGAAGATGGCGGCGATGGAGATGGCGTTGACTACCTTGAAGTCGTGGTCCGTCGTCTCGATCATATCCTTCATGCAGGGGGCCTCACCGATGAGCATTCCGCCCTCGTCATACTTCTTCAGGATGGCGTTCAGCTGATCGATCTGCTGATCGACATCATCGGAGGCCACCTTATACTCGGAGTTGATGAGCAACAGCTCCCACTGGTCGCTCTCCAGCATGGAGCGCACGGAATCCGGCAGCACCTCCATGGGGATCATGGGACCTACCACGCTCTCCATGCCCAACACATACTTCACGCCCGGCACCTGCTCCATCTCGTCGATCATGGCCCGGACGTCGCTGTCCGGCAGATCGGCGTTCACCAGCAGCATATGGGTGGAGGCGATGTCAAACTCCTCGGAGAGCTTCTTGTTGGCGATGACGTACTCCATGTCCTCCGGCAGGCACTGGCCCATGTCGTAGTATACCTCGTCGTTGGTCTTATCATAGCTGATGTAGGCCGGGGCGATGAGCAGGGCGAAGATCACCAGAAACACGGGGAAAATCTTGCACATGCCCTTGGCAAAGCCTCCCATATCGGGGATCAGGGACTTATGCCGTGTCCGCTGCAGAGGCTTATCAAGCACCAGGATCAGGGACGGCAGGATGGTCACGCAGCCCAGCACGCCCAGCAGCACGCCCTTAGCCATGACGATACCCAGGTCACGGCCCAGCGTGAAGGACATGAAGCACAGGGCGATGAAGCCGGCGATGGTGGTGGCAGAGCTGCCGATGACGGAGGTAAAGGTGTTGTGGATGGCCACCGCCATGGCCTCCTTGTGGTCGCTCTGCAGGGTCAGCTGCTCGTTGTAGCTGTGCCACAGGAAGATGGAGTAGTCCATGGTCACGGCCAGCTGCAGCACCGCAGACAGGGCCTTGGTGATGTAGGAGATCTCTCCCAGGAAGAAGTTGCTGCCAAGGTTATACACGATGGCCATGCCAATGCTGGCCAGAAACACGAACGGAACCAGCCAGCCGTCCAGCAGCAGCATCATGGCGGCGCAGGCACAGGCCACGGCCAGCGCCACATAGATAGGCTCCTCCTGCTCGCACAGATCCTTCAGGTCCGTCACCAGCGCCGACATACCTGACACGAAGCACTGCTTGCCGGCGATGGAGCGGATCTCACGGATGGCATCCATGGTCACGTCCTCCGAGGTGGCGGAGTCGAAGAACACCGCCAGCATAGTGGCATCATCGGTATTGAACTCGTTATACAGCTTATCCGGCAGCAGCTCCATGGGGATGGAGAGGTCCGCCACGGAATCGTACCACAGCACGCTCTCCACGTGGTCCACCTGCTGGATCTTCTCCTTCAGCTGGGCCACCTCCTGCACCGGCATATCCTGCACCACGATGAAGGAGAAGGCTCCCTTGCCGAAGTCCTCCTTCAACGTCTCCTGCCCGATGACGGTATCCATGTCGCCGGGCAGATAATCCAGCATATCGTAGTTGATCCGGGTACCCAGCATCCCAAACACCGCCGGCACCAGCAGGATCAATGCGATCATCAGGATCAGAACACGGTTTTTTACCACCGCTTTAGACAATCCCATTGCATCTCGGTCCTTTCTCACTTGATCTCAAATTCATCTGTCTCGATGACGTCCGGCCGCTGGTGGCGGATGATCTTCACTGTCAGCAGAGCCACCAGCAGATTCATCACGCCGTCCAGAAACAGCGACGCACCCAGGAGCATGGTCAGCGCCTGCGCCCCCTCGCCGGGCCGCAGCACCAGCAGCACGCCCAGCACACCGGCACACGCCGCCGCCAGCAGGATGGCCCACCAGCGGTCGATGCCGAAGCGCTTGGCGTCCACGGCGATCTGCACCTTGAACAGCCCGTCCGACAGCACCAGAATGCCGTACACCACGCACAGAAAGCCGATGGTCTCGCCGGGATGGGTTAGTGTTACGATGCCCAAGGCGATCAGCAGCACGCCGAAGGCCAGATCGTACTGGAAGGCCAGCCGGAACAGGTCACGGGACAGATACCCCGCCACCTTCACGGCACCAAACACGATCATCCCGATGCCCAGCAGCTCTCCGATGACGGCCACCGACACGCCGGGCCACACAAACAGCACCACGCCCAGCACGCACAGCAGCACCGACATGATGATGTATCCTGTTTTGGCCGCTCGCATAGGGGTCACAGAACGCATGATACGCATCTCCCTCACTTTTGATGGTCTGAGTTTACCGCTTTCGGGGCCGGGAGAAAATGGATAAAATAACACCGGGTGTCTGAAAGTCAGACACCCGGATGCAAATTGCCCAGTTTTTAGGCAGTCAGTGGGTATTTGCCTAAATTTTCAATGGTCGTCCCGGCTGCGCTCGATGATGAGCTCCGGCAGGCCGTGGCACAGGCGGCTGATACGCCGCAGCTCCTCCAGCGCCTCGTCCTGCATCCCGTCGCTGATCCAGTCGATGCACATTCCGAAGATCTGGCACTTGATGAAGCGGATCACCGCCTTCCGGTCTGCCTCCGGCAGTTGGTGCTGGGGGAAGGCGGTATCAATGTAGGTGGTGACGGCGTACTCGCACAGACGCATGGTGCTCTTCTCGAAGAGGTCACGGTTCACGGAGTGGTAGATATGCATCACGGCGCTGCGGTTGCGCAGCGCATAGCGGAAGGCCATCTCGCAGCACTCGTCCAGTGTGGAGATGGTGGGATACTCCTCGATGAGCCGGTCGGTGGAGGCGGTGATGATCTCAGCGATGAGGGAGGGGATATCCTGAAAATGGTAGTAAAAGGAGTTTCGGTTGATGCCGCATTTTTCCACAATATCCCGGACACTGATCTTGTTCAGGGGCTTTTCGTTGAGCAGCTGCAAAAACGCCGTTTCAATGGCCTGCTTGGTAAAATTTGCCATACATACCTCCGTCTCTTCTGCACATACTCTCTCGGAAAATCGATTATAGCAGATTTTTCTCCGGCTGACAACCCTCCCAAGGTGCCTAAAATGGGGCATACTATCCCTGCCGTCATGACCGGCGGCAATTAAAAACAGGAGGTCCATGCCATGCGAAGGAAAAAAACCTTTCACGACCCGGCTCCGGATATCCACGACTTCCCCGGCGTGCCGGAGAGCACCTTCGATCTGGTAAACCAGTACGGCACCTACAACATCCAGCCCACCTCCCACACGGAGAATCTGTTTCCTCTCATCGGGCCGGAGCTGCCGGAGCGCTGGCGCACCATGCGTCTGGGAAAGGACGATCTGGAGGACTTGTAGCGGAAGTCTGCGGGGCAGACGCATCAGGGGCGGGCGCAAATGTGCCCGCCCCTGATGCGCTTTTCTCTTGCAGGCTGTGTCGAAATATGGTAGGATGGATGTATACCACATGGCATAGCGACCCCCAAATACATGATTCGGAGGAAAGAGAAGCGATGAAGCAGATGAAACGGGCCGTAGGTCTGCTGCTGGCGCTGGTACTGGTGCTGAGCATGGCCGCCTGCGGTAAGAAGGACGGAGACGGCGGCGACAGCCAATCCGGCTTCCAGCGTGGCACGATTGAAAACGGCATTTACACCAACACCTTCGTGGGCATCGGCTGCGAGCTGAGCGATGACTGGACCTACTACAGCGACGAGCAGCTGGCAGAGCTGTCCGGCGTGGTGGCCGAGAGCAGCGAGGAGATGCAGAAGGCCATGGAGGATGGCAAGAGCACCTATGATATGTTCGCCAGCGCCATGGAGGGCCTTGTGACCATAAACGTGGTGTATGAGGATCTGGGCGCTCTGTACGGCAAGCTGCTGGACGAGGCTGGTTATCTGGAGATCGCCGTACCCAAGCTGGAAGATGCTCTGACCTCCATGGGGCTATCCAACGTGAAGGTGGAGCAGACTCCGGTGCAGTTCGCCGGTCTGGTTCGGGAGGGCGCTGTTATCTCCGGCGAGATGGACGGCGTCCCCATGTATGAAACGCTGGTGTGCATCAAGCAGGAGGGCTATATGTGCTGCGTGACCATGTGCAGCTGGACGGAGGATATCACCGCCGATCTGGTGGAGCTGTTCTATCAGGCGTAAGCCAAGGCGAAACAAATAAACGGAGGCCGCAGACAATGCCTGCGGCCTCCGTTTTTTGGTTTATTACAGCTCCGGGGCGGCGTTGGTGCGCTGGGAGCGCAGACGGTAAGTGACCTTCTTCAGCTTCCGGCTTCTCATGGAGCTGATGGCCGTGGGGATAGCGCCCAGCAGCGTGAAGGCATACAGCTTCACCAGCTCCCCGATGTAGGTGGAGGAATCGATGATCTCCTGACGCAGCATCTCCGGGATCATGCGGAAGCAGTCCAACAGGCTCAGCTCGTAGTACTCCTTCAGCTCGTTATAGACGGCGCCAAAGCATGGTCTGGTAGCCGCCGACGCTGCCGAAGAGGATGCTGCTCTCGCCGTCCACCATCAGGTGCAGACGCTGGGCGGTCTGGTCCAGAAAGGTCTTTTCTTTTTGGGTCATGGGGCAGCTCTCCTTTTCTCTCTTTCACATGGTTTACACACAACCAGGCCGGAGGATCGTCAGAAGGAGACGACCTCTTCCTTGGGCTTTTCGCAGGGGGCGATGGCGGTGACATACAGCACCGGACCCTCGCCCTGATAAGCGTCGTTAGGTTCCTTCTTCACCGTGGCGGTGATCTCCACCCACTGGCGATCCTTGAACCTCTCTAGTCCATCGCCCTTGGCCACCAAAGCCAAAAACTGCATATCGTTCTCGCAGCAGACCATGGCGAAGCGGCCGGGGCAGTGGACACCCTTGAACTTCTTGGAGTGGCACATGACGGCCTTATACCGCACGGTGACGCCGTCGTAGCGGTCAGGGTTGTCCATCATATCCACATACCAGACACCGTAGTCGTCGTCCGGCACATCCAGATGGCCGTCGGAGAGATCGAAGGGGGACATCTCCGGAGTGACGTACTCCTCGCTGGTGCCGTCCTCGTTTTCCAGATAGATATCGGCCCGGCGGTTCACCATCCGCAGGTTGCGGCTGCGGAGCTGGGCCCGCAACTCCTCGTTGCAGTGGTTGAAGATCAGCATATCGGCGTTGCTGATCTTCTCCATCATCAGCTGGCCCATATTCTTCACATACATCTCGAAGCTTCTGGCGTCCACCAGACACATGATCTGGTAGAGGATCCAGTTGGCAGGCAGGCCATCCCGGTACAGAGGCTCGATCATCCACATACCGTTATACTCGATGATGACCTGCTTGGGCCGGTACTGCTTCTCCAGCTTCTTGAACAGCTCCGGAGTCAGCTGACTCTGCTCGTCCACCGTGTAGGTGAACACATTGCCCAGCACACGGGGGTCGTACTCCAGCTCCCCCTCCTCGCAGCAGATCAGCAGGGTACGATCCTCCTCGGCAAAGCCGTCCCGGAGGATACCGTTGATGAAGCCGGTTTTGCCGGAATCCAGAAAGCCGGCGATGAGATAGACAGGAATATCCATAGTTCCTCGCTCCTTACAGGTGTTACAGGCTGAACAGCTCTTTGAGCTTGTCCTCCTTCAGCTGGGCGCCGATGACGCACAGGCGGCCGGTGTAGTCGGCGCTGCCGTAGCGGACGTCCTGCTCCTCGGGGACATAGTCGAAGTGCAGCCACTTGCCGCCGCTGGGAACGATGCCCTTGGCCCGGAGGATGGCGCCGTAATCGCCGGTATCCAGCGCCGTCAGGATGCGGCGGATGTCCTCCTCCGTGTAGGAGTGGACCGTCTCGGCGCCCCAGCTGGTGAACACCTCGTCGGCGTGGTGGTGATGGTGGTGGCAGGAGCACTCCGGGTCGTCGCACTCGCCGTCGTGGTGATGGTGATGCTCATGCTCGTCGTGGTCATGATGGTGGTCATGTTCCTCGTGGTCATGGTGGCAGCAGCCCTCGTGATGGTGATGCTCATGTTCGTCGTCATCGTCATCATCGTCGTGGTGATGGCCGCAGCAGCAGTGGCCCTCGTCCTCGTCGTGGTCATGATGATGCTCATGCTCGTCATGGTCATCATGCTCATCATGGTCGTGGTGGTGATGGTGGTGCTCCGCCTCCTCCGCCTCGTGCTCGGCCTGCATCCTGGCCAGCAGCTCATCGGCCAGAGAGACCTTTTCCACAGCGGACAGCAGAGTCTTGCCGTCCAGCTGGTCCCACGGGGTAGTGAGGATGGCGGCGGTGGGATTCTTCTCCCGCAGCAGAGCCACGGCGGCCTCCAGCTTTTCCTGAGACAGCTTCTGTGTCCGGGAGAGGATGATGGTGCCGGCAGACTCGATCTGATTGTTGTAGAACTCACCGAAGTTCTTCATATACACCTTCACCTTGGTGGCGTCGGCCACGGTGACGAAGGAGTTCAGCTTCATGTCCGGCTCGTCCCGAACGGTGTTCTCCACCGCCACGATGACGTCGGAGAGCTTGCCTACGCCGGAGGGCTCGATGAGGATACGGTCCGGAGCGAACTGCTCATGGACCTGGCGCAGGGCCTTGTTAAAGTCGCCCACCAGAGAGCAGCAGATGCAGCCGGAGGACATCTCGCTGATCTGCACGCCGGAATCCTTCAGGAAACCGCCGTCGATGCTGATCTCGCCAAACTCGTTTTCAATGAGCACCAGCTTCTCATCCTGATAGGCCTCGCTGAGCATCTTCTTGATGAGCGTGGTCTTACCGGCGCCCAGAAAACCCGATACAATGTCGATTTTTGTCATAAAACAACCCTTCTTTTCTCCTCCGCCATGGCAGAGGACAATCTTTCTCTTATATCATACCCCATTTTTCCAAAAATGCAAGAGGGTGGGACGGCCCTCCACCGCCGGGGCGGAAAACTTTTCTTGACAGGATACTCATACGGCGTTATACTGTACTCACTATAAACGAAAGGAGGCGTACACCATGACGAAGAGCAAGCTGACCAGTAAGGGGATCATTGTGTGCGCCGCCGGATCGGCCCGATAAGGGGGTCGATGTGACCGTACCCTGTATGCGTCCCCGTCCGGGGACGCATTTTTTGTAGGATGCCGGACGCCGGCGGCGTTTGGACAGGCGGTCTGCGGGCCGCCGGGAGAGAGAAGGAGGCTTATGGAAGAGAAGCAATCGACATTCAAGCTGTCGGGGCGGGAGAAGGCCGGGCTCATCTGGCACTATCTGCGCCCCTGCTGGGGGCATTTTGCGGCGGCGCTGCTGTGTGCGTGCCTGTCCATGGCGCTCAACGCCCTGACGCCCCAGATCATCCGTATCACGGTGGACTCCATTCTGGGATCCGAGGA
>ULUL01035561.1_pt1 | contig 10436 bp, 8 predicted proteins | sample 1958481 | NCBI WGS metagenome assembly ULUL01 (sample SAMEA4835759, study PRJEB28245) | human gut metagenome | biome: gut microbiome; material: fecal sample | place: Denmark | collected 2008 | reverse complement strand
TAAATAATAAATAAAAGGAGGAAAAAGGCATGACAAAAGCTCAGTATAGTAAAGCAATAAAAATAGTTAGTACCATTTTAATGGTTTTAATTATGTTATCAGTAGCTAACTCTGTATTTGCTTCTTCACTTATTAATCCAGGAGATTTAACAGGTGAAGGAACACAAGGTGGAGAAGATGTACAAGCATTAGGAAACCAAATTATTGGTATTGTTACTATGATTGGTATTGTTGTTTCAGTACTTGTTTTAGTAATTTTAGGTATCAAATATATGATTGGTAGTGCTCAAGAAAAAGCAGAATACAAAAAAACAATGATTCCTTATGTCATTGGTGCAATACTAGTTTTCGGAGCATCTACTGTAGCTACTATTGTAATGAATGTAGCTGAAGGTTTAAAAGATAGCGTTTAGAATACATATATTACAAAAATATTACAAAATGATTACATTTATATTAAAAGTGCACAAAAAGTGCACTTTTTTTCTATTTATAGTTACATTTTTCGAGAATATTTGCTATAATATTATTTAAGTAGGATTGTAAGAAATAAAACAAAGGAGGAAACATACATGGGCACTTATTATTTACCCAGAGATGTAAAAGGTGAAAATAGAATTTTATTTGTTTTTACTACAAAAGGATTAATCTATACCATGATAGCAGCAGCAATTGGTTTACTATTTTATTTTATATTTTCTATGATTGGTCTAACCATAGTAGGAATTATTATTGTAGCTGTATTTGCTTTAATAGGTTTTGCAATAGGAACTTTTAAAGTTCCAGAAATATCTAAATTCGAATTTAGCAAAAAAACAGGTGGAGAAAATATAGACGATGTAATAAAAAGAGCTATTAAATTTAAAACATCAGGAAAAAAAGTATATGTATACAAGGAGGGAAAAAACAATGATTGAAATGATTACTGTAGTTTTAGCAATTATCTTAATTGTTATGATTATTCTATTAGGAATTCTTTGTGTCTTATACTTTAAATCTAAAAATAAAAAAGAAGACAAAAAAGAAAATATTCAAACACAAACATCTTCTGCCACATCAGATAATAAAACAGTAAAAAACTATTCCACAGAGTCTGTATTTGACTTTATGGAATTTGATAAAATTGAAGATAACATGATTTCTACCAAGAATGGTGCAAAATATGTAATGGTTGTAGAATGTCAAGGTGTTAATTATGATTTAATGTCAGAAGTGGAAAAAAATGCTGTAGAAGAAGGATTTATTCAGTTTTTAAATACTTTAAGACATCCAATTCAAATTTATACACAAACTAGAACCATTAACCTAGAAAGCAGTATTCAGACTTATCGTAATAAAATAAAAGAAATAGAAGAAAACTTAGAAAAAGAAAAAAATAAATATAATCAAATGGTAGCTTCTGGAAGATATACACAAGAACAATTAAATGCAGAATATTATGAATTAACCAAAGCAACCAACCTTTATGAATATGGAAAAGACATTATTTATACAACAGAAAGAATGAGTTTAAACAAAAATGTATTGAATCAAAAATATTATATTGTAATTCCATATTATCCAGACGAATTAGGAGAAAACAACTTTGATAAACAAGAAATTAGAAATTTAGCCTTTTCAGAGCTATATACAAGAGCACAATCTATTATTAGAACTTTATCTGTATGTGGAGTAAATGGACGAGTTTTAGATTCTAATAGTTTAGTAGACTTACTATATGTAGCATATAACCGTGATGATGCAGAAATTTATGGAGTAGATAAAGCAATGCAAGCAGGATATGATGAACTATATTCTACTGCACCAGACGTAATTGATAAAAAAATGAAGACATTAGATGAACAAATAGAAAAAGAAGCTTTTGCAAAAGCAAATCAAAAAGTAGCAGAAGCAAAATCAGAAAAACAAAAGGCTTTGGAACAAAAGCAAGAATCACAAGAAGAATTAATTTCTCAATTGGCAGCATTAATTATAGAGCAAAATAAATCTATGATAGGGGAAGATGTAGCAGCAAATGCGATAGGAAAAGTACAAGAAGAAGCACAAAAAAGAAGAGGAAGACCTAAAAAGAGTGAAAACTTAAATGAAGGAGGTACAAAAGAAAATGAGCAAGAAGAAAAAACTAAGAGAAGAAGAACTACAAAAACAGCATAATGATTATACAAAACCAGATGAATATAAAATTCTAAGAAAGAAAACTATTAAAGAATTAATTGCTCCATCTGGAATTGATACAACCAATATTGACCACTTAGAAATTATCTCTAATGTAACTAGATATGCAAGAAGTTTCTTTGTATCTAGTTTGCCAAGAATGTGTACTTTCCCAGAATTATTTAGAGACATGTATTTGTTTGGAGATATTAATACTTCTATTTATATTAATCCAATTCAGGAATCTAGGTCACAAAATGAGTTAAATAGAGTAATTAATGAACTAGAAACTGAAAGAATTGTGGCAGCAGACAGAGGAAATATTAACAGGGAAAGTTCATTAGGGCAAAAAAGATTAGAAGCAGAGCAATTAAGAGATGAAATTGCAGCAGGATTTAACAAACTCTATGAAGCATCCATTGTAGCAACATTATTTGCCTATAGCCTAGAAGATTTAGACAAATATACCAAATTATTAGCAACAGAAATGTCAAAATCATTGGTAAATATTAAAAGTGCATGGGCAATGCAAGAAGATGCCTTTAAATCGAATCTTCCTCTTATGGATGATAAAATTAAAAAGACACATACTTTTGACCGTAGATCCATGGGAACTGTTTTCCCATTTACTACCTCAGAAGTAGGACATCCTAGTGGAATTCCTTTAGGAATTAATAAACAAACCGGAGTGCCAATTTTATTTGACAACTTCCACAATTCTTTAACTAACTATAACATGGTTATCTTTGCAAAATCTGGTGCTGGTAAATCTGTTACCATGAAAACTTTAATTTCTCGTTCAGCAGTGCTTATGGGAATTCAAAGTTTAGCACTAGATGCAGAAGGAGAATATAGCATTGTAGCAGAGAGTTTAGGAGGAATTAATGTAGTACTTTCACCTACTTCTAAAACAGTTATTAACATTTTTGATATTGAAACAGAAGTAGTAAAAGATGAAATTACGGGTAGAGATAGACTAGTATTAAATGTAGAAAACAAAGTAGAGGACGTAACACAAGCTTTGCTTACAATGGCAAGAGGAAGTACTAGAAGTCAAGAAGTAAACGAGCTTACCAAACAAATTATAGCAGAATCTGTAGCAGAAGAATATGCAGCCTATGGTATTACCTCGGATCCAAATAGCTTATATGCAGCTTCTAGTAATGGAGTAGATGGAAACATGTTAGGCAGAGAAAAGAAAGAAATGCCAACAATTGGTTCTTGGTATAAAAGAATTGAAGCAAAAGCAGCAGCTAATACAAATCCAGACTATAATTTCCACTATAGCTACTTATTAAAAGTTATGAAACAATACATAAGAGAATATGACGGACAAATGGCATATTTTGATGGACAATCTACTTTTGATTTGCTAGATGGAACATTATTTATTAATCTAGATATCTCACAACTAGAAGAGAGATTTGCAAGACCACTTGCTCAACAAATATTACTAGCATGGATTTGGGAAAAATATGTTAAGAAAAATAGTGAAGATAGAACAAAAGCTTCTAAGAAAAGGGTATTAGTAGACGAGGCATGGATGTTATTACCATATCCAGAAGCAGTAGATTTCCTAAATACTATGGCAAGACGTGCTAGAAAAAGAAATGTGTCTTTAGCTATTATTTCTCAAAGATTCCAAGACTTTTATGAAAAGCCAGAAGCACAAGCGGTATTAACATCATCAGATACCAAGCTATTTTTAGCACAAGATAAATCAGAAATACAATATTTAAAAGAAGTATTTAAATTAAGTGAAGGAGAAGCGAACTTTTTAGTAACTTGCTTTAAAGGGGAAGGATTACTAAAAGTAGGGGCAGATAGTGCCATTATTCAAATTCAACCAACTGCAAAAGAATTCGAGTTTGTAGAAACAAACTTAAATAAATTAGCACAGATGAGGAAAAAAAGACAAGCAATTTAATTAGGGGGAGTTATGAAAAAGCGTTTTATAAGTAAAAACATGATACAAAAGACGTTGATATCAATAATCATTGTATTATTGCTTAGTTTTGCTGTGCCAGTTAGATCACAGGCAGGAATTGGAGGAATATTATTAGATCCATTATTTGATTTAGTAGGAACTTTATGTGATGTCATAGTTGGTGGTTTACAAATGTTTTTGGTTGATGGTGAATTTAATAATAGTTCAGATGGAAGTTTATTAAATCCATTTTTAGTAGATCCAGAAGTTTTTGAAGTAAATGGAAGCGGCGAATATGTAAATGAAAATGGAAAATATGAAGAATTCAAATATAATAATGGAGAAGGAACATCACAAGAAGTAATTAGTGAAGATGAATTGGAAAAAGGATTATTAGGAGGTTCTAGCTATTACATTCCAGTTACTAAATATACTCCAGCTAAAATCTTTTCAGGTTTAATTCCTGCTCTAGATATTAACTTTATTAATCCAACCGATTGGAGGAACTCTTCTAGTGGACAGCATTATAGTATTAATACAGACGGAGATTATGTACCAGATGATGATGGTATTTTGATAGAGGATCCAGATAATCCAGGATACTATATCAGAGATCCAGGTTATACCAATGGTACAGGAAATGAAATGAATGAACGTTCTGTAGCTATTGCATTACATGAAACCATTGCCACATGGTATGTATCTTTAAGAAACTTATCTGTAGTAGGCTTAATGCTAGTTCTAGTATATGTAGGTATCAGAATGGTAATTAGTAGCACTGCTTCAGAAAAATCTAAATATAAGCAAATGTTAATGGATTGGGTTATTGCTTTATGTCTATTGTTTTGTCTACATTATATTATGACATTTACTACTACTATTGTAAATGAAATTTCGAAAGCAGTTAACGGTGCTGTAGATGGTAATACAAATAATATAGCAGTTACAATACAAGATAGTTCAGGAAATGCAAAATATCAATTTAATACTGATTTAATGGGCTTAATCAGATTAAAAATGCAATCTCCAACTGTATGGTATAAAGTATTATATTTGATTTTCTATATAGCTATGGTTATTTATACTTGCTTATTTACTTTTACATATCTAAAGAGGGTATTGATTATGGCATTTTTAACATTAATTGCACCTTTAGTAGCCTTAACTTACCCAATTGATAAAATGAGAGATGGAAAGGCACAAGCTTTTGATATGTGGTTAAAGGAGTATACTTTTAATGCTTTATTACAACCATTCCATTTGGTTATTTATACCATATTTGTAGGATCTGCAATAGAATTATCAACTAAAAATCCGATTTTTGCTATTGTTGCATTAGCATTTTTAACACCAGCCGAAAAAATCTTAAGAAGATTTTTCGGATTTGATAAATCCTCTACAAGCAATGCACTTGGAACTTTTGCAGGAATTGCAGGAGGAGCAGCAGCTTTTAATATGGTAAGTAAAGCTTTAACTCATAGAGGAGGAAAGTCACTTCCAAAAGGTAGAAGTGATGTAAAAACAAAAGGAAAAGTAGAAGCGGATGTACCAAGTTTAGGAGAAGCACTTGGAGGACCAAGTGGACAAACAAATGCAGAACCAGGAGCAACAAATGCAAATGCTACATCTATTAGACAAACATCTCAACCAACAGATAATACAAGAATTATTTATGGACCAAATGGAGAAGTATTAAGCAGAGTACAACCATCAGAGTCATATGCAAGTGGAGGAAGCGCAACAAATTTATCATCTAACGAAACAGGAAGTACAGCGGGAGCACAAACTGGAGTACACGGAAAAGGTGCACTCCAATGGACAGATGATGATACTAGAGGATTAGGACAATATGCTTTAGATGTTGGCAAAGGAGCAGCAGGTTGGGTTGGTGAAAAAATTTCAAATAGTGCAATTGGCGATATAGGTAGAGGAGTTGCAGGTGCAGCATCCGACTGGAAAAAATCTATAAGTCAACAATTAGGAAATAATAAATTTATTAGAACAGTTGGTATAGGAGCAAAAAAAATCCGAGATTTTAAACCACTAGCAAACACAGCGAAAGGAGTTGCAAATGTTGCTAAGAAGACTGGAATCGCAGCAGGAAAGGGTACATTAAAATTAGCCGGTAGAGTAGCAGCTGCCGCACCAGGTGCTGTATTTGGAATGGCTGCGGGTATTGCTGGAGACGAATTAGGAGATATTGCTAAATATACGGCAGCGGGTGCAGCTTTAACAGCAGCTACATTGCCAGGAGCAATTGGAAGCATGACTTCTTCAGTTAGCTCAGCGGGTTCTTTTATATCAGATGCTTATAGAGAAGGTGCTTATGGTGATGAAGCAATTATTGCACAACAAGCAAGAGAGTTTGTAAAGAGCAAAGAGCTAGATGACTTATATAAATATGAATTTAGACATGAAGATGGTACTTCAATGTCTAAGGCAGAATTAAAACAAAGAAAAGAACAAGGTGCTTACTATGCAGTAAGAGGAGTTGGTGGAGAAGACACAGTAAAAGCAATTAAAATGGAAGATAAAATTAAGAAAGAATTAGCAGCAAGTATGCCAGAAGAAGACGCAGAAGTAGCAGCACAACAACAAACAGCACGACTTATGAAAATTGCAAAAGCATATAGTGCAGCTGATTTAAGAAATGAAAACAAAGTAAAAGGATTAACTTCTTCACTTGAAAAAGAATTAATCAATGGTGGTTTTGGCAAGAAAGAAGCAAATGAGCAAGCAGTACGTGCTGTAAAATATATTAAAAGCTCAAAAGGAATTAAAGATGCTTAATTAGTAGAAAACATGAAAGGAAGGACTATAACATGAGAAGGTTATTAAAATATTGGCAAAATAACAAACAAAAGATATTAATAACAATAGGTGTTATAGTCTTTGTTTTTATCTGTATTCAAGTTGCCAATGAAATAGTAAAACAACAAACAGCAAATCAACCTAATATACAAAATACAATCACGGCACAAGATGTTACGAAACCAGAAGAGCCTATTATAACTGAAAAGCCTTTAAAGGAAACAGAAAAAGAAGAAAATGCACAATTTATTGCAAATTTTGTTAAGCTATGTAATGAAAAGAAAATTGAAGAAGCCTATGGTTTACTTAGTGATGCATGTAAAGAAGAACTCTATCGTGATATAGGTACATTTACCAATAACTATATTAATTCTATTTTTAGTTCAGCAAAAGAATATTCATTAGAGTTATGGTCAACTTTTGATGATGATACTACTTATCGAATTACTTATTATGAAGGAAATTTATTACAAACAGGGGGAAATACATCAGGAAGCAACTTTGTAGATTATATTACTATTGTAGAAGAAAATAATATACTAAAATTAAATATTGGTAAAATGATTAGCAAAGAAACGAAAAATCAAATTGGCGAAAATCAAGGCATACAAGTAACAGTACAAACAAGAAGTGTGTATATGGATTATGAAATATATCGTATTACAGTAAAAAATAATACAAATAATACTATTCTATTGAATGATGGTACAGCTAGTGACATTGTTTTAATTGACGAAAAAGATAATGAATATTCTTCTTTAGTATATGAACTACCAATGAGCAGTCTAACGCTAGAGGCTGGATATCAGAAAAGTTTTAATTTAAAATTTAACAAAATGTATAATGCTAGTAGTCAAATAAGAAATATGGAAATAAGGAATATTTATTTAAATAAAGCACAATATGATGCAAACCAAAATCAAGAAGATATAGAAACAACAACAATACAAATTAAGCTATAAGGCAGGTGAAATAGAGTGGCTGAAGAACAAAACAATGAAAACAAAGTAACAAAAGTAACAAATCAAGAAGTGGAAAAGCAAAAGAAAAAATTGAAGAAAAGACTGGTAAAAGCTAGTATACCTTACATAGCTATTACTTTAGTTATTTTAATGTTAGCTTCAGCGGTATATGCCATTCTTTCCGGTGTAGTAGACCTTATTAAAAATATAGGACAATCTATTTTAGACATATTTACAGTTGACGAGAATGGAATTGTTCTTACAGATGAGCAGCTAGATCAGTTAATTGCTTCTATAGAAAGTTCTGGTATTGATTTAGAAGACTTGGAATTATTACGGTGATATTGATTACAGTGCAGAAGATATACAAGAAGAAATACAAAAAGCAAAAAGAAAATATATTAGAATGTTTTTTGAAGCACAAGTTATCACACAAGAAATAAGAAGAGGTGATAAGGGCTTACAAGGAGAAGTTTATTTATATCATTCCAATAACGCACAAACAACAGAAGGACAAAAAACTTTGCTAACTTATATTCCTTATGAATCAGAAGATGGAGGAAATAGCTTTAAAACAATGTTACAAAATAATAATCCATCAATTCAAAATTATTTTTCGGTTAATAATGGACAACTAATCCTTGCTTCATTAGAAACTACAAGAGTAAAAACAGTGACAAAAGAAAAGGGAGATAAGTTAGCTTTACCAAAAAATGAAACACCAGTGTATAAAGCTACAGAAGTACAAATAGATTATAAAAGTATGATTTCACAATATACTACTCCAATGTCTTTTTTCCTAATTTTAGGAATGACGAGCAGAAATCCGGAATTTTTGGCAGCAGTAACAGACCTAGTAAAAGAAAATACAAGAATAGAATTAACAGTGCTAAATACAACAACAACAGAAACAACAGTAAGAGTGGATAATTATACAGAACATACTCTTACTAGAAGTGTAGTGAATGATGGAACTACAGGAACTAGTGTAACAGAAGATTCTAGTGAAAGAGAAATGGAAAGAACAACTACAACAGAGGTAACTACTATTGTACCGACAGTAAGAGTAACTTCTGTAGATACTTGGATTTGTAGTCAGGATATTATCTATAAAAAAATAGAAGGAGATCCTATTGCTGATCCGGAAATAACTATTCCACAAGAAAGTGACCCACCTAAATCATTAAGTAATCCTCCAACAAGAGATGAAACGGTTAGTTGGATTACCAGAGAACCTTCTACAGTTAATGTTACAACAAAAATAGATAGTTATGATGCAGGAACAGCTTTAGATTATGTAGATAACACAGATAAGTTTATTAAATTATTAGATGTAGAGTATAAAATTCCAAACTCAAAAACAAAAAGAACAGCAGGGGCTTACTTAAGAACTGATGCAGAAATGTTATTTGATTTACTTCAACAAAATCCAGAAACACAAGGTATGGAGCAAGTAATGAGATACATTATGTATAAATATACAGGTAGAGACTACGGTGTAACTAGACTTGACTTTAGTATGTTTGATCCAAATTATTTTACAACAGTTGCTGGTATGGGTTCTTTAAAAGCATTTATTCGATATTTTGAAGGAACAAAAGAAGAAGGAGACCAATATATTGTTTACCTAGATAGTGGTGGAAATAGAACAGTTGGTTATGGTGTTAATATAGAAGCACAAGGAGCAAGATTTTTAGCAAGAGGAATTGATCCTTCTACTTTAAAAGAAGGAGACAAAATAGATAAAAGTATTGTAGATAGCATTGAAGATGAAATTTTAAAAGAAAAGAAAAATTCAGTAGAATCGGTAACTAGTGGATTAAACTTAAAAGAATATCAAATTTATGCATTAGTTAGTAGGTATTACAATTGTGGCAATATTAGTGGTTTTACAACTGCTTATAAGAAATATTGGAAAGAGTCAGATGATGAATATGGTGTACAGGCAAATGACAGTATGTATCAACATCCATTGTATACAAATTATATGAGTACACCAATTAAAGATAATAAAGGTAATACTTTGCCAGGACTAGTAAAAAGAAGACAAGCAGAGTGGATTTTATTTAAAACAGGTTATAATATAGCTACAGAGCAATTCTATCAAGAAGGTGGAGAAATTATTGAATGGGCTCAAGCTATTCATGAATACATGGAAGCAAATTCATACACCTATTGTGTATATGGGGATAATAAATATGAAGAATGTAATGGAGAACAACATGGATTAAATACGACTTTTGAAGCCTCAAAAACAGGTTTCCATCATACCTGTTGTGCAACCTATGTATCATGGGTGTTACAAGAAGCAGGCTATTTAACAGATGCAGAACATACAGATAGTGCAAGTGCTTTAGCAAGTTTATTAATGAATAAAGGATTTACAATTATTACGAATCAATCTGAATTCCAACCAGGAGATATTTTAGTATATAGTGGACATATAGAGATTTATGCAGGAAATGGCACTGTTTATAGTGCTGGAAGTGGTTCTGCTATTAGGAATGCATCTCCTTACAAAAAAAACATATCATCTTGTAAGTATGCTTTAAGAGCAAACTAGAAAAGAGGGAGTAGACATG
>ULUL01053455.1_pt1 | contig 10446 bp, 9 predicted proteins | sample 1958481 | NCBI WGS metagenome assembly ULUL01 (sample SAMEA4835759, study PRJEB28245) | human gut metagenome | biome: gut microbiome; material: fecal sample | place: Denmark | collected 2008 | reverse complement strand
TCATAACAGGTATCCACCTCATAACCGGCAGCATACAGACTTTTTGCAACCATATCACACATTTGTTTCTCGTCTTCAACAATTAATAATCTCAAAATTTTCTCCTTCTTAACAAGAATTTTACAACTTATATTGTATAATATCAAAGTCAGCTGGTCAACAATACAAAAAAGGGGGTATCATTATGTTGAAATACCAAAAAATATGTCAAATCATTCTGCTTATCCTTGGTATATCCATGATAAGCTATGGTGCAGTCAGAGGTGAGGCGGCTACCGTGCTTGGTAAAGCAATAAAACTATGTCTGGAGTGTGTTGGAATTGGATAAAGAAAAGAAATTACTATCAAAAAAGCTGGCAAAAATACGTGGATGGATACAGGCCATAGCAACGTTGCTAACCAATATTCATATTCCTAATTTATTTAAGGGTAAAATATATCAGGGCAATGCAAAAGCAGTATGCGTACCCGGATTGAACTGCTACTCCTGCCCTGCTGCTACAGGTGCATGTCCAATAGGGGCATTTCAGGCAGTCGTCGGATCATCCCGATTTAAGTTTTCGTACTACATAACCGGATTTTTTATTTTACTCGGTGTGACTCTCGGCAGATTTATATGTGGTTTTTTGTGCCCATTTGGATGGTTTCAGGATTTACTTCATAAAATTCCCGGGAAGAAATTATCCACAGCCAGACTAAAGCCACTCAGGTACCTCAAATATGTCATTCTTATTGTTTTCGTTATACTTCTTCCGATGCTTGTAACGAATTCCATAGGAATGGGAGATCCGTTCTTCTGCAAATACATCTGTCCTCAGGGTGTTTTGGAGGGTGCTATACCGCTATCTATTGGAAATGCCGCTATCCGTTCAGCGCTGGGAAAGCTTTTTTCTTTCAAGTGTATTATTTTAATTGCCGTGATTGTACTGAGTATTTTATTTTACAGGCCCTTCTGTAAATGGATTTGTCCTCTTGGAGCAATCTACTCATTATTTAATAATATCAGCTTTCTCAAAATCACCGTTGATAGCAGCAAATGTGTTGGATGCGGTCAATGCGCAAAGGCATGTAAGATGGATGTGGACGTGTGCAAGACACCAAATCATCCCGAATGCATACGCTGCGGTGCCTGCATAAAAGCCTGTCCAAAAGATGCTGTCTGCTACCATTTTATGGGAAAATCATGTCAAAAAAATGACAACATGTAACCATTTAACATTTTACTATTATTTTTAAAGGAGAAATTACTCATGAAAAACAAATTATCATTTATTTCTATTGTTACACTCTGCATGGCATTATCATTTACAGCATGCGGCGGGAAACAAGCTTCCAACACAGATTCTAAGAACACACAGGCCGAAGCCGGCACAGAAGCATCTGGCAAATCAGACTCCAGTCTTGATGATTTATATCAACAGGAAAATCAGCTTTTTGCAGATCATGCTGATGCGTGGAATAAAGCATTTGGCATGATGGATAAAAGTGATGCCGATCCAAATGGAAATTATGCTGATTATCTTGCAGGTACTGTAGAATCAAACAAGGATTCATTTACAGCCGATGAGCTTAAAACGCTTAATGAGGATATTGAAACCATACGAAAAATCGAGGAACAGATAGCAGAGCTCGCGAACAAAAATACATCATCAGACGACAATCAGGAGAACAGCTCTAACGCCTCATCTGTATTCAATGATTTTTCCGGTAAGGATTATGATGGCAATGAGGTGGATGACAGCCTTTTTTCCGGTAATGCAGTAACAGTCGTCAATTTCTGGTTTACCGGCTGCAAACCATGTGTCGCTGAGTTATCCAAACTTAACGAATTAAATGATGCTATTAAATCAATGGGCGGAGAAGTGGTTGGCATCAACGTTGAGACCTTCGATAATAATGAAACAGCTATAAAAGAGGCAGTTTCTGTTCTTGAAAGCCAGGGTGCCAAATACCGTAATCTCTCCCTTGACTCCTCTTGCGCAGCCAGTAAATACGCCTTAGAAGTCATGGCATTTCCAACAACTGTACTCGTTGACAGAAATGGCAATATTGTAGGCGATCCAATGCTCGGCGGAGTTGATAACAAGGACAATTATGATGCCCTTATGAAGCAGATTCAGTCTGTAATTGATGCAGACAGCACAAATAAATAGGATTGCAAAATATGCCGAATCAACTTATGTTCGTCAAAGAAAGGAATCAGTAACAATTTCATCCTCTGCCAGCATACGGTATCCGATGCCAAGCTCGTTGATGATGTAGCGCTTTTCGCCAGGTGTCACGCCCATTTTCTTGCGGATGTTCTTCATGTTGACTTGCAGCTTCTTGACGCTGCCATAGTCCGAATACCCCCAGACCGCCCGAATAATGGCGGCATACGTCAGCACCTTTCCCGCGTGAACGGAGAGGAAGGCCATGATGTTGTATTCTGTCTGGGTCAGGTCGATCTCTTCTTTACCCACAAAGACCTGCCGTGTATCGTAATCGATCAGCAAGTCCTGAAGGTGGAATTTCCCGCCAGGGGTACTTTCATCCTCTTCGCTGTGCCGATGGCTGCGGAGAACGGCACGGATACGAGCCAGTAATTCCTCCGTGCCAAAGGGCTTGGTGATATAATCATTCGCCCCCAGATCCAATGCCTCAACCTTGTCCCTCTCGTTGGAACGAGCGGAGAGCACAATGATGGGCACAGTGTCCGCCTTTCGCACCTCTTGAATCAGACTCATGCCATCCCGATCCGGCAGGCCAAGATCCAGAATGATGAGGTCTGGATGGTGGGAAGCGTACATCATCATACCGAGTGCACAGGTCGCCGCGCAGAGCACCTGATAGTCGCTGGTTTCCAGATTGGCTTTAATAAAGCTTCGGATGTTGGCCTCATCCTCTACGATCAGGATCTTGAATTTGTTATTGCCCATCGTCCTCACCCCCTCTTTCCAGAGCAAAGCGGAATACCGCACCGCCGCCACTTCTGTTTTCTGCGGTAATGTCACTGCCGTGTGCCTTGACGATGGCGGCGCACACAGATAGTCCGATTCCCATATTGCTACGTGTCCCGTCCACCGGCGCGGCGGACTTTTCATAGTTCCCGTTAAAAATCTTTTGAAGCGCATCCTCCGGGATGCCACAGCCGTTGTCGGCGACCTCAAATACCGCCTTATCTCCCACGAGCGAAACGGAAAGCATCAGTTCCGTCATGCCTTTTGCGTGGAATACCGCATTTTCCAGAAGATTCAGCAGTACCTGTTCAATAAGGAGTGAGTCCATGGGGATGTCCACAAACTCGTCCGGTATCTGCGTGATGACCTTCTGCTTCGGATGTTTTTTGGAAAACTTCAGCAAAACGGAGTCGATCAGCTCATCCAGAACGGTGGGCGTCTTCACGACTTCCACCTTCGCACCGTCAATCCTTGTGACAGACAGTAGATTTTCAACCATGCGGATGAGCCATTCGCTGTCCTCCTGAATTTCTCCCAACAGCTTTAGCTGCTGCTCCTTTTGTAGCGCATCATACTTGGAGATCAATGTGGAGGATGCCCCGTATATGGATGTAAGGGGCGTGCGCAGGTCATGGGAGATCGCCCGCAGCAGATTGCCTCGCATTCTCTCTTTCTCGTTTTCTGAGCGCAGCTTCTCCTGATCACGGATGCGAATGTTCAGCGTACTGGTGGAAACAGCAACGACCAGCATGATGATGGCGGATAGGACGCTTTCTTCCACGAAAAAGTCAAAGACATAATAGGGATAGGTAAAGGCAAAATCCACCGCAAACACACTGACGATGGCCGAAGTGATGCCATAGCAATACCCATGAGTTTTCAGCGAAATCAAAAACACGCCAAATACAAAGATCATAGGTACCAGCGCCTGCGTGGTAAAGAGCTTCTGAATAAGCAAATTGACGGCAAAGACATTGCAAAAAATAAAGATTGAAAATAGAATATCCTTTTGTCGTTGACGGTTCTTCATCGTATTTCTCCTAAACTATATTGCAACATTATTATACTGCATAAGCGGAAACGCTTCAAGATTTCTCATAGGGGGATATTGTGCCGCACTTGTTTCTTTACCAAATCTACACCAAAGAAGTGCTATGATATCTTTGAGAAGCCGGATGAGAATACCTACCGTGTGGACTATTCCATCAGCTTGGAGGATTTTATGGGAATGATGTCAGAAGAAATGATTTGCAGAAAGCGCCGCCTTTCGTCTTTTCAAATTATCATATTGGGCTTTGCCGGGGTCATTGTGCTGGGGGCGTTGCTGCTGATGCTGCCGTTCTCCACAACAGCCGGGTGCGTAACGCCATTCAATGAGGCACTGTTTACCGCGACCTCCGCTGTTTGTGTAACGGGTCTTGTGGTGCAGGATACCGGCAGCTATTGGTCCGGCTTTGGTCAAGGGGTGATCCTGACGCTGATTCAGATAGGCGGGCTTGGTGTTGTCACCGTGGCGGCATCGTTTACGCTGCTGTCCGGACGAAGAATCTCTCTGATGCAGCGCAGCACCATGCAGGACGCCATCTCAGCGCCGAAGGTCGGAGGGATCGTCCGGCTGACACGGTTCATCCTGCTGGGTACATTTCTGATTGAACTGATCGGCGCCCTTGCTATGCTGCCGGTGTTTTGCCGCGATTATGGATGGTACGGGATCTGGATGGCAGTATTTCACTCCATCTCCGCCTTTTGCAACGCAGGGTTTGACATTCTGGGAACAAACAATAACTTGTATCCGTCCCTTACCGGTTATGCCCAAAATCCGGTGATCAATATCACGATCATGCTGCTGATCATAACCGGCGGCATCGGATTTCTGACCTGGGATGATATTTGCGAAAACAAGCTGCACTTCCACCGTTATCGAATGCAAAGTAAGGTCATTCTCGTTACAACACTCACGCTGATCGTCCTTCCGGCGCTGTTTTTCTTCTTTGTGGATTTTGATGCCCTTCCCCTCGGAGAGCGGATTCAGGCAGCCCTGTTCCAATCGGTCACACCGAGAACAGCGGGCTTCAACACAGTTGATCTACCTGCGATGTCCGGCGCATCGCTGGGCGTGATGATCCTTCTGATGCTCATTGGCGGTTCTCCGGGGTCTACGGCAGGCGGCATGAAAACCACCACGCTGGCTGTCCTGCTTTCCAATGCTGCTGCGACCTTCCGCCAGCGGGACAGCGCCCAATTTTTTGGGCGCAGAGTCGATTGCGGTGCTGTCAAAACCGCCGCGACCATTCTGACGATGTACCTTGCGCTGTTCTTTGGCGGAGGCATTTTTATCAGTGTATATGAGAATCTTTCACTGTCCTCCTGCCTGTATGAAGCAGCGTCGGCTGTAGGCACGGTGGGGCTGACTCTGGGGATTACACCACAGCTGCATATTCCTTCGCAAATGGTATTGATCGCACTGATGTATTTGGGCAGAGTCGGTGGACTTACCCTCATTTATGCGGCGGTGTCCAGTAAGAAAAATGGCAATGCAAAGCTGCCGCAGGAAAGAATCACGATTGGATAAGCAAAGGAGCATCTATCTCATGAAAAATATTTTATTGATCGGAGCAGGTCGTTTTGGGCGGCATATCGCCATGCAGCTCTCTTTATTGGGGCATCAGATCATGGCAGTCGATACAAATGAGGAACGGATCAATGATGTGCTTCCATTTGTCACTAATGCGCAGATCGGTGACAGCACTAATGCGGAGTTTCTGCGTTCGCTTGGAATCGGAAATTTTGACGTTTGCTTTGTGACCATCAGCAGCAACTTTCAAAACTCGCTGGAGACCACCTCGCTGCTGAAAGAACTGGGTGCAAAATGCGTGGTATCCCGCGCTGAACGCGATGTGCAGGTGAAATTTTTGCTCCGCAACGGCGCAGATAATGTGGTCTACCCTGAAAAGCAGATGGCAAAATGGGCTGCGATTCGATATACTTCCGATCATATTTTTAACTATATAGAGATTGACGAGGAGCACGCCATCTTTGAAGTGCAGGTGCCTGAGGCGTGGATTGGGAAGAGCGTTGGTGAGCTGAACGTCCGCAGGAAATTCGGCATCAACATTCTCGGCATCAAACACGCAGGAAAAACGGATGTTTCCGTTACGCCGGACACCATATTGTCTGATGACATTACGATTTTGGCAATGGGTGAGTATAAAGCCCTGCAAAAGTGCTTTCGGATTTAAAAGGGTTTCCCATACTGACGGAAAGGAAAAACATGGAGAAAAAAACGAAAAATGCAGCTGGTAATAGAAACGAGAATCCCACACCTGTCCCTCTTCAAGTTCCATGTCCTTGAAAATTCTGTATAATGCGCTTCCTTATTTAACCACTGACTTGACAGATAGCGAAATATTGTCGTTGGCCTATCGGCTACTGCCCTTAGCTTCTTCGATCTCTCTTAACTCATACACAGTCCCGGCAAATGATTGTTATTACGGTGCAAGTATTCGTGGAATGTCCGTGCTGGTGCCAGACTTGCCGCGGATTCGACAATATCTGGAAGAATACCTACCATTAGAATAAGTTGGATTGAAAACAGAAAACACTCGACATTATATGGAGTTGGAAAATCGCAGTCTGATATTGTCAATATAGGTTTGGCAGATGACATTTATCTTGTCATCTGCCACTGCTTTATTCATAAAAATTCCTACATTTTACTGTTCCTGCAAATGCGAAGCGATTCTACAAACAATATTTTAGGACCTTTATACTCTATACTAAGAGTAAGCGTTCCACCTTGTAGCACAATAGGGATTTTTATATTGTTCCATTCTTCAAAAGCAGAAATATCTGCCTCAAAACTTTCCTGCCCAGTACATATTATTATTTTTCCATTGCTATTGGCTTTACATTTTATCGATAAAATATAATGTCCCGCCTCAACTTCAAAATATTTGTAAACCATTTTTGTTTTATTGGTTGCTATAACTATTTGCTTATTGCTACTTTCTGCAATGTAAGGAATATTTTTTGAACTAATTCCATTCCCTATGTGTGGCATTCTGCCATTATATAGGTTACAACAAATAGAAGCCGGATACGTTTTATCTGTTTTAAGACTTTTAGAAAATCCTAAGGAAGTTATTTCCGTCTGCTTTATATTTCCCCTTGTATCAAACGCAATTCTTTCTACGCAGGCTTGTCTCGAATAAGCTGATTTATGCGTGTTTCGGTGATAAAAAACATACCATTGTCCATTGATACACTCTATACTTCCATGATTTGTTCCTGTGGTATTCAGTCGGGCACTGTCATTTCGACCATTAAAGCCTATATCGCCATTTGATATGATGACTCCTCCGTATCGAAAATCTCTATCAGGATAACTGCTTGTGGCATAGCATAATTCATGTCCCTTCATTGACGAATAAATGAAATAATATTGAGAACCGATTTTTCTTATCGAGCTTGCTTCAAAAAATGGATGCTTTTCAAAGTCCGTTCCCTTCACTTTATTAGGCATAATATGGCAGGGCTCAGACTTAATTGTAAGCATGTCATCCTCAAGTATGACATGGTTAGCTCCCATAATGCCATCTTGGTATGCTTTCATTTCATCGATGTTCTTACCAAACATATTGCTTTCGATTCTGTAAAAAACCGGTCCTAATAAAGGTACCGATTCATCAAATGGATACCAGGCCCCATAATATAACCTGATTGTCCCCTCATCATTGATGACCGCAGGATCAAAGGTTACATACTTAAGCATTGGAGTCTTATCAGGATTACGAACAAAACCATAATACTCATATTGCCCATCAGGTGTATCGCAAACTGCCACACTGATTTTTTGACCATAACCACCTACACCCTTTTCACCGGACATGCAGTAATAGAGATAAAACCTGCCATCATTACCCTGAACAACGTCAGGCGCATACATATACTTTAAGATATCTCCGTATTGCGGATCCTGCTCTGCCCGGTAAGATATTCCTCTACTTGTCCAGTTTTCCAAGTCATCCAAAGGTGCAGATGGAAATGTATAATCCAGCATACAATAGGTGTTGCCACCGGCTATATCATGTGAGCCAAACAGATAAACACGATCTCCGAACACATGAGGCTCTCCATCCGCTATATATGTATTTATATCCAGAAAAGGATTTGCCATAATCTACTCAACACCTTCTATCTATTAATAAGTAACCTTATCAAGATCAACGCCTTTTGTTTCCTTAACCTTGAAAATTAGGAGCAATACGCCGATAAATGCAAATGGCATAACGGCTGTCATATAACCAAAACCTATTTTATCGAAAAGTAATACAGCAAAAATAGGAACGATGCTGCCAAGGCCACTACCAACCATGGTGATAAGATTTACTGCGCCAAGCACAGAACCACGATTATAGGTAGGTGCTGACTCCGCAACCATCATACCAACATAATCCAGTGTAATCCACCAGCAGCCTAAATACAATCCATAGAAAATACCTACAAGGTATGGTGAAGCGGTAAGCCATGCAGAAACATTAAAGCTAATAAAGCCAAGTACAGCAAGAGCTCCGCAGACACTAACAATAGTCTTACGTCCAAGTTTATCACCGACAAAGCCTGCACCTACAATCAAAGCAGCATAAAGGAAAGGATAAATGATTAACGCTTCATTTACAGCTTCAGGAGTCATGCCAAAATCTGTCATAATTGATTCTGAATAACCTGAAATTGTAGTGCTACCAAGTGCAAATGCAGAACTTACTATAGCAAGCCATAAGAGCTGCTTGTTTTTAACAAGATATCCCAGTGCATGGAAGACACCTGTCTTCTGCTGTTTATTTTCTTCCTTCTGATTTTTCTTTTCTTCTTTACTTAACTTCTTTACTTCAGGATGACGTACCTCATATGGTGACTCAAGATAAGATATTCTCTGGTGCAAAAATGTCTTAGACTCACGTGTAACTAAAAGTGAAAACAGGGAAACAACGATTGCAAGCACAGCAGGAATAATGTAAACACCTCTCCAAAGGCTTGTATCTGTACCCATTACTGAACTTCTGAGCATTGGTATTAACACTATCCCAAGCGTACTGATACCCTTGATAAGTCCGTAAATAGTTGCTCTCTTTTCCTTTGGAACAATTTCATACAAATAAACAATCTGCATATCGTGCTGTACGAAGAACACAGTCATACCATAACCGATAAAATAAACTACCATGTTTGGTGACCAGCAGGCAAGTGCCATACCCATACCCATACCAAAGGTATTGAAAACCAGAAATGGCTTTCTGCCAATCTTATCAGCTAAAGCTTTGTAAAATGGAACCAAAGCCATCAAAGCATAAGAAAATGTTGTTGCAGTACTAAACATAGCCATTGCTTCGTTGTAGGGAATATTTAAAGGCCTTGCAAAGAATTCAGTAACAACGCTGGACTGTATCTGCGTTCCAACTGATGAACTGATTTCATCTACTATACTCGCAAGGAACAGGGCAATAAGTGTACATGCAAGGCCATATTTTAAGGCTTTTTTCCCATTCTGATTTTTTCTAAATTCCAGTTCTTTCTTATCTCTTTCGTCAATTTGCTCTCGTGTTTTCATGTTAAACCCCCTCCAATATTATTTTTCTATTTTCCAAACATTACTTGTAAAAATCACGTTCAGAATATTTGCAGCCGCAAGCTCTAAATCGCGCCTACTAATCTTATTGCTTTTCAAAGCTGCTGTAAGTTCTTTCTTAGCTCCCGAGTGTCCCGGCATAATCAAATCATTTCCTGCCAAAATGCACTCAGCATGTTCACCCGGATTTTTTTCGCTGGCGGTCCAGTCAGTCATTACAAGCCCCTGATAGCCCCACTCATTTCTAAGTACCTTTGTGCACAGGTCAGCACTTGCAAAAGTATGCACCCCGTTCACAAGGTTGTAGGAAGTCATAACTGCCCAAGGCTTTGAACTTTTTGCTGCAATTTCAAAGCCTCTCAGATAGATTTCGCGCAGAGCTCTTTCTTTAACATTTTCAGATACAGTCTCTCGTTTATCTTCCTGATTATTACAACAGAAGTGTTTTATAGTAACGCCAAGTCCCTTATGGCTTTGAACTCCTCTTGTAACAGCTGCTGCCATAATGCCGGAAACAAGTGGATCCTCTGAATAATATTCAAAATTTCTTCCACAAAGAGGATTTCTATGAATATTCATTCCCGGAGCAAGCCAAAGCGTAATGCCTGTCTCCACCATTTCAGTACCAATTGCCTCACCGACCTTTTCAATTAAGTCAGAATTCCATGTCTGTGCCTGCAGTGTCACAGCAGGGAAACAGGTCATGTACTGATATACTCTGTAGCCCTTCCCCGGTTTTGCCAAAACAATGGGCTCCATCTTTCGTATCCAACCCCATTGCCAGTCCTTAGGTATTTCATCAATATATTTAGGCATTCCATGCTTTGTATAGGCATTCTTTGGACACAAATTAATTCCGGCAGGTCCGTCTGAAAAGTTCAC
>ULUL01005540.1_pt1 | contig 10503 bp, 11 predicted proteins | sample 1958481 | NCBI WGS metagenome assembly ULUL01 (sample SAMEA4835759, study PRJEB28245) | human gut metagenome | biome: gut microbiome; material: fecal sample | place: Denmark | collected 2008 | reverse complement strand
TATTGTTAAAACCAAAAACAAGCCTGTTTTCTCACAAACCAAGACTAACAATACCAAATCTGCTTCTTCAACAACTACAACAAGTTCGTTGAAAAATTCTGCTGCTTCAAGTTTACAAACAATGCAGGCAGCCTCTGTTTTCTCCGGCAACTCAAGAACAAACAGTCCTTATCCATATGTTGGTTCATTGAGAACTGTTAAACCGAGCGATTATAAGATGGATAACGTTGTCCATGTTGAAAGCGGCAACTATCTTCCGACAAGAAGAAGCATGAACCGTATGATGGCAAGCTGGGAAGACAGAATGAATGCAATGTATCAATATAAATACGGTAACATTGCTAATCAAACTAAGGGCACCGACGTAATGACAGCTATGTCTATGCTTACAGAGCTTGCAAAAACAGGCGCCAGTGTAGCTAAAGAAATTATTGGCTCTAATGAAACCAAATCTGTCCAAAATACTTCAAGCCCGGCTTCTCAAGAAAAATCTGACTATAAAATAGCTGATCAGATTGCTAATAATAAGGCTTCAGTAAAAACTCCACAATCAGAAACCCCTTCATATCAAAGAAATGATGTTTCTGTCGTAATAAATAATCTTTCTTCTGCTAATACCTCAAAAGTATTGCAAGAAGGTCTTAAATCTGTTGAATCTCAAATTTCTACCAAAAAAGAATTGTCCCAAAGCCTTGTCGAACAAATCAAGACAGATACAGATAATTTAAATACAGCAGAAGGCGAACTTGCAACAATTAAATCTGACATATCTGCGACGAATACGCAAATCAACGGACTTGAAGCAACAATTTCAAGACTTGAATCTCAACAAGCCCTATATCAAGCAGAAGGACTTGACTTCAGCGGTGTTACAGCACAGTTAGAACAAGCAAAAGCTCAGCTTGAACAAGCTAAGGCAAAATTAACTCAATTAAAAGAAGACGAAACCGCAAAAAACAACGAAATTGAAGGTTACGAAAAATCAATTTCTGAAAATACTCAGACAAAAGAAAAAACTGATGCTCAGCTTGCACAATTAACTGATGCACATGCAACTTACGATAAAAAGCTTACAAAAATGGAAAAATCTGAGTTTAATGAATTGAAAAACCTTGATTCTAAAATCAAAAAACTTAGAACCAAAATTTCTACAGAGAAAAATGAAGACAAAAAAGCAAAATTCTCACAAGAATTCCAAAACTTAAGTGCTAAGTTTAACGGCTTAATCGACAGCACAATTGCACCTCATAACTTCCAAAAAATCACCGAGGAAGATGCTTAAGTCAAAATTGTTTCAAATTAGTTTACAAAAGGTTTACTTTTGAAAATCTCTATTTTATAATATTACCAGAAGAAAGAACGGGCACCCCCGTTCTTTTTCTATCAAAAGGGCAGTGATGCTGAAAAGCGGGACGGCAAGGCCATGATAAGCGGGTATGTTGTTTTGCGGGGCGCAGAAAGGAGCCGAATTTGAAACAAGAGATTAATCGTTATGAAATTTTGGAAAAAATTAATCCGTTGATTGAAAATACGGCTATGCGATACGGTTATGTTCCCATTGAAGTCGATTTCGCAAAAGAAAATCACCGCTGGTTCTTGAGAATATACCTCTATTCTCCCCAAAAAGACGTTACTCTTGACGATTGTGAAAAAGTAACACGCAGTCTTTCTGACTTTTTAGATGAGTTAATTCCGGTGAAATACTATCTGGAAGTTTCATCCCCGGGGTTAGAGAGGAAATTTAAGTCTGAAAAAGAATTTGTAATTTTCAAAGGCCGCAACGTCAGCATCAAACTGAAAAATCCGTTAGAAGGAGAAGATGAAAAAATTTTTAAAGGCGAAATTCTGGAGTATGACACGACTGAAGGTCTTAAATTTTTCAGATTTGACGACGCAAAAGAGCTTTTAATCCCAAAAGAAAACATTCAATCCGCTAAATTATATATTGATTAGTGATAGATAAAAACATTAAAATAGAAAGGTTATGAAATGATTAAAATAGGAACAGCACTTTTTGAAGCTTGTGAAGAACTGGAACGCGAACGCGGTATATCTAAAGATGTTTTGATTGCATCGCTTTGCGATGCAATGGTTGCAGCTTACAAAAAGCACATGCACATCAAAGAATCAACAAATATTGAAGCAATCTTAGACGAACAATCAGGCGAAATCGGTGTATTTAGTACTAAACTTGTCGTTAACGAGGTAGAAGATCCTGAAACCCAGATTTCTCTATCTCAAGCAAAAGAAATTGATGAAGATGTTGAAGTCGATGATGAAGTTAAAATTGAAGTTACTCCTGAACAATTCGGCAGAATTGCTGCCCAGTCTGCAAAACAGGTAATTACGCAGCGTATCAGAGAAGCTGAAAGAAACCTTGTATTACAAGAATTTATGGATAAAAAAGGCACTCTCACAACCGGTATAATCCAGCGTGTTGAAAATAGAAACGTAATTGTTAACATCGGTAAAACCGACGCGATTATGCCTCAGAAAGAACAAATTCCTGGCGAATATTACAAACCCGGCAATCGTATAAGAGTTTTTGTGCTTAACGTAAAAGAAACAACCAGGCTGCCTCAAGTTATTGTATCTCACGCTCACGCTGAAATTGTACGCGAATTGTTTGAACTTGAAGTGCCTGAAATTGAAGACGGAATTGTTGAAATTAAATCAATTTCACGTGAAGCCGGCTACAGAACAAAAATCGCAGTTTGGTCAAATGATCCTGAAGTTGATTCTGTAGGTGCCTGCATAGGGCCTCGCGGAAGCCGTATTCAGACAATTGTTTCTGAGCTTAAAAATGAAAAAATCGATATCGTAAGATACTCCGAAGATCCGGTTGAATATATCGTAAACGCGCTTTCACCTGCACGTGTGGTGTCTGTTGATATTCTGGCAGACGACGAGTACTCCCATGATGCAATGGTTGTTGTGCCTGACGATCAATTGTCTCTTGCAATCGGCAGAGAAGGACAAAACGTCCGTCTCGCGCACAAATTAACCGGCTGGAAAATAGATATCAAGAGTGTTTCTCAAATGGAAAAGGCTGAAGCTCAAAATATTCAGCAGTACAGAGAAGAACCCGTTGAAGACGAAATTGAAGAAGAAAACGATGAGCTAAAAGCTGAAATCGAAGAAGAAATGAACCAGCAAGCTTACGATGAAGAAGATATTCAACACGAAGAACCCGCTGAAGAAGAAATTTCAGAAGATGAATAATTCAACTTCCCCTCTCCTAATTTAGGAGAGGGGGTAGTGTGAGGTTATATGCATAAAAATACCTTGATATGGAAGTATGGCAGATTTGTGCAATCCAACAATGAATTAAGGATATTGATGAAGGTCAATTTGTTTCAGTGAATGAAGTTAAAAAGGATTGGTGTATTAAATAGTGGCATATCTTTTTCTATTTGCCAAACATTGTCCTGAATATTTTATTGTTTAAATCGATTTGCGGCTGGTTTTGGCTACGTTTTTCAGCCTGTGCCCGTTGTTCTGCCTTGTCTGCTATGCGACTTTTCTTTAGCAGTATTTTCTGTTCTTCTTCCGCTTTTCTATTTTTTACAATCCTTTTTTTCATACCATAAAGAATACCGTCAGGGTTAACATGAAATTCCGGTGCAATTTTAACAAGCTTTTTAGCGTCGCGGTATGCGAATGCACGGTCAAGAAAGCAGCCTTCCTCAACAGATTTATATCTTCTGTCTTTCAGATTATTAAATAGCTTTTTATCGATCATTTCAGGGTTAAATTTGTTTATTAAATCATTTGCGAATTCATTAAAGTTATCTAAATAGTCTTTGGCAATACTCCACCAATGATAATCGTCACATTTTTGGGCTGCTGCAACAGCATAGTTGGATAAAAATTCCCCAGGTTCGCGCTCGGGCAGGTATACAACGTCAAGACATTCACCAATTTTAGTATTTTGAAATTTTAATTCTTGAAAGCTTATATCCATATCTAATTTTGTATTAGGATGAAATTTTTCCATACCTTTATTCAACTTTTCAATGATATTTTTGCCGAGATTTTGATAAGATTTGATAGTATTAACATCCAGCATAGTTCCTTGGGCATTAGCTGTGGCTAAGTCTGCTTTAGCGAGCACTTTTACAGCATGGTTAACAGCATTTTTACAATTTCTCCCGACATAGCCGTTAAATGCTTGTTGATTAGGACGCTGTATACTATTTTCTATTCTCATATTTTCCCCTTTCAATTTTAAGGAAACTTATATAATTTACATCTAACATATGCGTATAAAACTTAAACAATTTTTTTTGCGCTTTTAAAATTGACGGCGGCAAGCATAACGAAAGTTAACGGTGCCTGAAGCCTTTACCCCCGGCCCCTCTCCAAAATTCAGAGAGGAAAAATATAATTGTAAAGAAATGTAAAAATGAATTTAAAATGGGCTGAAACTCAATTATACTCTTTGATAGGATAGGATAGGATAGGATGCGATGCACGCGTATCAAGAATTTTGCCTCCCATGTTTTTATAAAAATGTGTAGAAAACTATAGGAGTAGAAATTATGCAAATCTTATCAAAAAGTGCGAGTTATTTATTAGAAAAAGGAGCAAGATACCGCTTTCAATTGAGCGGCAAGCAATTGGAACATGCAGGAGCACAAATTCAAAAGCTTACTAAAAACATTGAAAATCCTGTTGTAAAAGTCGGTATTAACGGACGCGGAGCAGAAGGTTCTATTTACGGTGTTCAGGTTTTCGCAAAAGGCAGTAAGAAGCCTGTTGCCGCGGCTGCCGGCAGAATTGATTACCGTGAAACAGATCCAATTTTGCAAGCACGCGGTTTTGTCCGCAAAAATACCGGAGAAGGCGACGCATTGCGTGGAAATGTAACTTTAAATACAAACAAACGTTTTGATATTGAAGGAATGGATGAGGTTTCTTTTTCTAAAAAAGGGGCTGAAATTACATTAAAAGCCGATTCTCCTTGGTTTAAGGCAGATATAAAAGAGAACAAGGATGCAGTTGCTGAAATAGGTTCACTTTTAGGTTTTCTGCCACAGATTCAAAAGGGCCGTGCTAATCTGGCAAGCGGCTTAAGAAGAATGCGCGAACAGGCGATTAAATCTTTAAATACTCTAGATCCATCCAAAGCCAAGTCGGAAACCGCAGTGAAGCCAATGCCTAAAGACTTCAACAAATTCACGAAAGTTGTTGATATTTCAAGGCTAAAAAATGCTGAAAAAATTGCTTCTCAGAAAATTCACATACAGGACAAAGCTTTAATGTCTGATTACATGAAAAGTCTTTACAAATAAAAGTAAAAACTTTTAAATTTCAAAAGCCGGTTACGATTGCGAGCCGGCTTTTGTCATGCTCCTTGACAAAAAAAATTGAGCACATATTATTATAATATGGCTTAAAATACCAAATTAGTAAGTAGTGATAATAGTAAAAAGGAGATTAATCTCATGGCAAGAGAAAAGTATGAACGTACCAAACCGCACGTTAACATCGGTACAATCGGCCACGTTGACCACGGTAAAACAACTTTAACAGCTGCTATTACAGCAGTATTGGCTGCACAAGGTCAAGCTGCTTTGAAAAAATTCGATGAAATCGATGCAGCTCCGGAAGAAAAAGCAAGAGGTATTACCATTTCTACAGCTCACGTAGAATATGAAACAGCAGCAAGACACTATGCGCACGTTGACTGCCCAGGCCACGCTGACTATGTTAAAAACATGATTACAGGTGCAGCTCAAATGGACGGCGCAATTCTCGTAGTTGCAGCTACTGATGGTGCTATGCCTCAAACTCGTGAACACATCCTTCTTGCAAGACAAGTTGGTGTTCCTAACTTGGTTGTATTCCTTAACAAATGCGATATGGTTGATGATCCGGAATTGTTAGAATTGGTTGAAATGGAAGTTCGTGAACTCCTTTCTTCATACGAATTCGACGGCGACAATATTCCGTTCATCCACGGTTCTGCTTTGAAAGCTCTTGAAGCAGCTCAAGCTAACCCAACTATCGCTCGCGGCGCTGATAAATGGGTTGATAAAATTTGGGAATTGATGGATGCTATCGATTCTTACTTCCCAACTCCAGAACGTGATTTAGACAAACCGTTCTTGATGCCGGTTGAAGATGTATTCTCAATCACTGGCCGTGGTACTGTTGCTACTGGGCGTGTTGAACGTGGTATCGTTAAAGTTGGCGACGAAGTTGAATTGGTTGGTCTTGGCGAAACTAAGAAAACAACTGTTACAGGTGTTGAAATGTTTAGAAAATCACTTGACCAAGGTCAAGCTGGCGACAACATTGGTGCTTTGCTCCGTGGTATCGATAAAACTGAAATTCAACGCGGTCAAGTACTTGCAAAACCTGGTACAATTCATCCGCACACTAAGTTCACAGCTAACGTTTACGTATTGACAAAAGAAGAAGGCGGCCGTCATACTCCGTTCTTCCCTGGATACAGACCTCAGTTCTACATCAGAACAACTGACGTAACTGGTTCAATTAAATTCGATGGTCAAATGGTAATGCCTGGCGACAACGTTGTTATGGAAGTTGAACTTATCGCTCCGGTTGCAATCGAAGAAGGTATGAGATTTGCAATCCGTGAAGGCGGCCACACCGTTGGTGCTGGTGTTGTTGACAAAATTATTGAATAATTTTGCAAACAGTATAAATTTAAAAAAGGGCTTTGTTTTTAAAAGTCCTTTTTTTTATTAATAGCAAAAAAAAATTTTTAGAGGTTTAAATATAAAAAATAGGAGATATAATATGCAAGTTAATTTTAACCAACCAAATTTCACCGGTCATTTTTCTAAAGAAACTTTAAAACGGGCAGAAGAGTTTTTAAGTCCTCAAGAAATGAAAAAGATTAAAAATTTCAGAGCAGGCGGTCGTTACACTAAAATTTCAATTAAATCGCAGAGGCAGGAACCTGTAAGGTTACAAAATGGTTCTGTAGTAATTCCAGAAGAGACTTATGTTGAATTTTCAAATACTCGCCGCAAAAATGGCCCTAAAAGCCGTATAAAACTTGCAGATTTTGAACTTCCATTAAATATGGAGACGTTCAAAAAGATTACAAATGAAATGGTCGCATACGGTGAAAAGCTAATGAATATGTATAAATAACACAAAATTTTTATAACACATGTTGAAAAATTGAAAAAAAGAGGTATAATGATAATAGTTAAAAAAGTTAAATAGTTAAAAAGGAGTGAAAAGACATGGAAAATAAACAATTTCAGGGGGGGGGGGCTGAACGGAACTACCTGCTGGAAGGAAAAGGTTTAATAATAAATAGAGGATTTACATTAGCTGAAGTCTTAATTACACTTGGAATTATCGGAATTGTTTCTGCATTGACTCTGCCCGCTGTGCTTGCTAAAGCAGAAAAGATTATTCTTAAAAATCAATTTAAAAAAACGTATTCAATGCTCTCGCAGGCAATAGATAAATCAGTTGTTCAGTATGGAGCAAGGCCTGATTGTTATTATGGTTTGAATAATAATTACGCAGATAGTGTTAACCTGGCTATCTGTAGCGATTTCACGGAAAATTATTTATTAAAAAATTTAAAAATTATCAAAAAATGCCCTGAAAAGTCTTTTGAAAACGGCTGTATACCTAAGTATAAAGGGGCAGACGACATTAAAAAAGAAGAAAATCCTGATATGACTGATGAAGAACTGCAAAATGAAATGTCAGGAGTTTCAGGACTGAAACAGCAAAATATTTTAAATCGCTCAGAAGCGTATGTACTTTCTGATGGCAGTGTGTTGGTGTCTTATGGCACCTTTTTGCACCCAAGTCTGTTTATGTTGGACATCAATGGCAAAAAAGGCCCAAATAAGTGGGGATATGACTTATTTATTTTGCAAGGAAAGTCAGCTAAAAATATAGATAAATTAATTTTATATATTAACGGCATGGTAATAGAAAAAGGCGGAATGGATACAAAGGAACTTTTGCTTAAATAATCTGACACCTCAAAGGTTCCGAGAGTTTCGGAACCTTATTCACAATTAATTTTTCCCCAATAAATTTTCTTCCAACCTGACCTTGATAAATGATTTCCCTCAGTAATGACTAGCCTTGGATATTAACAAGTTTGTCAAATTTAGTTGTAGTTTGATTTTTCTTCAAGTATTTTGCCAAAGATTTTGCAACCATTTTTGAGCGCATTTGATTTTCTTCATCTAAAATTGCGAAATATTCTTCAATTGTTGACATCAAATAATCTTTTTCTTTAATTTCCATTTTTTCCCCCTAAAACATATTCTGTTTTTATTTTCCCCTGTTAATTTTTTATCCTAGAAGTGCGTCTAGAAGTTCTGCGTTTTTGTCTGCACGTTTTGTATTACGAATTTGATTTCTGTACATATAAGTCCTGAGTGCTTCCCGGATTAATTCAGAACGTGTGCGGTTTTCGTTTTCCGCTAAGCTGTCAATCTCATCTAAAAATCTTTCCGGCATTGAAATAAGTACTCTAGCCATAGTTTTCTCCTTTAATCTTTTCCCATCTGATATCTTTTGTTTAACTCTTATATATATAAAGGATATTTGTTATCAAAAATTGCCTAAATTTATAAAAGTTTCTTAACATAATTTATCAAAAATGGCCGAAAACTATGTATTACTTATATCTTCTTACGTAATAATTTTTGTCTCCTTGTAATTCTTTTTTAAACTCTTTTAACTTATCATTTTTCAAATTATTTGTCAAAATTTTTGCGGATTTTTCGCGAATGGTATATTCTTCAATGTTTTTGGTTATTGCAATAATCTTAATCAAATCTTCGTCCTTGATAAGGTTAAAAAATTCATAAATTGTTTCAAGATACCAGTAAAGCTTAAAAACTTCTTTGTTAATCTTGTACTTGCCCTCTTCAAATTTAAAGTCTTTAACTTGATTTGCTAAATCAAAAGTCCTTTTAACTAATTCATTAATAAAAAGATTACAGAATTCCTTATCATTTTTAAAATTTTTCACTGCACAGATTATATTTCTGCATATATTTCCGTTAATGTCAACAATAGCATCAAGAAATTTGCCTACATTTGCGCAAGGGTTAAACAGCAGTCTCAAGCTGTTATCATAACTGAATTCTTTAATTTTGGCGCTCACGGCTTCTCTGATTTTGCCGTCCTGGCCTGTAAGGTTACTTAATAAAGCCTCTGCCTCCCTTTTAGAGGTGAGGATGTCTAATTTCAGTGCCGCAGCCTGACGTTCCGGAATATTTCCTGTTTCAAGCATGTGTATTAAAACCGGGTGAGGCTGGGGCTGTTTTATTATATTGTAAGCTTTTTCAAAATTCTCATTATCAAAATATTTTAACATACTTTTTAATCTTAATTCAAATACTACAAAACTACTCTTTGTATTAATAATATAACATAAAGTATAATGAAATTTGCACATTCGAAGGTTTTAATGTAATATGTAATTAAAAGAAACCTTGCGGTTAGGAGAACATTATGCAAGAAGTAATTAAATTTTTAAAAGAAATCTTTATGCTTAAAAGTGAGGATGACAAAAAAATCGGGCTGGCACAATTCAAAACGACAGCTACCCCGGTGGAAAAAGCTGCTAAAAAACCGGCAGTTAAGGCCGTGGCAGAAGTTAAGCTTTCTGATTTAATGAGAAGAAGTTATTAAATCTAAACACTCATCATAAGTGCGAGTTTGAATAATTCTATCTGTTTGCAGCAGTTGTTCGTTGGTTACGTTTAAAACAGTTTTATTTTCTTGTACTGCGTAAATGTTAATCCCGCGCTTTATACATTCAAATACGGGCACACAGCCGATTGAATTAAAAGGAATAACGAGATAGTCAAGTTCATCTATTGAAATCCCGCCGGATTTAACCAATTTTGGCGCGTTGTTCAAACCCAAAAGAACGCATGGCAAAAAAGTCGGAGTGATGTATTCTGAAGACGCTTTGGGATTAACAATTTCGGTTGAGATTGAAAAATCTCTGAATGCTGGCGAATGTGCACACGGAATTTGAAATTCTTTCGAGATGTAGTGAGAAAGAATTCCCTCAACTCCTCCGACCGGATCGACTCCGCTGCCGTTTGCGTATGCCCCGTCATCATTTTCAGGATCTTCAAACAAACACACAATGGCAACTGCTTCAGCCCCGAGGCTTAAGAGGTTCTTAACAGCCGGATTTAAGGTTTCGATATTGTTCACAATGCCTGTGGAAATTCCGCTTTCATTAACAAAAAACTCTACGCCAACATTGTTTTGTGTGATTTCATAGCCAGCAATCTCCACCCCGTAAACGGTTTTAACAGCGTTAAGCGTGTTGATATGTATGTTTAAAACTTCTTCAGGAATAGCTCTGTCAAAAACAATGCCGATTTTATTGCTGTAAGACGGCTTTATTTGGATATTTCCTTTAAAAAATTCATCGAGCGAATAGCCTTCAACATAAAACATGTTATCCGTTATGCCAGAAAAACCGCCAGCGTTAACGACATTAGGGTTAACTATAAGCTTTGA
>ULUL01059723.1_pt1 | contig 10590 bp, 9 predicted proteins | sample 1958481 | NCBI WGS metagenome assembly ULUL01 (sample SAMEA4835759, study PRJEB28245) | human gut metagenome | biome: gut microbiome; material: fecal sample | place: Denmark | collected 2008 | reverse complement strand
CCCCAAGGATTGTCCTATATTCATGCTTTTTACCTCCTTTTTAACTATATAACTATTTCCATTATACCATATTAGAGTTCCTTTTGCAAGGTATTAAAAACTTGCTTTTATTCTTTTATATTGTTTATAATATTTTTATGAAAAAGAAAGTTATTGCTTATTTGCATTCTCACTGGGATAGAGAATGGTACAGAGAATTTGAAGTCTTTAGATTAAGACTTATTAGAGTTTTTGATAATGTGATTGATTTACTTCTTAATAATAAAATTCCATCTTTTTACTTTGACGGACAGGTCGCGGCGCTCTTAGATTATCTCGAGTTGAGACCGGAAAATGAACAGATCATAAGAAGGCTTATAAAAGAAAAAAAATTATTCATAGGCCCGTTTTATTGTTTAATTGATGAATTTTTAACAGACAGAAGAACCTTTGAAAAAAATATCGAAATAGGGTTGAAAATTGCAAAAGATTTCGGATGTGAAGACTTCATCGGATATTGTGCTGACACTTTCGGACACAGCCAAAACGTGCCTCAAATATTAAAAAAATACGGAATTGATAAAATTATGGTATGGAGAGGCGTACCGGATTTGCCATCTGAGTTTGTATTCTGCGGCATAAACACCGTTAATCTTGTGCGCGGATACTTTATGGACATATTCTCCAGCCCTGTTTCTATTCAAGAAAAAGCTGATTGGCTCAAAAATAATCTCGATAAAATTGCTGAAAAATCTTCTAATACTCTGCTTTTACCAATCGGGGCCGACCACCTTGGAATTGAAAAAGATATCTCTGAGCAAATTGAACAAGTCAACAAACTCTTAAAAGCCTATGAAATCAAGCTGTCAAGTCCTTTTGAATACTTTGAGATTGTAAAAGATAACTTCAAAACAGAATGGAATGTCGAACTTCGCGATAACTCCAAAACTTTTATTCTGCCCGGAGCATATTCTGCAAGAATGAAATTAAAACAACTAAGAGCCGAAACGTCATACAGACTGGAGCAGGCAGATAAGCTCCAAAAAGCTTACAGCGGCAAATATGAAAAAACTATTGAATATGCTTACAAACTGCTATTACAGAACCAGGCACACGATAGCATTTGCGGGTGTTCAACGGACGATGTGCATTTTGAAAACATCACTCGATATAAGAAAATCCAACAAATTGCAGATACAATTATTGAAGAATTGAAAATTAATGACGAGAACGTCTTCCAAACAATAAAAGAAAGCGGCTATGAATTTAAAAGTACTAAACAGCTTGATGGATTTAACACAATAGCAAAATCGTACGGCTTTGACAATAATATTCTATACAATACGCAAAGAATTCCCGTTACTGAAGATTACAGAGAAATCTACACCCTCAAAAAGTTCCCAAAAAACTTCTCAATGCCTGAAATCACACATACAAACAGTCATCTAAAAATAAATAATATTACTATTGAATTTGTAAGGTTTAAGGACAATGGTGATACTTATAATTTTGGGCCATTAAAAGATGATCCGGGTGAGTTTGCAAAAATCCAAGATTACAAACATCTTGAAAACGGTTCGATATTTGTAAAAACCGACTTTTTTGATGTTTTGGTTAATAGAAGTGAGAACCTCTACAACTTCAAGATAACGTGGGAAAATAATCTCACAAACCGCCTCTGGCAAGTCAAGCTTAATCTTCCCAACGTCATATATGAAACTTTTTCGGAAGATTTAGACAGCATAATTAAAAGAGAATTTGAGCCAGAGTATGACATGCGTAAACATTTGCCACAGACAAGAGGCATTGAAACAAAAACAAATTTCGCACCTATGCAGCGTTATGTCGGCGCACAAGGGGTGGGAATAATTACAAAAGGTCTTACAGAGTATGAAGTCAGAGGAAAATCTATTCTTATAACGCTTTTGAGAAGTGTCGGCGTAATTTCAAATCCGCACAATCCCGCGCGTTCAACCCCGGCCGGCCCGCCTATAGAAGTTCCGGATGCCCAGCAGCTTGGGGAAAATACAGCAGAATTTTCTATTGGCTTTTTTGAGGCTGAAGATTATCAAAAATACGTTGATGAAGTTTACCCGCAGATTAGCCTATAACAGCGAGCAAGCAGCCCGGACTTGCAAACAAAATCGCGTGAGTAGACATTAATCACTACCAGCGCCCACAACCCAGCACTGGACTTCTTTAGCTAATCCCATATAAAAGCGCCCTACACCAACTTCGCTCCAATGTATAAGAGCGGACTACGTATGCAATGAACTTGCCAACTGATATCGTAAAGAGACATTAATCATTACCAGCGCCCGCAACTCAGCACTGGACTTCTTTACCTAGTCCATATAAAAGCGCCCTACACCAACTTCGCTCCAATGTATAAGAGCGGACTACGTCCGCAAAAAAAAAAACCCTATCTTTCGATAGAGTTTGGAATTCTTTTTAGTAATTCCTCGTGTGTAGAAGGTTAGTGTGTAGTAGGTAGTGTAAATAGTAAGTGTGTGTGTTTATATATATATCGTGTTTATTTAATTCTTTTGTTATTGCTTACATATTAATAAAGTATTTTCTTTATATATAATTGCTATATCCTTTTAATTTTGTTACAAAACTTTATAATTAATTGGAAAGTACCAACGCGTAAGATTTTCAGTTAATAATCTAAAAAATCCTCCCTTAAATTCATTGCAGAAAAATAAATTTTTACTAAATTCCTATCCTCTAATTAAATAATTCCCATTTTTAGAAAAATAATCACACTTTGTAACATATAGTTAAAATGCTCATCTTTACTTAATCTTAATATATAAACTATTGACCTTTTTACTGAAACGTATTCTAATTAAAAAGTAATTTATAGTTTTGGAGGATACACATGAAAGATTTCAGCCACACAAGATTGGACAACAGACAATTCACAGAAGAGGATATCAAGGGGTTTATCAAAGACTATAATATAAAATTTATAAAACTCCAGTTTGTAGACATAAATGGACAAGTAAAAAATATGACTATTCCGTCTCAGCATATTGAAAAAATCTTAAACAATGAAATTATGCTTGACGGGTCGTCTATTAAGGGATTTAGAAGTATAGAAACCTCCGATATGTTCTTCTATCCTGACAAAACTTCTTTTCAAATACTTCCTTGGAGAGGTAATGAAGGCGTAAATTCAGCAAGGTTAATATGCGATATCCACAATGCAGACGGAACACCTTTTGAAGGCTGCCCCAGGTGCAATTTGAAACGTCTTATGGCCGAAGCAGAAAAAATGGGATTTTCCATGAATATTGGCCCCGAAGCTGAATTCTTCCTCTTTTCAAAAGATAAAGACGGCAAAGTTACAACAACAACTCAAGACCGCGCCGGCTATTACGACGTAGGGCCGGAAGACTTGGGCGAAGACGTACGTTCTGATATTGTTTTAACTTTACAAGAAATGGGATTTGACATTGAAGCAAGCCACCACGAAGTTGCAGATGGACAACACGAAGTAGATTTCAGATACGCGGATATTTTAACTGCCGCTGATAACGTTGCAACTTTCAAAATTGCAGTTAAAGCTATTGCGGCTCGCCACAACCTTCACGCAACATTTATGCCTAAACCTATTTTTGGAATTAACGGTTCCGGTATGCACTGCAATATTTCGTTATTCAAAGACGGCAAAAATGCATTTTACGATGAAAATGCAGAATATCAACTTTCTGATATTGCAAAATATTCAATCGGCGGACTTTTGAAACACGTTAAAAGCATTACGGCTGTAACAAATCCGACAGTAAACAGCTATAAAAGACTTGTACCGGGCTATGAAGCACCTGTGTATTTGGCCTGGTCTCTTGCAAACAGAAGTGCGCTTTTAAGGGTTCCTGCCAAAAGAGGCAATGCAACCAGAGTTGAGCTTCGCTCACCAGATCCTGCCTGCAACCCTTATTTGGCTTTCGCAACTATCTTACAGGCTTGCCTTGACGGTGTTAAGAATAAAATCGATCCGCCAGCACCGGTTGAAAGCAACATTTATAAGCTGACAACAAAAGAACGCAAAAAACAAAGAATTGATTCTTTGCCCGGAAGTCTGGCAGAAGCATTGGAAAGTCTCGACAAATCCCTCGTTGCACGTGCAGCCCTCGGAGAACACATCTTTAATGAATTTATGTCTGCAAAGAAAAAAGAATGGGATTCATTCAGAACTTACGTTTCGCAATGGGAAATCGACAAATATCTCGAAAGATACTAAAACAAGCACTAAAAAGCCCTCTTAATATGAAAGAGGGCTTTTTTATTTATATTACCAACTTCTTAATGATTTTGCTCTGCCAATAACTGAGGCTGAGTTTTGCGGCAAAATCATAATTTCATTTTTAGGCGGGTTCAAGATGCAAATGTTGTTTGAACAATTATCGTAGAGAAATTTCTGTGCTACATTTTGAGGTTCAACGGTAATCGTTTGGCCTTGAGGCATTAAACTGCATTCAAACCAAAAGTCTTGAGACAATCCCTCCTGTTCAAGTCCTTTTCTAATTGCCTCACGCATTGCCTGGCCTCTCGGGCAATCAGCGTAAGCAAAATAGATAATTTTGTGATTTGCCCTAAAAACCTTATACAAAGGATCATTTGGAATAGTTTTGCTTACAACATCCTGAGGTATAAATTGTGCACCCTGTACTGAAGGTTGAGGGGGAGGAGGCGGAGCTTCCGGTTCTTTTGCCGGAATATTCGCTATATCATTAGTTTCAACTGTTTTTGTCGCATTAGTTTTAAAATCTGTAAATAGTTTGCCTTGCGTCCAAAAGTCCGGATTAGCTTTGTACGAAAAGAAAACTGCTATCCCTATAACTATTAATGGAATAATATTTCCGCCGCCTTTACCTTTACTCATAGATTCCTCCAAATTTGTTCATCTTCTTTTATTATACCCATATTATATAATAAATATAACTCTACCTGCAATAATCAATGAATTCTTTTACAGAATAATTGTTTTTTATGACAAAAATATCTTTATCAATTTGTTTTCTGACATAATCAAGGTTTTTTCCGTCAAGAAAGTCTTCGCTGTAGGGACGCAGCATAATAGATGGAATAACAAGCAAATCAAAAACTTCACATTTAACTGAATTTATCAAATCATCAGACGTAATAAGCCCTGCAACCGTAATATTGCGCCCCCAATACTCCGATTTTACAGGAATAGTTTTTATACTAAGATTTTTAATCTTTTTATTCATATCGCCGGTAATTTTATTCATCACATCATAAGCCGCGTATGATGTTGCAAACACTACATGTAGCGGTTGAGCCAGTTTTTGAGGAAGCTTATGGGATTTGTAATCGTCTGCAAGCATTCTCAAAGCCCCGACTCCGTCTTCAAGCTGAGAAAAATTACCATAATACTTTGCCGGCGGTATTTCCTTTTTAGCAAGCAGGAAAAATTCATCAGAAAGACAAACCCGTTTGAAATTTGAGGCAATTTTAATTGTTTCAAGTGCAATATTTTCATCGACCTGTTTTAAATTTTCTTTACGGAATTGTGTAATGCCAACCGGCACAATCGCGGTTGAAAGTATTGTATTTTTTAAGGAAGCCAGATCTGAAAGCGTCCTTTCAAGCTCTTCACCGTCGTTATATCCAGGGCAAAGCACTATTTGTGCGTGCACCGGAATTTTGTTTTTTCTAAACCACCGGAGATTTTCCATAATCTTTGCAGCATTAGGGTTTCTAAGCATTTTAACCCGCAAATCAGGATTTGTGGTATGCACCGAAACGTAAAAAGGCCCTAAGTGCATTCTTTTAATACGCTCTTTGTCTTCATCCTTAAAGTTTGTCAATGTAATGTAAGTTCCCTGGAGATACGAAAGCCTGTAATCATCGTCTTTTACGTACAAAGAATCTCTTAAACCTTTAGGCTGCTGGTCAACAAAACAAAATATACATTTATTTAAGCACGGTTTAATCCTGTCAAAAACCGCGCTTTCAAAAACAATCCCTAAGTCTTCATCGTAATCTTTTTCAATTTCAATGACTTCGATTTCGCCATTCAGCTTTTTAACCTCAAGTGTTAGGAAATCAGACTTGCACAAAAAGTTATAATCAATCATATCAAGCATTTTGGTATCGTCAATTGAAAGAATTTCCTCGCCTGCTGTAATTTCGATTTCTTCGGCTATGGAGTTTGGTATAACTTTATTTACTATTGCCGGCATTATCTTTTTCAAATCCTTCTATAATAGTTATAAGGTTCGCATACTCGCAAACCGCGTTATCTAATATTATTTTCTGATAGAATGAAAGTTTGTTATATTCGTCATCTAAAATATTTTGTGCATCAACTTTAAATTTCATTGCCAAAGATTTTAGATGAAAAAACATTTCCTGCTTTTGCTCAGACGACAAATACTCAGCACAAGAAAGCTTTACTCTTGCATTTGATAGAAACTGCAAGGGATTTTCTGACAATTCCTCAACTAAAAGTCTGCTTAATTCCGCTTTGCCGTCTTTTGTTATTGAATAAAAGACAGACAGCTTGCCACCTTCTGACATCATTTTGCGTGAAGTTATAAATCCGTTAACCTCCAGTCGCGTCAATGCCGGCTTTATCGCTCCAAAGCTGGGCCTTGTAAACGAAGAGAATTCACCAATTATCATTTTGTGAATTGCGTACATTGTAAAATCTCTTTTGGTTAAAATATATAAAACTAAAAGTTCTATCATATTTTTAGAATATCATAAAACGCTAAAAATGTGAACTTAGATACAAATTGACATCTTTGGTTTATTTTTTGTATAATGAGGCAATGGGAGCTCTTCAAAAATACTACAAGCAGTCAGCAACATATAAAATTTTTTCAGGCATTCTTGAGCAGTGCGCCGACTTTCTGGACACTCTCGGAAAAATTACTATTAAGGGGCTGCAGGTTATAAAATATATTTTAACAGGTCAAATCGACAGGAAAGAACTTCTTGAACAGTGCAACCGCTTTGGTGTAAGCTCGCTTCCAATAACGTTATCAATTGTTGGGATGACATCTGTAATTGTATCATCTCAGGTTGCTAATGAAATGGTAAAACAAGGCGGGGGGCACTTAGTCGGACTTTTAATGACAATGCTTATTGTCAGAGAAGTCGGCGTTATAATGTCAGGATTTGCAATAATCTCAATGATAGGCTCGTCGCTGGCTTCTGAACTTGCGACAATGCGTGTTACAGAACAGATTGATGCGATAAAAGTTTTAAAGGTAAATCCGGTACAGTATCTTTTTGTACCGAGAGTTTTGTCAGGAATTCTTATGATGCCGTCAATCGTAATAATAGCCTCCATTTTTGGGGTTTTAACCGGAGCTGTTACGACATATTTGACGACAGATTTAAGTTACCGTGCATATTTTGACAGTGCCTGGCTTGGGGTTTACATGAAAGATTTAAGTGTAAGCATATTGAAAGCCATAGCATTTGGCGGCACAATTGCGCTTATAAGCTGTACTTGCGGATATTATGCAAAAGGCGGCGCAAAAGGCGTTGGGCTTGCAACAACGAAAGCCGTTGTCTGGTCTTTTGTATCTATTGTAATATGGGACATGATTTTTGCAATAGGATTTTTCTTTTAAAAAGGATTAAAAAATATGAGTATAGAAGTTAAAAATTTAGTTAAATCATTTGGCGAAAAAAAAGTTATTGATGATGTATCTTTCAAAGTTAATGACAGCGAGACGCTTGCTATTGTGGGCTTCAGCGGTTCTGGCAAAAGTACTATTTTAAAGCTGATATGCGGCCTTATAGAAAAAGACAGCGGCCAGATAATTACATCAGAAGGAGACATTGCAATGGTGTTCCAATACTCCGCGCTTTTTGATTCGCTGAATGTTTTTGATAACATCTCGTTTGCGCTTCATGAAAGACGCGACTTGAGAAAAAAATACAAGGAAGATGAAATTAAAAATATAGTAACAGAAAAGCTCGAGCTTGTGGGACTTAAAGGGATTGAAAACAGCTTTCCGTCTGAACTATCAGGCGGTATGCAAAAGCGTGTTAGCTTTGCACGCGCCATAGTTACCGAGCCGAATTCAATTCTTTATGATGAACCTACCTCCGGCTTAGATCCTATATCTTCCACTCTAATTGAGGACTACATTGTGCGTTTAAAAGAGGAAACAAAAGCAGCTTCAATTGTTGTTACCCACCAAATGTCAACGATTACGAGAACCGCAGACAGAGTAATAATGCTTTATGACGGCAAAATTGTTTTTGAAGGTACGCCGGATGAAATGTTAAGGCAGGACAATGAGTACACTAAACAATTTGTAACTGCTTCTCTTGAAGGCCCTATGAAGATGATTGCTTAAAATTTAATTTCTTAACACATATTGAAAAAAATTCCCTCATATGTTATAATTTGATATAGGAGGATTAATATGAAATCATTTAAAAACCTGGAAGTCAAATGGGGGGGGGGGGGGCTACACGCCTTAAATTAAAAGCTTTTACTCTTGCTGAGGTTTTAATAACCCTTGGTATTATCGGGGTTGTTGCCGCAATTACGCTGCCGACTGTTATGGCAAAAGTCGAAAGAAATATTTTAAAGCAACAGTTTAAAAAAGCTTATTCTGTATACAGTCAAGCTCTTTTAAAAACTGTAAACGATAATGACGGTGTTTTAAACTGCTATTACGCTGAAAATGAAGATGGCTCTACAACAAATACAGGGCAAGATATAAGCGGCTGTATAGACTTCTTTGAAAATTTTGCACAAAATCTTAAGATAATTAAAAAGTGTGATGGGAATGCCTTAGCTGATGGGTGTTTGCCCATATACACAGAGTATAAAGCTAATGGCGATGCCGAGTGTTCAGGTTTTACTGAAGAAGCCTTTAATGTAAAAAATCTGGTTTATGTATTAGCAGACGGCACCATCTTAATGCCATTTGCCGAACCAAATCGTGCATACTTTATGCCGATTTTTGCTATTGACATAAACGGTAAAAAGGGGCCTAATAAACCGGGATTTGACTTATTTAGCCTAAAATTTTCGCGTACGGCTAAAGGCATGTACAGACTTAATAGTATTAAGAATTCAAACAACGGAAGCGAGGGAACAAACGCCTGCCTGCCCTATCTTGACGGTCGGCTTACTTTTGAAGAAATCATGTTCGAATAGATTTTTAGAAAAGTGCTAAAGTTTGACAATTTGGAATTCAAAGACAATTATCCTTACAAATTGTAAATATTTATTTGCCTTGTGAACTCTTTTTTGCTATACTTTCGTTACTATTGGCAAAATTGGAGGAATTAGTATGGAAACTTTGCAAAAACAATTCTTTAATGATCATGTAATGACATTAGATACATATATTATGTTTAAGATAAAAGAGGAAACAACAAAGCTTACACCGGAGCTTACAGCTAAAAACAGAGCGCCTATTTCTCTTTCAATGGGTGCCCCGACTGCCGCACCGCCAGAATTCGTTATTAATAAACTCAAAGCATGTTTAGATGACGATGGCATCCATACTTATTCAACCCCTAAAGGCGAATTATTTTTCAGAAAAGCAGTTGCGCAAAGAATGAAAACCCGCTTTGGCGTTGATTTAAATCCTGATACAGAAATCTTTTCTCTAATCGGTTCCAAAGAGGGCATTGCCAACATGATGCGCGCTTTAATTAACCCGCGAAGCGAGGACAAAGAAAAAGATATTATTCTTGTTCCGGATCCTGGATATGCTTCTTATGGAGAATTTATTAAATGCTCAGGCGGTAAGGCTTATTCTGTACCTTTAACCGCAGAAAACAACTATATGCCTGATTTAGATGATGTTTTGACAAATCTTGTGAATGAAGGCTACAATTTAAACAACGTTAAAGCAATCCTCGTAAATTACCCAAACAACCCACTTGGAGTAACGGCAACGCGCCAATACCTGCAATCTGTTGTTGAATTCTGCAAAAGACACCAAATCTTACTGCTATCAGATGCGGCATACGCGGATCTTTACTATGGCAGCGAAAATGAAAAGCCTTTTTCAATATTTGAATTAAACGGTGCTAAAGATATTGCGGTTGAATTTTTCAGCTTCTCAAAACCTTACGCAATGACAGGCTGGAGGCTCGGCTGGATTTGCGGTAATTCCGAAATAGTTCAACGTTTTGGAAAAGTAAAATCAGCAATTGATAACGGTATTTTTAAGGCGCTTCAAAAAGCAGCCGCTGAAGTTTTAAACTCAAAAGAAGGCGACGAATACATTGCCAAAATGAATGCAGGATTTAAAAAGAAACAACAAATTATAGTAACCGGCTTAAAAGAACTTGGCTGGGACATTGACGAAAACAAAGTTCCACATACTACATTTTACTTATGGCTTCCGATACCGCCAAGGTACAGCAACGCTTATGAATTCTGTGAAGATTTGCTTAAAAAATCAGGGGTAGTAGTTGTTCCAGGAAACGCTTTCGGCAAATACGGCGAAGGATTTTTCAGAATATCATTCGTATGCAGCGACGAAAAACTTCATGAGGTAATCGCAAGAATGAAAGCCGACGGTTTCACTTTTAACTAAGGATTGAAAAAATTCCCAAATAGTTTATAATAAAGAAAAAGGAGGCAAATAT
>ULUL01042231.1_pt1 | contig 10600 bp, 9 predicted proteins | sample 1958481 | NCBI WGS metagenome assembly ULUL01 (sample SAMEA4835759, study PRJEB28245) | human gut metagenome | biome: gut microbiome; material: fecal sample | place: Denmark | collected 2008 | reverse complement strand
AATATTCCCGAAGTCCTGCCGCTCCCTGATATTCTCCCGGTACTTCCTTCAAACGCTCAATAGCAAGTACAAGCCTTTCCTTCCACTGCATAGTATTCGTTTCTTTTTCCATCACAGATAAGCCCCCGCATACAGAATCAGACTGATAAAGGCAAGGGACAGGCCATTTAACAGGATGCCGATCCAGGAAAACAAATGATAGGTATCCTGGTTTCTCACATCCGGTATGGTCAGGATCAGACCGATTATGGAAAAAATCCCGGCAAAGAGCCCTGTCACGCCGTATCCTGCAGGCGCATTCCCCTGTTTGTAATAAGAAAAGACCACTACAAGGATCAGGGATACCATGCTGATGATCCCTAATATCATTCCCATGATCCCTTTTTCGGAATGTTTTTTATTTGTAAAGATATATCCCTTTCTTCGTGCCATAAATATCCTCACTCGCATTTTTACGATACAAAGGGACGCCGATGCATTTTTACGCACCGGCGTCAATTGCTTTAAAACATAATTTTAGATTTATGATATAAAAGCTTTGCGCCGCCGACGATCATCAGCACGCCGCCGGCTACGCCCATTACCAATGTGATCACTCCAAGAACGATATTCATAGTTCCGGTGCCATTCATGGTTTTATACACTTTTTCTTCCATATAATTTCCCTTTCTGTTCTGAATCGGCATTTTCTGTGATGCGGATATGCTTATTCTTCCGCCATTTACATCCATACACTTTTGGGGCATCAACACCCAAAGCAAACCCTTCCTGATTTAAGCGCCATATACTGCATAGTAGGCATCAATTGCTGCTTTTAAGGTATCGTCGATATAAACCTGTCCCTTGTAAGGCCTGTTGTATAAATGCTCGATCACATCTGCCATGGTAACAATAGCATTGGCGTCAAAGCCGTATTTTTCCTTGATTTCCTGGAGTGCGCTGACCTGACCGCCAAGGCCCTTTTCCATACGGTTTAAGGAAACCATCAGTCCCTTGATCTCTACTTTTGCCTGGCTTGTCAGAATCGGGAAGGTCTCCTCAATGGACTTACCTGATGTGGTAACATCCTCGATGATCACCACTCTGTCCCCATCCTTTAGCTTGCTTCCCAGAAGAATACCTACATCGCCATGGTCCTTGATTTCTTTTCTGTTGGAGCAGTAACGGATCTCCTTGCCATACAGCTCACTGTATGCGATGGTAGTGGCTACACTTAAGGGAATCCCCTTATAAGCCGGTCCAAACAGGACATCAAAATCATCCCCGTAATTGTCATGGATTGCCTTTGCATAATACTCACCCAGCCTCTTAAGCTGTGCGCCTGTCACATAAGCGCCCGCATTCATGAAGAAGGGGGACTTTCTTCCACTCTTTAATGTAAATTCGCCAAACTTCAATACCTGGCTGTCTACCATAAATTCAATAAATTCCTGCTTGTACTGTTCCATACTCTTAAACCTCCTGCATTCACCTGCTTTTTCTTCACACCATTACCAAACATCCTTTTCATGCTATCATAAACTTGCCTTTTTTTCAACCGGCTATCTCATAAAACTTATGTGCACAAATAAACGGAGTTACAGTTTCCCCCGAGCCATTTGCAAATCCTTCTGATGGAAGGATTTACCGCGCTTTTGGCTGCTATTTACTGTTAAAAAAGAGGGCATCCGGCATTTTACTGCCTGATACCCTCTTCCATTTCTTATTCATTTTTTAGGCCTTGCAGCCAAAATACCTTGTGGTATTTTAACTTACATCATTCCGCCCATTCCTGCGCCTGCGCCGGGCATTGCAGGGGTTTCTTCCTTGATGTTGGCTACTACGGACTCTGTGGTAAGCAGAGTGCTTGCAACGCTGGTAGCGTTCTGCAAAGCGCTTCTTGTAACCTTTGCAGGATCCAGGATGCCGTCCTTTACCATGTCTACATACTCTTCTTTCAGAGCATCGAAGCCTACGCCAACCTCGGACTCTCTTACCTTATTGATGATAACGCTGCCTTCCAGACCTGCGTTTGCTGCAATGTGATACAGAGGAGCCTCCAGTGCCTTTAATACAATGCCAGCACCGGTCTTTTCATCTCCTTCCAGAGTATCAGCTAACTTGCTGACTTCCTTGGAAGCGTGGATATATGCGGAACCACCGCCACAGATGATACCTTCCTCTACAGCTGCTCTGGTAGCTGCCAATGCATCCTCCAGACGAAGCTTTGCTTCCTTCATTTCTGTCTCGGTAGCAGCACCTACACGGATCACTGCAACGCCGCCAGCCAGCTTAGCCAGTCTCTCCTGCAGCTTCTCCTTATCGAAATCAGAGGTGGTCTCCTCAATCTGCCCCTTGATCTGGGCGATCCTGCTCTGGATAGCATTCTTATCGCCTTCGCCGTCTACGATAACAGTATTTTCCTTCTGAACTTTTACAGACTTTGCACGACCCAGCATATCCATTGTGGTATCCTTTAACTCATAACCAAGCTCGGAGCTGATTACAGTACCACCTGTCAGGATTGCGATATCCTCAAGCATTGCCTTTCTTCTGTCGCCATAGCCGGGAGCCTTTACTGCAACTACATTGAAGGTACCACGCAGCTTGTTGACGATCAGGGTAGTCAGAGCCTCGCCCTCAACATCCTCAGCAATGATCAGAAGCTTTGCACCGGACTGTACGATCTGCTCCAACAGAGGAAGGATCTCCTGGATATTGGAAATCTTCTTATCTGTGATCAGAATGTAAGGATTGTCAAGCACTGCTTCCATCTTATCCATATCGGTTGCCATGTAAGCGGAGATATAACCTCTGTCAAACTGCATACCTTCTACCAGATCCAGCTCTGTCTGCATGGTCTTGGACTCCTCGATGGTGATAACGCCGTCTCCGGAAACCTTCTCCATAGCGTCTGCAACCAGCTGTCCTACCTCATCATCCCCGGCGGAGATTGCTGCTACTCTTGCAATGTGATTCTTGCCATTTACCTTCTGGCTCATCTTTGCGATTGCTTCTACTGCACAATCGGTAGCCTTTTTCATACCTTTTCTTAAAATAATAGGGTTAGCGCCTGCTGCCAGGTTCTTCATACCTGCATTTACCATAGCCTGTGCCAGAACAGTTGCGGTTGTGGTACCATCACCTGCTACGTCATTGGTCTTGGTAGCAACCTCCTTTACCAGCTGAGCACCCATATTCTCGAAGGGATCCTCAAGCTCGATCTCCTTTGCAATGGTAACACCATCATTGGTGATCAGGGGAGCTCCGAAGGATTTGTCTAAAACTACGTTTCTTCCTTTGGGTCCTAAGGTTACTCTTACTGTATCTGCCAGCTGATTTACACCGGCCTCTAATGCTGCACGGGCTTCTGCGCCATATTTAATTTGCTTTGCCATGATCATACGCCTCCAAAATTTATTTTCTGTGATCTTTTCTGCAATTTTTTGATCTTGTTACCTGTCTCTTTTTTGATTCAGGATCCTTACTGGATGATCGCAAGAATATCACTCTGCTTTACAATGATATACTCTTCATCCTCGATCTTTACTTCGGTTCCGGAGTACTTGGAATAAATTACCTGATCTCCAACCTTTACTTCCATCTTTACTTCCTTGCCATCAACCATTCCGCCAGGCCCTACAGCAAGAACTTCAGCCTGCTGAGGCTTCTCTTTATTCTGTCCGGGAAGAACGATTCCGGACTTTGTTGTCTCCTCTGCTACTAACTGTTTCAATACCACTCTGTCACCTAAAGGTACTAATTTCATGATTTTTGCCTCCTTATTATCAATGGATCTTAAGCAAATATTCTTTGTTAGCACTCATCATATCCGAGTGCTAATCACTAGAACCTATATTAGTTTTATATGCCCTTTATTGCAACCTTATGCACAGCTGTTTAAGCTTTATTTTCTCTTGTTTTCTCTTAATTTCTTTGATTTTCTTTTATTTTCTTTACTTCATGTCAGAGAAGGGATTTAATATTTATTTTATAAATATTGCCAGGGTTCAAAAAAAGCCCTGCACCGCCGTATTCCGGCAGCCAGGGCTTCTTCTCTTACTTTCATTAAGCTTTACTTTTTCGATTTATCCGTGCTTTTTATCACTTCTATAAATGCTTAAAATGCTTACTGCGAACATCCTGCCTTTATCAGCACTTGATCTCCAGATAACCTAACAGCTTGCTCATATCATAGTCCTCCAGGACACCCAGAGTGGAATCATAGAACTTCCCGTCGAAGTGGACCAGGTAATGGCTGTAGCGTCCCATTTTCTCCATCATGATGCAGCACTTGGGCAGTACGGTAGGTCTTCCTTCTGTATATACAATGATATCGCTGTGATCAATGCCGTAGTAATTTAATGCAGAGATCACACGTCCCATGGTAGCCTGCCACTCTCTGCAGTCCATCACACTGATCACCTCTGCAATGGTATTGCCTGCAAGCATTGCCACACAGGCCTGTCCGCACAGACCGTCCTCAGGCTGTCTGATCACTTCGATGCTGTTGATCTTTCTGATGGGATGTTCAAAGCTATAAGGGCTGTTCTGATCCATCTTGATCAGGGAACCGGATACATGCAGCAGGATCTTATGGGATGCCCCCAGCTCCACATCCACTACACTTGCATCCGGAATATGGATCTCGTAATTTCCTTTTTCCTTAGGAAGCAGCTCGCAATCAATGATCTTATTGTCCAGCACCACTGCTGCCTGGATCACATCACGCTGCTTGCAGACCTCCCATACGTTAAAGGGAATCTGAATCATATAACCATTATCCTTCTTTTCTACTACGGATTCAAAAAAATATCTCATCGCTATCCTCCATTTTCACCACAATTCGCACACGCCTCTTGTAAAGCAAAACAAGCTTTACCGCTCATTCAGCGTTCTTTCTGGTTGGATTGTAGCAGATTCTTACTTACTTGAAAACCGTTTTTGCACAAGTATTGAAAAAAAAACATACTGTCAAAAAAATATCAATCATTTTGCCTTTTTGACCTGGGAGGGTGAGACTCCGTAGCGCTTTTTGAACAGCTTGCTGAAGTGGTAAGCGTCATCATAACCCACGCAGGCAGCCACCTCCTGGATACTGCCGCCCCAGTCATGCTCTAAAAGCTCCTTGGCCCGCTCCAGCCTGATATTGATCAGATGTCTGATGGGGGTATCTCCTGTTTCGCTTTTAAAAATCTTGGAAATATAAAAGGGGCTCAGATACATATTTTCTGCGATCTGGTCTAAGGAGATTTTTTCTGCATAATGATCCTCAAAATAACTGACAATCTGTTCCACCACATACTTGCGGTTCACGGACTCAAAGGCATAGCCTGTTATATGGTTTTCCACCGGCTCGCACTCTTCCCTGATCACTAAAAGCAATATCTGCATCAGGTATGCTTTCAGCATATAATACCTGCCCTGGCGGCATACCGCATTTTCCGCTTCCATGGAGGAGCAGATCTTAAAAAGCTTCTGTCTTAACTCCCCTGTGGTATGCAGCACCGGTCCATCTGGAGGCGTGGGCATACAGTTTGGCGCAAGTCCCTTTAATTGGATATCCGTAAACCCTACAAAAAATTCCGTGGCAGGCATCTGCCCGGTGCCTTCATTGCCAAGAGCCTGATGATATACACCGGGATTGATGAAGATCAGGTCTCCCTCCGTTACCTGGTAAACTTTTCCATCGATCCGATATTTTCCGCTTCCTGAAAGCACAAATGCCATTTCTGTATGGTCATGACTGTGATATTGGTCTATTTGCTTTTCTCTGGTTCCCTTCCATGTAAATAGAAATGTTGGGGACATTTCCTCCACAAGTCTTCCCTTCATGTCACACATAAGCTGTCGCCTTTCCATTTGTTCCAGTTCATTCTGCGCCATTTGCAAAGCCTTCTGTTGAAGGCTTTACCGTTCTTTCCTGCTTGCAGCTCCCTTGTTACGTCTGCAAGATGCAATGCTCAAATGAAATGGCGCTCCCTCTTTTCTTATGTTTATATATTACTTTTTTTCTTTACAAATGTAAAGTCAACAAAATACATTTTTGGTGCAAGATACTCCATTCCAATTTGACCTCTGTATGGTAAATTGAAGTTCATACGAAGAATGCTTTTACAGGTGTTTTCGTCACTATTTCTAATTCTAAACGCTTATTGAAAACGGGAGGATTTGTTATGACACCAATGAAATGGTTCTTCTCATTTTTGAAGAAGTACCGTGGACTGATGATCCTGGGGCTGTTGTTGACTACCATTATCTCTGCCCTCTCCATCGTCAATCCGTACATTTCCGGCATTATTGTGGATAATGTCATCCAGGCTGGCAATTACAGTCTGCTGCCAAAGCTCTTGGCGCTTTTGATCGGCACCACCCTGCTTACCGGTATCTTGCGTTTTCTCTATCAGATTGTCTTTGAGACTGCGTCCCAGGGAACACTCTATGACATGAGAGACAAGGTATACCGCAAGCTTTTGCAGGAGGACTTCAGCTTTTATAATAAGAAGCGGACCGGCGATCTTATGAGCAGACAGACCGGCGATATGGACGCTATCCGCCACTTTGTATCCTACGTCATCTATGCGGTCTATCAGAACGTGCTGTTATTTATCTTCGCACTGCTGATGATCTTTACCGTCAATGTGCGGCTTGCTCTTCTGATGCTCATCGTACTTCCCTTCACTGCCCTTACCACCTACAAGCAGTCCAAGGATGTGCGCCCGGCCTTCCAGAGAAACCGCGACTGCTTCTCCTCCTTAAATGCCTTCGTCCAGGAGAATGTCAGCGGCAACCGTGTGGTCAAGGCCTTCGCCAAGGAAGATTACGAAATTGAAAAATTTAATAAAGAAAATGACAAATTCCGGGACGCCCAGGTAGCAGGCTCTAAAATCTGGATGAAATATGTCCCTATTTTTGAAATTCTCGCCTATGCCCTTACCATCATCCTGATGCTTTACGGTGGCTATATGGTCATCCAGGGCGAGATCACCATGGGTGACCTGGTAAAAGTAAACGGCTATCTGTGGATGTTAAATACCCCTCTTCGTATGGCAGGCTGGTGGGTCAACGATATCCAGAACTTCGCCACCTCCTTGGAGAAGATTTACAATACTTACAGTGAAGAGCCCGGCGTCCAGACGCCCCGCACCGGCGGTATCCATGCGAAGATCCGCGGTGATGTAGAGTTTAAGAATGTTTCTTACAGAGCCGATGACGAAGATATCGTCATGGATATCAACTTCAAGGTAAAAGCCGGACAGACCGTTGGTATCATTGGCTCCACCGGCTCCGGCAAGTCTACCCTGATGAACCTTTTGTGCCGCTTCTATGACGCTACAAACGGAGAAGTACTGGTAGACGGCGTGGACGTCCGTAAGCGTGACCTTTACAACCTAAGAGACAATATCGGTATGGCCATGCAGGATGTGTTCCTTTTCTCTGATACCATCGAAGGGAATATTGCCTACGGCCGCCCCGACTGCAGCTTTGAGGCTGTAAAGCATGCCGCCATCATGGCGGATGCCAATCACTTTATAAGCGCTATGCCTGAGGGCTACGATACCATCGTAGGCGAAAGAGGCGTAGGACTTTCCGGCGGTCAGAAGCAGCGTATTTCCCTGGCAAGAGCGCTGCTTAAGGATCCTTCCATCCTGATCCTGGATGATACTACCTCTGCGGTAGATATGGAGACAGAAAGCTATATTCAGAAACAGCTGAAAAATATCCAGCAGGAAAAGGATTGCACCGTCTTTATCATCGCTTACAGGATCTCCTCTATCAAGGATTCTGACATGATCCTGGTACTGGATCACGGACGCATTATCGAACAGGGCACCCACGAGGAGCTTCTGAAAAAGAACGGCTACTATGCTGAGACCTTCCGCAATCAGTACGGAGAGATCCCTTACGATCTTTTGCAGGAGCGGTCCACTGAAAATAAGAAAGGAGGAAACTGACCATGGCACGAAACCGATATGATATGGATGAAGTCTTAGAAGACAGCTTTGACATAAACCAGCTGAAAAGACTTGCCAAATACATTGCCCCTTATAAGAAAAAAATGGCCGGCGTCATTTTCCTGATGCTCAGCGCCAGCGCCCTTAGCATGATGATCCCCATCTTTTTCCAGAGGATCATGGACTATTATATCCCGGAAAAAAATATGAAGGGCATTGCACTCGTCAGCTTTCTCACCTTCCTGGTGGCCTGTTATTCCGCCGTCAGCCTGCGTCTTAAGATCAAGATCATGAGTGTGATCGGACAGGATATTGTCCACTCCATCCGTTCCGATATCTTCTGCCACCTGCAAAAGCTTCCTTTCTCCTATTATGATGACAGACCTCACGGGAAGATCCAGGTGCGTGTGGTGAACTACGTCAACAGCTTAAGTGACCTGTTAAGTAACGGTATTGTCAACACCATCACCGATCTGTGCAACCTGATCTTCATCATCCTGTTCATGCTTTTCTGTGACGTAAGGCTGACGCTGGTATGTCTGTGCGGACTTCCTCTTCTGGCTGCAGTGATCATCCTGATCAAGAAAAAGCAGCGCCGTGCATGGCAGATCCAGTCCAACAAGCAGTCCAACCTTACCGCTTATATTGCCGAGAGCATCAACGGCATCAAGGTAACACAGTCCTTCGTCAGAGAGCAGGAAAATACCGGTATTTTCAATAAACTGAGCACTGGCTACCGAAAATCCTGGATGAGAGCCGTTATGTTTAACTTTACCATGGGGCCCAGCGTGGATATCATTTCCGTGATCACCACTTCCTTCGTTTATGTGCTGGGCATCCGCTGGATTCTGGCGCCTGACGCCACCCTGACAGTAGGTCTTTTGATCGCCTTTACCTCCTATATCGGAAGGTTCTGGGCTCCCATCAATACTCTGGCTTCCTTCTACAACTCCCTGCTCACCGCCATCTCCTATCTGGAAAGAATCTTCGAGACCATTGATGAGCCCATCCGTGTAAAGGACGCACCTGATGCCAAGGAGCTTCCTACCATTCATGGGGATGTGGAATTTAAAGATGTGTGCTTCAGCTATGAGGAAGGCCACAGGATCTTAGACCACATTAATTTCAAGGTAAAGCAGGGTGAAACCTACGCCATCGTAGGGCCCACAGGAGCTGGCAAATCTACCATTGTCAACCTGATCAGCCGCTTCTATAATGTAGATTCCGGGCAGGTTCTCATTGATGGCCACGACATTTCCAAGTACACCATCCATTCCCTGCGTACCCAGATGGGCGTCATGATGCAGGACAGCTTCATCTTCGCCGGAACCATTATGGACAATATCCGCTACGGCAACAGGGAAGCCACTGATGAGCAGGTCATCACCGCTGCCAAGACAGTATGTGCCCATGACTTTATCAGTTCCATGGAAAATGGCTATTACACGGAGGTAAACGAGCGCGGAAGCCGCCTTTCTGCCGGACAGCGCCAGCTGATCTCCTTTGCAAGAGCCCTGCTTGCGAATCCTAAGATCCTGATCTTAGACGAAGCCACCTCCAGCATTGATACCGAGACCGAACTGCTGCTCCAAAAAGGTCTGGCCCGCCTTTTAGAGGGACGTACCTCCTTTATCATCGCCCATAGGCTTTCCACCATCAAAAATGCCGACTGCATCATGTACGTGGATAAGGGCGGCATTCTGGAAAAAGGAACCCACGAAGAGCTTCTGAAAAAGAAGGGCGCATACTATGACCTGTATATGTCTCAGTTTGATTTCCTGGTAAATAAAACGAATTAAACTCAAATAAGCTTTCTTTTTTAAAAATCAGAATACAAAAAAGGAACAGCCATTTTTATTGGTTGTTCCTTTTTGGGTGCTCCCTTATCGCCTGACCTTATACTCCCTTCTTCCGTCCCAGGATAACAGCCCCTGCCAGGACTGTCATTGCACCTGCTACAAGCATTCCTTCTGCTGTACGGTACAGATCATCGCCGGTTTTGGGTACTTCGTCCCATTCATCGGCACTGTCAGCATTCTTAGAAGAGCTGTCTGATGCCGTTCCTGCAGCAGTCTTGGTGTTTTCGTTGTTCTTTACGGTATCGGTAGTCTTGCCGGAATTGTCTGAAACCTTTGTTCCCTTGGGATAGCGCACCATGGCATAGGTGGAAAAGCTGTCGGAATCAAAGGTAATGGTGTAATCATCCGTATCCTGATCGGTAAGAAGCGCTGCTTTTCCGTCATGAAGCCTGATCATTCCGTAATCATATCCGTTTGCTCTGTCAGAAGACAGGATACCGATGGTCATCCGGATAGAAGCGCTTAGGGAAGTTACCTGCTCATTCCAGTTATTATAATATTTAAACAGCTGAATATCAAAATAGCAAAGGATGGTTCCCCCTACCTTGTCCGCTTCTGCCTGCATCACAGCTGCTGCCTGATCTCCCACAGAGGTATTGGCAATATATGCGATTCCCCGGCCTTCCGTATTCTTCATTTCTTCTGTGATCCCAAGCAATGAATCAATGGTGGAGCTTGGTGTCCTGATGGCAAAGCCTGTGGCTCCAAATGCATTGTAATTGGTCTGGATCGTAGTATCGATGGGATTGCCGCTTTTAGTCTCAATATCGTTTTTCTGGCTGCTCTCACTATTTTCTTCCCACCAGC
>ULUL01006022.1_pt1 | contig 10617 bp, 9 predicted proteins | sample 1958481 | NCBI WGS metagenome assembly ULUL01 (sample SAMEA4835759, study PRJEB28245) | human gut metagenome | biome: gut microbiome; material: fecal sample | place: Denmark | collected 2008 | reverse complement strand
TGTAGCGAAAACATCAGCCGCTACCAGTGAGTTGGTTACAGCCGGTCTTGAAACGGCAGAGACCCCTATAGCTTCTGTAGATGGCTTGCAGTTCTTTACAGGACTGGTTGAATTTACTGCCACCTCAAATAAGTTTACCGAGGCACTTCCGCTTACTGGACTTAGTAATTTAGAGGTCCTACAAGTGAATACGGCAGGAGTCGGTTCATTGGATTTGAGTGGTAACCCTAAGTTGCGTATTTTGAATTGTAATGGTAGTACGAAAAGTGGATATGGTACGCTTTCGACCATTAATCTCTCATATACCCCCAATCTGGAAACTCTTAATCTGAAAAATAATAAATTGACAGAAATCAATGTTTCGAATCTGGTTAAATTGACAGAACTCGACTTAAGTGGCAATCCTGGTGCAAACTTCAAGATTCCGAGCGCAATATTTAATAATTTGACTACTACTAAAAACAAAGGTGTAGAAGCAGAATAATTCAAATAAAGAATACTATGATGATATATATAGGTGCATTTATAGCCTTACAGGTAATTGTATTGGTAGCTTATTGGCTAATGAAAAAGAATAACCCGCAAGGAGTATTGATGGTAGCCGGGATTTTGATGTTAGCACTTAGCATGTTGCTTGGTATGCATTCGCTAAGTCTGACCGAAACAACGGGGACGTCGGTTTTCGACCTCTTTCGGATTATAAAAGAAACTTTTTCATCGAACATGCTTCGTGTTGGTTTGATGATTATGACTATTGGAGGTTATGTAGCTTACATGAAAAAGATCAAGGCTAGTGATGCATTGGTATATGTGTCTATGCAACCGCTGGCTATTTTCAAGAAGTTTCCCTATATCGCTGCTTCCATTGTAATCCCTATCGGACAGATGCTTTTCATTTGTACACCGAGCGCAACAGGACTTGGTTTGTTGCTGGTTGCTTCTATCTTTCCTATTTTGGTAGGTTTGGGAGTGAGTCGTCTGACGGCAGTATCGGTTATTTCTGCCTGCACTATTTTTGATATGGGTCCCGGTTCGGCCAATACCGCCCGGGCGGCGGAACTTGTCGGTCAAAATAATATGCTGTACTTTGTTGAACACCAGCTTCCGCTGGCCATTCCGCTTACTATTTTGCTAATGATTGTTTACTATCTCACCAATCGTTATTTTGACCGCAAGGATCGCCAGTCAGGACGTACGCAACCAGAAATGATGGATACAAAAGATTTCAAGGTGGATATTCCATTGATTTATGCGATTCTGCCAGTGTTGCCGTTATTCCTGTTAATCATCTTTTCGAAATATGTACACCTGTTCGACCCTCCGATTGAATTGGATACCACTACGGCTATGTTTGTCTCTCTGGCAGTTTCCATGTTGTTTGAGTTGATACGTCTTCGTTCTTTTAAAGCTGTTTTTATGACTATGAAATCATTCTGGGAAGGGATGGGTAAGGTATTTACCAATGTGGTGACACTGATTGTTGCGGCAGAAATCTTCTCTAAGGGGTTAATTAGCCTTGGCTTTATTGATGCGTTGGTTGAAGGATGTACCAGTCTGGGATTCTCTGGCATTTTGGTCTCGATTGTCATTATCCTGATTCTTTTCCTGGCTGCTATCCTGATGGGAAGTGGAAATGCTTCGTTCTTCTCGTTTGGTCCGCTGGTTCCGTCAATTGCTACCAAAGTCGGTATGACTCCCGTAGATATGATATTACCTATGCAATTAGCATCGAGCATGGGACGGGCGGCATCACCTATTGCCGGTGTCATTATTGCTATCTCGGAGATTGCCGGCGTGTCGGCTACCGATTTGGCCAAACGCAATATCATTCCGCTGACAATTACACTGATTGTAATGATAGTTATTCACTTTTTTATCTAACAAGTAATACTGATTATGATGTTCAAACTGATTCAAAATATACATCTTTATGCTCCTGAAGACAGGGGGATGAACGACCTGCTTATTTGTGGTGAAAAGATTGCTTGTATCGCACCCCATATCGATATTCGGGGATTAGAGGTGGAAGTGATCGATGGGGCAGGCATGAATGCTGCTCCCGGCTGTATAGACCAGCACGTACATATCATTGGCGGAGGCGGACAAACCGGCTACTTTTCTTTGGCCCCTGAAGTACCGTTAAGCCGTTTACTGGCTTGTGGAACGACTACGGTAGTCGGACTGTTGGGAACCGATGGTTTCGTGAAACAATTACCGGCACTGTATGCCAAAACGAAAGCACTGTGCATGGACGGTATATCCGCTTATATGCTTACCGGTTACTATGGCCTGCCCACTCCCACATTGACAGATAGCATTGCCAACGATTTGATTTTCATTGATAAAGTGATTGGCTGTAAGATAGCAATCAGTGACGACCGTAGTTCCTATCCTACTAAAACCGAATTGATGCGTATCATTCAGCAAGTACGCTTGGGAGGTTTTACTTCTGCCAAAGGCGGAGTGATGCATGTGCATTTGGGAGCTTTGCCCGGAGGAATTGAGCTATTGTTAGAGATAGCACGGGAGTATCCTTCATTAATCAGCTATATTTCTCCTACTCACATGGGACGTACACACGATTTATTCTTGCAAGGAATTGAATTTGCCCGTATGGGGGGAATGATTGATATTTCCACAGGAGGAACAAAATATTGTGAACCTTATGAAAGTGTACTGGAGGGATTGAATGCCGGAGTATCTATTGACCGTATGACTTTCTCATCGGATGGTAATGCCGGCGTACGTCGTAAGGATCCGATAACCGGTGAGGATAGTTATACTGTGGCGCCGTTACATCGAAACCTAGAGCAAGTGATCCGGCTGATTGTGGACGGAGGCATTGCTCCTTCGGATGCTTTCCGCCTGATAACTTCCAACCCTGCCCGTACAATGAAGCTGAAAGGAAAAGGAGAACTTCGGGAAGGATGGGATGCGGATATAACGCTGTTTGATGACAATTGGAAACTGCAAGGTGTCTATGCCCGTGGTGCGGAAATGATGCACGAAGGTGTCGTGATGCGTAAGGGAAATTTTGAAATGTAATACTAAAACAACATGGATATGAAAAAATATCTATTATTCCTGATAGGGCTATTCTTGCTCCTTCCGGTAATGGCACAGACAGACGAAGGTAGTGATGACGCCGAAATAGTGGAAGCCAGCGATGAAAGTTTATCAGATATCGACAATAAAGTAGTCCTCCATCGCTATAAAATGGGGGATGGCTTAAGATTCACAACACAAGGCGGCAATAAACTGACGGTCAGCGGGATGGTACAAACATCGGTAGAAAGCCGTCGCTTTGAAGATGTGGATCAGATGTACAACCGTTTTCGTGTGCGTCGTGCCCGTGTACGTTTTGATGGAAGTGTCTATCACGATAAATTGCGTTTCCGGTTGGGACTCGACTTGGTGAAAGGTAGTGAGACGGATGATGACTCCGGGTCGTTATTGATGGATGCCTATGCTGCCTATCGCCCTTGGGGCTCTAAACTTGTCATTTCGTTTGGGCAGCGTTCCACTCCTACGGATAACTATGAATTGCAGATGAGTTCTCACACGTTACAGTTTGGTGAACGTAGTAAAATAACTTCTGCATTTAGCACGATTCGTGAATTGGGTGTTTTTGCCGAAAGTTCTTTCCGGCTAGGCAGCAAAGGACTTTTACGTCCTTCCATTGCTATCACCGATGGTTCCGGTCTGATCTCGGAAGGAAAGCGTTATGGTGGATTGAAGTATGGCGGCCGGTTGAATTACCTTCCTTTTGGAGCTTTCCGTTCGATGGGAGGAAGCAGAGAAGGGGATATGGCTTACGAACTGACTCCGAAGTTGAGTGTCGGTGTTGCATATAGCTATGCGGACGGTACATCCGACCGTCGTGGCGGGCGCAGTAACGGAGATATTCTTTATATGAATGACCGTGATGAAATAGATCTTCCCGATTATGCTAAACTGGTGGCGGACTTTGCTTTTAAGTATCGCGGATTTTCGATGTTGGGCGAATATGCAAAGACATGGGGATATGTTCCTTCTTCTATAACGAAACGGGTACGAAACGACGGTTCCACCGCTACCACCTTTGACGTGAACGGAGAACAGAATGTAGAAGCTTACATCAAAAACCGAATGATGTTGGGACAAGGATTTAATATCCAGGCAGGATATATGCTCCGTAGTCTTTGGAGTTTTGATTTGCGCTATACATACCTTAAGCCTGATGAATATTCGTATATGAATAATAATCTGTATTTCAACAGGCATAACTTTTATGATTTCAGTGTCTCCAAGTATCTGACACGCAATTATGCTGCCAAGATACAATTGACTGTCGGACTGGCTCGTAGCAATGGTGAAAACCGTACTCCTGATAGTACATACACCTATAATGGCAATGAGTGGATAGGTAACCTATTGTTCCAATTTAAATTCTGATGAAGCTATGAAACGAATATTATTAATACTCTGTCTTTTATTGTCCGGTCTTCCATTCTATGCCCAACAGACCGGAAAGGTGACGGCGAAGTTTTTCCCGGATCCGCAGGTCGATATTGATACCCCGGCATTTGCCAAGAAACACGGCTTCACCACATATCGTGAGATGATGACGTTCTTACATGACCTGGCTACTACGTATCCGGAACGAGTGAAACTTCAAATTGTTGGTCGCACCCAGCGTGGACGTGAAATACCCATGATAAAAGTGAGCAAGGGAGGAAATGATAAATTACGTGTCCTCTATACAGGGTGTGTGCATGGAAATGAACCTGCTGGCACCGAAGGTCTTCTGTATTTTATGAAACAACTGACTTGTGACTCTCAACTGTCTGCTCTGCTTGATAAAATGGACTTCTATATTATGCCTTCGGTAAATATTGACGGAAGCGAACAGGGAGAACGGGTCACTGCCAATGGTATAGACCTGAACCGTGATCAGACGCTTTTGTCAACTCCGGAAGCACGTACCTTACAACGGGTTGCTTTGACAGTCAAACCTCATTTGTTTATTGACTTCCATGAGTATAAACCACTCCGCGCTTCTTATGAAGAAGTGACCGACGGACTGCTGGTTACCAACCCTAACGACTTTATGTTTTTGTGGAGCAGCAACCCGAATGTGTCTCCGGCATTGCGTACTGTTGTAGACGAATTTTATGTGCCTGAAGCCATTCGCATGGCCGATGCGGAAGGGCTGACACATCACACCTATTTCACTACCAAAAGTAATCGTGGAGAAATTATATTCAATATTGGCGGTTCCTCACCCCGTTCTTCCACTAATATCATGGCCTTGCGTGGAGCTATCTCCATGCTGATGGAAGTACGTGGTGTCGGTCTGGGGCGTACCTCCTATAAGCGTAGGGTATATACTGTTTACAAATTGGCAGAGTCATTTGCCCGTACTACTTTTGAACATGAAGGCCAAATACGAAAAGCAGTGGACGAATCCGCTCATTATAATGGTGATGTTGCTGTGACATTCCGTTCAAAGGCCGCTTCCGGTTATCCATTGACCTTTATCGACATGCTTGCCTGTAAAGAGGTGACTGTGCCTGTTGAGGCACGTATTGCTCCCGAATCGGAAGTCGTATTGACCCGCCAACGTCCTGTTGCCTATTATCTGGATGCGAACCAAAATCGTGCAGTCGAAATATTGCAGCAATATGGAGTTGAACTGGAGCGGCTGGCATCTCCGGAAACGATTGAACTGGAGTGCTATACCGTTACCAAGGCGGTAGAAAGTCATGATTTAGTGGCTGGTATCTTGCCGTTGAACGTGGTAACAAATACCAGTAACCGTACGATTACTCTTCCGGCCGGTAGCTATCGTATTTCCATGTCCCAACCTTTGGCTACCCTTGTGACAGTATTGCTGGAACCGGAATCGGCCAATGGTTTCGTCAACTACCGCGTGATTGATGCTGCAGTAAATAATACGCTGGGCGTCTATCGTAAAATGAAATAGATTAATTAATGACGATAAATAGAATACAAGATATGAAAAAGATAATAATAGGAGTTTTCTCCTTGATTTTGGCTACTGGTCTGTATGCGCAGACAATTGGAAACGAGGCATTTCCGCAACTGAAAGATGGTTTGCTTGACTTGAACTTGAGAGCACCCGGTCAGAAACTGCGTTTTGGCGGTTATCTCCAGGGTTCCGGTTACTATACAGATATAAAGAACGCAGAGTCGGAATATGGATTTGATATCGATCATGCTTATTTGAGCCTGGAAGGTTCGTTCCTGAATGAGAAACTGGGCTTCTTCTTGCAAGCTGATTTTGCCGATTCTTATCCTTTATTGGATGCATGGGTTTCGTATGCTCCCTGGAAACAATTGAAAATCAGTGCCGGACAGAAACAGACCTTTACTAATACCCGGCAAATGATGATGCTCGATCAGGGACTTGCTTTCGGTGAACATTCGTTGATGGATCGTACATTCTCCCGCACAGGGCGTGAATTGGGATTATTTGTTGAAAGCCGCTTGTCACTTGGCAAGTTAGGATTCGATTTAGGTGCTGCTGTTACTTCCGGTGACGGACGCAATTCATTTGGTTCCTCAAGTACTGATCCGGATTTGGGCGGATTGAAATATGGCGGACGTGTCACTGTTTATCCGTTGGGTTTCTTTACGAGCGGTAATGAGTTGGTCTTTAATGACTTTATTCGTGAGAAATCTCCTAAACTGGCTATCGGTGCGGCATATAGTTATAATGTCGGTGCCAGCAATATGGTAGGTGAAGGGCATAATGATTTTCAGATGTATGATAAAGAAGGTGCTGCGGATTATCCCGACTATCGTAAGCTGTCGGCCGATTTACTATTCAAGTGGAATGGCTTCTCGTTGTTGGCAGAGTATGTCAATGCAACGGCGAATGGCTTGAACGGACTTTATGTAGAAAAGGATGAGGGTGCAAAATTGAAACCGCGTCAGATAGCCAATTACTTGGCTTTGGGAAATGGACTCAATGTACAGGCCGGATATCTTTTCCGTAAATTATGGGCACTGGATGTCGCTTATAGTAAAGTGAACCCCGAATGGAAAGAGACGGGGCAGAGTGTCTTGCGTGAGGCGGATAACATTACTTTCGGCGCATCTAAATATTTCAATAATAATACGTTCAAGTTGCAGCTGGCCGGTTCATATACCTCATACAATCAGTTAGTGGGTGCAGGTTCCAAGGAATTTCAGGTTAAGTTGAATCTTCATATTCTCTTTTGATAATGATGCGTGTAGCAAACTTATTGATTTTACTTATTGCCGTATTGATGACGAGTTGTTTTAAAGACGACGAATCAGAATCTTTGGGAGAAACCTCCAAGTTTCTCCCGGGAGACGGTATCGTGACATATTCCGGATATGCGCCTTTGGCTGACCGTCCTGTCCGCATACATTTTCATATCCCTGCCAACGGGGATATGAAAAAGATGCCGATGTTGTTTGTTTTTCCCGGACTGGAAAGGAATGCTGCTGATTATCTGAATGCATGGCGTACAGAAGCGTCCAATAGGAATGTGATGGTATTTGTGTTTGAGTTTCCTACGGAGACTTACTCTACTGCACAGTATATCGAAGGCGGTATGTTTCAGGGAAATACACTGCTCGACCGTTCGGAATGGACATTCTCGCTTATCGAGTCCGTTTTTGATACTGTCCGGAAAGATACCGGTTCTTCGCGGACTAAATATGATATGTGGGGACATTCTGCCGGAGCGCAGTTTGTGCACCGGTATGTGACGTTTATGCCCGATACTCGTGTCGACAGGGCAGTGAGTGCCAACGCGGGCTGGTATACACTACCTGATGTGGATGTTGCTTATCCTTATGGCCTGAAAAATACGGATGTCGCGACTTCTTCCCAAGTAGCATCGTTGCTTGCCCGTAAACTGATTGTTCATTTGGGTACGGCAGATACGGATCGTAACGGACTGAACACTTCAACCGGTGCCGAAGCACAAGGCGCAAACAGATATCAGCGTGGTAAGTATTATTTTTCGGAGGTAAAGCGTATCAGTGCCAAAGGCGGTTATTCGTTGAACTGGGATAAGTATGAGGTGACAGGTGTTGCGCACGAGTATGCTAAAATGGCGGCAGCCGGGGCAAAAATACTCTATTAAGTAAGACCAAAATTTTGAGTCATCAGTTAAATAGCTTATTTTTGTTGACCTATTCATCAGACACAGGTATTTAAAATGTTTCTATCGGCATCGTATATACAAGGCTTCTATTCTTCAGGGCAAAAGATTATATTATTGATATTCTGCCTCCTTTTCACTGTATCCCTGCGTGCTGTGCGTTCAGCAGAAGAGATTAAGAGTGTCAAGGCAGATCAGATACTTGATACCAAGCAGTTTAATTACTTGGATAAGGGAAGTGTCATCACATTGCAAGTCATGCTTCCCGGACAGGATAAAGTGGTGTTTGAGTCGCTGATGCGCATTGAAAGTACAGATAAAGAGTTATATAATCTGATTCTTTCCCGTTCTCCTCAAGCCGGTACCGAATTATTATGGGTGTGCAATTCGGAGGTGGAGAAAGTGCAGGTCAGTTCTCCGGAAGATTCAATCTCAACCGATACCATGTCGGTTGGCTTTTCGGTTTATTTTCCGGCAGACTCCGTTTATATATCCGCAAATGGACATTCTTATGCCTTTTCGTCGCATGGTATCCGTTCGGACCGGGGGTATCGGTTCCATATTCTTGGCGATAAACGTTCTCATTTGAAGTTACTTGAGAGGCACGCTGAATTGTTGTCGGTTGGAAAGGAAGAACAACATCTGTCCGCCTGGTATTGGATTCTGTTGATTATAGTGGTGGACATGATTGTATTTCTGGGGATGCATTGGCGGCGTAGGCGCCAGAAGAGGTTGAAGGCAAGCAACCGGGTTGAAATACTCACTTCATTTGGCGATGAAGGAGAAAAGGTCAGGTTGCCCCGCTATAATGCCGTTTATCTGTTTGGTGGATTGCAGGTTTTTGACCGTAATGGTGAAGAAGTCTCGCAACGTTTTTCTCCGCTTTTGCGTGAGTTGTTTGTTTTGCTGATCTTGCGGTCGGCGGAGAATGGAATATCGTCGGAAGAACTCACTACCATGTTGTGGTTTGATAAAGATGATGTAAGTGCCAAAAACAATCGGGCGGTTAATCTTTCCAAGTTGCGGGTGCTGGTAGAATCTGTTGGCGGGTGTACGATTTCCAAGATCTCGGGTAACTGGCGGGTGCAATTTGAGAAGAACGCTTTTGTGGATTACTATGAATGTCTTCCGGAGCGGATTCGTCCCGATAGCCTGACAACTGAACGAATCAAAATCATTGCAGCACTGACTGCTAAGGGGGGCTTGCTGAATGAATGTGACTATCTGTGGCTTGACGCTTTTAAAAGCCGGATAGCAGACAATCTTATTGAGTCTTTATTAAAGTACGCCACTTTACTGGATGAGCATGAAGCTTTTGATACCAAACTATTAATATCCGATATTATCTTCCGGTTCGACTCCGTGAACGAAGCGGCACTTAGACTCAAATGTGCCACATACGTATTCATGCGTAAGCAATATATGGCTAAGACTACCTATGAACACTTCTGCAGGGAATATAAATCACTGTATGACGAACCTTTCGAACATTCTTTCAATAGCATTATTAGTCAGTAATTTATTTATTTGTTCGTTTTTTAATTGGTTGTTCGATTCTAAGCGTACAACTGTTCATTTTCGTACACCATTCTGTTTTGCAATCTTTCTGATTATTAACTTGTTATCTTTTTGGCACGCTCGTTGCATATCTATAGTCGCAAGCGGACAACGAAGAAACATGAAAAAAGTTCAGAATGTTGCAACCGTTTGAGACACTTGATCCGTCTAATAAACAGAAGAACAAAAAACAGAATGTTGAACAAATAAAAAATATACAATTATGAAAACTACAGTATTATTCAGAATGATCGTTTTAGTTGCTATGGTATTTGCAGGTATCTCTAATGCAACAGTGAAGGCACAAAACAATAACTTCATTACTAATGAAGAAACAGTAGGTGATCTTGTAGTATCGAAGGTGATTTACAGATTAGATGGCTCTCTTTATCGCCACATGAAATATGATTTTACCTATGACGATCAAAAGAGAATGGCTACCAAAGAGGCTTTCAAATGGGATGCTTCCACTGACAAATGGCTGCCGTACTTCAAGATTGATTATACTTATTCTTCTAATGAAATCACTTTGGTATACGCACGTTGGAATGATTCTCACAGAGCTTACGATGCGGCTGTTGAAAAGAGCGTGTACGAATTGAACGACGCTAATATGCCGGTAGCTTATATGAACTATAAATGGAATGATAAATGGATTGAAGAATCTAGTGTGAACTGGGCTATGAACGTGGCTACTCCGGCAACGAATGAAGCAACTCTGTTGACTGCCAGCAGATAAAAATAAATTAGGAGTTGTGAAACTCCTTCTCTCTCTTAATTTAACTGCATTAAAAACGGTGGATTGCCCTATGAGGAAGTCCACCGTTCTGTTTATCTGATAAACAGCTTATATTGATTTGTATTACTTTCCGGTGTGCTTATTTAGTCGTCCCTTAAAAAGTACTCATCTGCGGGATAT
>ULUL01059933.1_pt1 | contig 10742 bp, 11 predicted proteins | sample 1958481 | NCBI WGS metagenome assembly ULUL01 (sample SAMEA4835759, study PRJEB28245) | human gut metagenome | biome: gut microbiome; material: fecal sample | place: Denmark | collected 2008 | reverse complement strand
TTCCATCCGCTACATAGTCGTGAAGAATATTCTCTTGTATTAGTTGCGTAATAAATGGCCTGGCTACCAATCCCAATGAATTCCAAATTGGCATCGACTCTATCTCACTTTTTTCAAAATGACGCTTTCCTGTAAGTAGCGTCTGTTCAGATATAGCTTCCACTATAGGAAGAACTATATTATCTGACTGATCGTAACCTGCTGTTTCAATAGCCTTTGCTAATTTTATATGAAGCTTTTCATTTGCCTTTTCTAAAAGACGCTCATACAATACTGGTAATTCCACTTCATCGCCTTGATATGTTTTACAATACAGCGTCAAAAATAATGGATTGGCAATATTGCTAGTGAACATATGTAGCGGTGTAAACGGTATTCCATAATGACCAAGAAATTTTTTTGCAGATTCAAATGGATTGCTTCTAAATCCTCTATGCTCTATTTTTACAACATTATCCAATTCAAGGAATCGTTCAGGAAGGATTGCATTCTGATATTCACTTCTAAACGATATAGCTAAACGGACGTAATTATTATCAATTACTTTTTTATACAATATAGGTAAAACGGATTTCCATAATTGTGGCTTCCAACTTTCATTTAATGCATCTATAAGAATTGGCACTATTTTCCCGTTTTTTTCTCCAATTATCTCTAAAATATCAATAAGATCCTCAAAATCAAAATCCAATCTCAAATTATTCTTTAACTGTTCAAATATGTTAATATCTGAAAGACAATCACTTCCAATGATCAACAAAGCATCCTCATTTGAATTAAGTAACGAAATCGTTTCGTTTGCAAAGAGTTGTGTCTTACCAATACCAGCTTTACCTTCAACTATCAGAATTTTACTGCTAAGAAGATTACGCTCAACTTCAGACAGCTCTAATCGATAAAATAACTGCCTGAGTTTATTTAATTTGCTTAAATATCTTTTTACTTCAGTAACCTTACTCTTATTACTATCTTTTATTTTCTCATAATCCGTTTGTATATCCACAATTTTTTCATCTATTTCCGCAATATCATGTTCAAATGCAGTAGAAATAATACCTTGCCAGTTTTCAATTTCATAAATGCAATCAAATTCCACATCCGGTATTGTGACAATAAATTTTGAAAGTTTACGAGCATATTTATATAAATCATCAAGCTCCCATCGTAATGAATATATTTCTTCAACAAGCTTTCTTTTTCTTTCGTTGTAATAATCTAATGCACTCTGGTTTTGTAAAAAGACAGACAATTCTCCTGATGTCTCTGTATCTACATTAAAATCAGCATTAAATCGTTCACCAAGAATATTAACTACTATAGAGGCTTTATTAACAAGCCACTCATGTGAGATACCATGATCATCAAAGTAATATTTCCCCAAAAGAGGATATTTTCGAACTAAATCAAGTATAGTTGTATCCGTTATCGGTTGTAATTCAATACCAGCATCATTTAGCAATTTTTCAATACTCTTATAACCATCACAAGTAGTTGTGAGTGCCTTATTGCAAAATAAGTAAAGAATATCCAGTTTCCCTTTATAATATTTAACTGCTTTTTGCGCTGATTCTTTGATTTGACTATAATCAGCATCATTATCAAAAAACTTAGCTTGATAGCCAATATATCTGTTGTTTACTTCATCTAATATAGGTTCTGACTCAATTCCTGGATTATTTGGATTACTATGAACATATTTGCTCACATTATTCTGAGAAAGAAATTCATATGTAAATAATTGTCTGCATAAATCTTCAAATTTATATCTAACACCATGTGCATCATTATTTCTCGTGATAAAATGTTCCCATGTTATTTGTCCTGCTATCATGTTTTTTCCTTTCTTTCCATCTTAACCTTATTTTTCCTTTATCTAAAAAAGAGTAGAATTTGTCATCTCCAGTTTAATTTCTGTATAAACGATAGTAACTTTTTCCCTTCTGTGAATTGACGTTATCAATATCTCAACATAAATCAAACATCATCTTTTAACAACAAATAAATAACTCTGCATCTTATTTTTATAAGCTTAATTATGTTTTCAGCAATTGTATCAGCTTCTTTTAGGTTCTCTATAGAAAACGAAACCAACTGACTATTTTCATTTATCCTATTATTCCAACACCTAATATCATTAATACTAATACTCTGAATTTTCTTTTCACTAATGTTTGAAAATATCTCCTGATAATACATTTGTTGACAAGTTAATATCATATACTTCTCAAATGTAATGCTGGTTCTTTTTTTCCATAGATACCAATTATTTTTTAAAAGTTGCAGATATAAATCCCATCTCTCATCTAATGATTTATGTAATAATTGGCCATTAATATAATGGTTCATATCTACCTTAAACCACGGAATTGGTGTAATATTTCCAATAGAATGATATTTACTTTCCCATTCTTTTTTCTTTTTTTCTGAACATGCTGCAGCCAATTCACAGCTCTTTAAGTTTGGATTGTTCATTATATCAAAGTGAAAAATCATTCCTTCTTTTTCATTTATATCTTTCCACAAAAACCAGTTATCCGAATAAGGACATTTATTATTGCTTTCATTTTTCATTATTTTAGTCCATATACCATGACATAAGTAACTTGACTCTATATGATTTCGATAATTTCTTCTTTCATTTTCAGGAAGATTCTGATATAAATTTTCTTCATTATTAATAAAGTTGCTTATTCCTGTTTCAACAGCATTGTAATAAGTTGTTCCTATAGGACCTCTCTGTGATTGATAATCAACGTAGCTATTTGACATAATTTATCCCCATAAATTTGTTTTTTCTCTTAAATCCAATTATAAACTTTACAGTTGCTTATATATCTTATCGACCTCAGCTTCATATACCGCCTCAGTATGTGAATCAAACAGCACCCATTCCACCACATCAAAGCTGTCTGGATTATCCTGCAGAAATCTATTAACTGTATGAACTGCAACTTTCGCTGCCAGCTCTACCGGAAAACTGTACACACCTGTCGATATAGATGGAAATGCGATTGTTCTGATTCCATTCTCCATTGCCAGCTTCATAGAATTAAAATAGCAGTTTGCAAGAAGTTCTTCCTCTTTGTTCCTTCCGCAATTCCATACCGGTCCAACAGTATGAATTACATAATCACATGGCAGATTATATGCCTTTGTAATCTTTGCCTCCCCTGTCTCACAGCCATGAAGTGTTCTGCACTCGGCTAAAAGTTCCGGTCCTGCTGCACGATGAATGACACCATCAACTCCGCCACCTCCTAATAGAGAATTATTGGCTGCATTAACGATTGCCTGCACATCTGTAATTTTTGTTATATCACCTTTTACTGTCTTTATTATGTACATCAGTTCCATCCTTTCCAGATATCCGGCTGATAACCAAGTGTGGACTGCTTTCCATTCCTTACTACCGGAGTTTTGATTACCTGCGGATTCCCAAGCACTTTTTCCAGCTTGTCCTCATCAGTAGTATATTTAATGAGTGCAAGCAAATCTTTGTCTTTGCCATCCCAGTTGATCATATTCTCCAGACCACCATTCACTTGTGCAACAGAGTTAAATTCACCTTTACTCATGCCTTTTTCTTTAATGTCAATAAATTGATACTTGATGCCACGCTCTTTGAAAAAACGCTCTGCTTTCTTCGTATCATTACATTTCTTAGTTCCAAATATCTGTATATTCATATCAGTATTCCTTTGCTATTTCTTCATCTATTCCATACATAGACTTAAATTTTTCAAGATCTGCCAAACTCTTTATCAGCATAACCTCTTCTATCTTACCTGTATGTATATCCTTAAATCCTGCAACCTGCTCGCCACTACAAATGCTGGCTTTGATTACAGGCTTCTTATTTTCCTTATCATTAGACTGTACTACACTTTTCTTCTTAAGCAGTCCCATTTTTTCGCTTTCCTTCGCCTGTGCCATCAGCACATGCTTCTCAAATGACTGTGCAAAACGCTCATCATCTTCATTTGTCCGCTTCTTCGGACCTTTTATATGATTCTTGGCTGAGCCTCGTCTTGCTTTCTTATTCAAGTGTCTCTCCATAAGCATCCAATCAATATTCTCATCTGTGTACCACTTGCCAGATTGATGAATTGCATATGCACCCTTACCAAGTGCCCTTGCAGTAACACCATAATCCTGCGACACCACAATATCTCCCTTATGGCAGATACTAATCAGCTTATAACCTACCGCATCAACTCCAGCTCCGACCACTATCATTTCACTGTAATCGGAATATAATACATGGTTCGTGTCACACAGCAATGTGGTGGGGATATTATATTTTTCTGCAATCGTCTCTACAATGTCCACCACTGGACATGCATCTGTATCTACAAATATCTGCATATCTTTCTCAAATCCATTCATCTTTAATTGTGATATATCGGAGTCCTTACCTCGATGAGATTTCCACTTGGATCATAAAATCTCACAAGTTTCTGTCCACTTTCAAGTTCAGTCAGTTCGGTAACATAATTCAAACAGAAATCGTAGGTTTCAAGTTTCTTGATGAAACCTTCTATATCATTTTCCTCAAAATACAGCTCAGTCATATTATTATGAGGTGTTGTAGGTATTTGTGTACTGTCATACCATACATTAACATCCTGCAATACAAGTCCCTCGGACATTATTACATTACCTTCCTGCTTCAAAATGACCTGTAGTCCGAATAAATCCTTATAGAATCTTACAGATTCTTCTATATCATCTACAATGATCAAAATGTTCCCTGAATCCGTTAAACTTATATTTCCATTGTACCAGTTTTACACTTAAAATTCAAGGCTGTGGACGTTTTTGATGGGGTAAATTTACTGTCGGAAAGTATTAGACAGACTACACCTATGACCTGTTTCAGATTTGATAACTGTCTTTACTATATCCGATTTTTTCTTTTCTTACAATCCCCATATATGATTTTTTAGTGCCGCTATCTTTTTGATTTGTGGGTACGGAATACTGTATACCGGCATATCTGCCAGTTTCCCAAGCCTGTTTCTGTTATGTCTTTCCGCTGACAGCATCTGCGTTGCTGAATATATCACCTCTTCTGCACTTGCAGCCAGTGGCAGTTCTTTTTTCTGGTATCCAACCAGTTCCAGTATGTCCCTCTTATTCTGGCTGTATATACGCAGTCTTGCCATCTTATCTGCACCGGTTCTGCTCCAGCCTAATGGTCTTGAACTCATTCTGTCTGAATAAATGTGGCTCACATGTCCCTCTGCGCTGCACTGCAGGCTCTTATCCTTCGCCCTTACGGATTCCATAATTCCTGCCCAGTTCCCCAGAATATAATTCTTTGCGGATTCTACTGCCTTTGCTTTTGTTTCACTCTCTGTTACATGCAGAATCTTATCAATTGCTTCTTCTGCCGCCCATTTCCGCTTTCCGTTAATAGTTCTGTATATTTCACTTCTCGCATCCTGTGCGGAATCTTTCAAGTGGCTTGTTGCTGATATGATATATTTATGCATGTGAAAACGGTCCAAAACAAAACGTGCCTTGGCGTGCATTCCTGCTCCCGTTCTAATCCAATCCTCTCCGTCTCCGTTTATATATATTTTCTCCAGCACTTCCTCGTCATAGCTCTCTGCAATAAAATCAAACACTTCCTGCCATAACGCCTTCGTTCCTTTCGTCCCAGCATAGTCCCCACCGGAATAATGGCAGTTTACCAGTTCATGCTTACTCCCATCGAAACTTACATCCGGATAGACATAGATAAGCTTTGGCATAACGGTATTGATGCGGGGCTTTTTAATGTCCCCCTTTTTCTCAAGATATTGCAGCGAAACATGATCTTCATCTGCATCGATATACAAACAGCTTACTTTGCGTTTCTCCTTGAGCAGCTCCAGTAATGGAAATTCAAGGGTATGAAGCTTATTCATTACCGTTTCCTTGCTTACCTCCTGTCCCCCGATACAGGCATTGATTCCATCTTTTCGGTAGCTGCTTTCCACTGCTTCCTCCAGTATTCAGGCTTCCGCATCTTCCGAAATACGGGCATGCGATTCCAAGCCTATGAGATGGTCTAACAGATAGCAGTATTCCCCGGGTTCTTTATTGTGAAAATACGTCCTACTGTAACAGATTTCTCCCAGACTGGTCAGAAGCTTCGTTTCATCCCAGCGTTCAATGTACCAGCCTTTTCGCAGGTCCTGTCGTTTACGCAGCAGTTCATCATAGCTTTCCAGTTCTTCTTCAATCAGGGAAAGCCCTAACTTCGTTACCTCTTTAGTCACTCCATAAACCATTTCTGCAAACTTGGTAAGGTCATCTGTATAGTGACTAAAAATTTCTGTTAAATTTTTTACCCCTTGTTCCTGAAAATGTTGTATACTGTTAATCATGAAAGCACCCTCCTTGGATTGTTGGTTTGGTCACCTTAAATCCTAACACAGGAATCCGGTGCTTTCTATTTTTTTATTTTCCTACAAAAACTTTACCCTAGCTATATGCGTTCATATGATTTGATATGAATTGATATGAACACACAGACATTTTTATTTATTGTCTGAATATAGGATAGCAAATAATATGTCCTAAAAAACGGTCTAAAAAAGCAGGTCTGACAGACCTGCAAATAAGCATTTCAATTTATTCATCCTCATCCAAGACCTCTCTCGCCTTGCTCGGGTTCTTCATCAATTCCAATAAATATTCTTCAAATTTGTGTCGGCAGATAAGGTATCTGTTGCCATTATACAAAGCAAAATTACCTTTGTTAAGTTCTGCCAATCTTCTCATTTTCTTAATTCCGATATTGAAGTAAGAGCCTGCCTCCTTGATGGATAGCATATATTTCTCTTGAATCGGAATATCATACACTCCTGTTGATTTCTGCATATGCTCACGCCCCTTTTGGTTTATTGCCTGTAAAGGCTCATGACATATATCACTCAACATTTCCTTGATATCAAGTAGTTTCTAATATAGTTCCTTTTAACGATTAGAGTCCATTATTTTTATTCAGAATAGTCACTAAACTAATTTTTCGTTTTGAATATATTTATATCTCAACGCGTCTAGAATACCATTCATCAAATCCATATCAAATTCCTTTTTCGATATATCCATGGACTTTAACATTTTTTTGTTCTTTCGCAGAGATTTCCATAAGAGTTTTTTATCTCCATCATCTAACTCAATCTTATACAAAAGATTGGCCAACGAAACAATAAAATTCTTATTATCTTCGCAAATACTCTTATCTATTTTTCTATCTTTCCATGCAATAAAACCATCTAAATCAACCATAGAGAACTTTGATGAAAGACCCTTGATTGGATTTGTTAACAGCTGTGTTGAAGCATTCATCAAATTGACGTACGCACCCAGCTCATATTGCTGTGCTTCTGTCATCTTACTATAGTCTAATCCGAAAGTGATTATATTGGATATAGCATCATTTAGTTTAGCATTCTCATCAATAATTCGAGAGATACGCTCCTTCAATTCAACAACAGCTAGTTCATACGATTTTATATCTCTTTCGCTTATTGCTGTAAATACACTTTCAAGATGTTTCTTATCACTTGAGCTTTTCCAGAAAAACAGTCCACTAGCAATAAGAGAAACACCTGCAATAGCCCATCCAACTGGTCCGGCAAGTGCAAGAAAAGCTTCTCCTGCGGTCATACCGCCTCCGCCAACTGCAAGTGCACCTCCACCAAGCCAGGCTAATGCTGCATTTGTAGCTGCCGCTCCGCTCAATGCTGTGATCGCTGTTCCTGTTGATGCGACTCCAAAAGTTGTAGCTACACCCATTGCAACAGTCGGTCCCATAGTTACTACAGCTACTCCAAGACTTGCACCGGCAGCACCTGCGCCGGCATTTTTCACAGCAGCAGTCTGATAATCTTTTTCAATTTTCTCAGCCTGCTGTTTCCAATTCAGCCTTATCTTCTTTAATTTTTCATATTGCAATTTCTTATCATTTGGCACATTTCTAATTCTGTCAAATGAATTTTGAATAGAAGTTAAGGAATCATACAAGCTGCTTGTATGATTTCCAAGCTCCTCAATTGTTTCATTTGTTTTATTTATTGCCGCTTGCGCTTTATCTTGAGCCATCTCAAGTTTAGTTTTCTTTTTGCATTTCATTTATTTACTACCTCCCATAAAATAGGAATCAATACCCGATTTGTCTTTTAATAATACATTATCCGAAACCTGTCTCTTTTGAGCCAATAATACAGACTTTTTAAACGCCTGAATATACATATCGCTTTCTCTGAATTCTTGAGTAAACAACAATAGCTCCTTATCATCGTATATTTCAGCTAGATAATTCAGCCCTTCAATATAATCCTCAAATATTATCTTTTGGCGATGAATTACTACTATATCTTCTTTAAGAGCGTGACGTTTCAATCCTCTACGAGCTTCCCCATATAATGAAATAGTAAATCTTCCAATTCCAACAATATTAAGTCGCATAGCAAATTCAGCAACGTTAAATGAGCCACCACCTGAAACGAATCCACGAACTACTGCGTCGCCCATATCAATCAGACAAAAAGTACCATGCGCAACAGTAATCATTCTTTTTACTGTTGCATTAGAAAATGGCTCGCAGGACTTCCAAAGCATTGAAAAGGATCTATCTTCACTTTTTGTTGAAGTGAAATATTTTACCAAACGCCTTACTGAATAGATAACTCTTACAAGAATTTCATTTATAAATACCGGTATTGCCTGAGCAACTTGAAATCTTGCATCGTACCCTTGCTTATATATCTCAAGAGCCAGTTCATTTATTGATTTGTCAAACTCTCCAACAGGAATATTCAATTTTCTTTTAATTGCAATTATATCATTCGTCCAGCTCCATATTGGTGATGGTATTCCCATGCCCCTTCCTTTAGTACCAGAAGATCCCGATACATCTGAAATAATATGGCCAAACCAATTAGTAAATCCACAGAACAGTCTACTTGGTACATCATTACCTTTCAATTCAAATTTTCCGTCTGCTTCCTGTAAAGCGATAAACTCACCGTTTGATACAAAATGAGAAGTATTGCAAAATTGATCTAAAACGGAGAAGAATAAGCCTAATAAAGTAGGATTGTGTCCAAGCGATTTAAAATGATGGTTCTTTGGATTAAGGTCAAATATCCAACTAGCCACATCGCCTGCACCCCTTTGGTCATAGGAGATCTTGAACTTTTTTTCTAAGTGTTTAATTGCTGACGAAAGAGTATTATTTTCTTTATCATTCCAACCACACATCTTAGCGAAATCCATTGTTCGATTTTCAAACCACTTATCTGTAATATCTCCTATTGACGACTCTCCAGGTTTACCAACAAGGAAAATATCTAATATTCCGCATATTGCTCCGCTACATGCTGCTAAAATGTAATCAGACTTATCACAATCCGTAGTAAGCATTTTTAAGGACTCAATACTCTCTTCAAGTTTGAAAGTAATATCCGTTAATTCTTCCCTAGCATTACTCAATGCTGCGTTAATATCAGAGGCAAATACATATCCTTCTTCACCAACACCAAGCTCTAACAACACGAACTTTTCATTATTATCCACATTCCCATTTATATTACTCAAATTGCTTTCCTCCATTTTATAGATTTTAATACACATTTCAACTTCAGTTATTGATATGTGCAACCATAAAGTGAACTCTTATATTCTGACCGCTTCTGCAAAGAATTATCTGCGCATGACGATATTCTGTATAATCTGTTGACACATCATATATATCCGACATTTTTTCATATGGAAACTCATATTGATTTAAGTATTCAAGGAATTTTGAATAAAAGCTGTCAAATCTAGCCATCATAGCATATTCCTCTAAGTCTAATTTGGGTTCTGCCATTATATTGCATATCATACTGTTTATTTCCCTGCACAAACAGATTCGCTGATACATACGACTCCTTCGTGGTAATCGGTGCCGAATTATCCGTATTGATATAGATAACCGGCAGCTTACTAAAATAAAATTTATCCTCTACGATTTTCTCATTACCATCATAGGCTTTAGCGGTTATCCATTGCTCCAATGCCGTTTCGTCCGGTATATACTGTTTGGCTTCCGACACCAAACGATTACCGATATACCATTTTACCGTCGTTTCTTTATTGGCATTCGTAGTAACCGATTCACCAATCATTGGACGATTTGTGCTGATTTTAAACAATTGCGCAGCCTCTCTCATATTAAGATTGGGAGCACTCACAAGTAGTGCAATAACAAATATTAATATACTTCTGTTAATGTTCAAATAAATTCTCCGCATTTATATTCTTATTTTTACTTTGACGGTTTTACTCCATTTACCATAAACTTTACGTCCGCCTGAGATTTTGTAGGTTCTCACACGGAAATAATATGTTTTTTTCTTGAATTTTGTTATTATCCGAAAAGCCGAAGTTCTGGATACCGATAACTTCTTTTTCCCTTTCGTAAATTTCTTGTTTTTTGCATACTGTATCTGATATCCGGACATTCCCTGCTGTCTGGACCATGATACTACAACTTTTTTACCTTTTAAATTAGAAACCTTTACACCCTTTACCTTTTTAGGGGTTGCTGCAGAAGTTCCCGTGCCCTTGATTATAACTGCACCTGTACCGGTTCTCACTGTTTTTGTACTTGGTTTCCTTGTTGCTGTTGGTTTCTTGGTGGCCGTCGGTTTCTTCGTTGCGGTCGGCTTGCTTGTCGCCTGCCCACCATTTCCCCACCACGA
>ULUL01068479.1_pt1 | contig 10772 bp, 8 predicted proteins | sample 1958481 | NCBI WGS metagenome assembly ULUL01 (sample SAMEA4835759, study PRJEB28245) | human gut metagenome | biome: gut microbiome; material: fecal sample | place: Denmark | collected 2008 | reverse complement strand
GGCTTTTTCACAAGCTGAAAGGATATTCGCCAAGAGAATACCGAAAAATAAGAAAGCGGATTCATATATAACCTTACAGTTTTTATTACTGTATCCTATATATTCCATACACTACAAGCAAGTCAAAATTTATTCCCCAACACGCAAAAAACCTTGAATCATCCCATTTTCATAGGAAATTCAAGGTTTTTCGTTGATTTACATGATAATAATACAGTTCAAATTCTTATGCGAACTGTAAGATTATGCGTTCAACTGTGCTGCAACCTCAGCTGCGAAGTCCTCGCTCTTCTTCTCCAGGCCTTCACCGGTCTCGAAACGAACGAAGCCTCTAACGCTGATCTGTGCGTTGTTCTCTTTAGCAACCTGTGCGATATACTGAGCAACAGTCTGCTTTCCATCCTCAGCCTTTACATATACCTGCTCAAGCAGACATACTTCCTTTAATTCCTTGTTCAGACGGCCAACGATAGCGCCCTCGATAACCTTCTCAGGCTTTCCAGCCATCTTAGGATCCTGAGCGATCTGTGCTGCGATGATCGCCTTCTCATGAGCCTTGTACTCCTCGGATACATCAGAGGTAGCAACATACTTAGGATTCAGAGCTGCGATCTGCATTGCCAGGTTGGTCATAGCTTCTCTTACTGCCTCGTTGTCAACGGTGGAAGCAACGTCTACGATAACGCCGATTCTTCCGCCACCATGCAGGTAAGATACTACAAAGCCTTCGTCTGCAGTTACCTTCTGGAATCTTCTGATATTTAAGTTCTCACCGATAACAGCGATTCTGTCAACCAGAGCTTCCTTTACGGTCTTGGTCTCATCCAAAATCCAAGGCTCCTCCATCAGAGCTTCCATGGTATCGTTAGAAGATGCAACTGCCTGCTCAGCAACTGCCTGTACGAACTTCTGGAACTCCTCATTCTTTGCAACGAAGTCGGTCTCAGAGTTTACTTCTACAACTGCTGCAACCTGATCTCCGGAAGTAGCGATACGGCAGATACCCTCTGCTGCGATTCTGCTTGCCTTCTTCTCAGCCTTAGCCTGTCCATTCTTTCTTAAGAATTCTACAGCCTCTTCCATATTTCCATTGGTCTCGTTCAGAGCCTTCTTACAATCCATCATGCCTGCGCCGGTCATTTCACGCAGTTCTTTTACCATTGCTGCTGTAATTGCCATTTTAAACCTCGCCTTTCTGCGGTATTTACCGCTAATCGTAAGCAAGCGGCTTAAGAGCTTAAGCCGCTTATTTACTTGATCATATATTTCAGCCATTCTCCGTTCAAAGCAGAACATCCTGCTTTGGCAGAGCATTGCCTGTTTCCTTTCTTTAACAGAAGCTCTCTATATGTTACTATTCATTCTGTTATAGTAACATACTTTACAGTATCTCCTGCTTTCCAAATAAATTACTCAGCGTCCTTTTCAGCAACCTGCTCGATGTCAGTAGCTTCCTCGGAAGCAACCTCTTCCTCGGTATAAACTGCTTCGCCCTGCTTAGCTTCGATAACAGCATCAGCCATCTTGGAAACAATCAGCTTAACGGCTCTGATAGCATCATCATTACCAGGAATGATATAATCTAACTCTTCAGGATCACAGTTGGTATCGCCGATACCGATCAGAGTAATGCCAAGAGAATGAGCCTCCTGAACGCAGATCTTCTCCTTCTTGGGATCTACAACGAAGATAGCATCGGGAACTCTGCTCATGTTCTTGATACCGCCAAGGTTCTTCTCTAACTTATCCCATTCCTTCTTCAGCTCGATAACTTCCTTCTTAGGCAGAACATCAAAGGTTCCATCCTCAGACATGGTCTCGATAGCATGAAGTCTTGCAATACGGGACTGGATGGTCTTGAAGTTGGTCAGCATACCGCCTAACCATCTCTCATTTACATAGTACATTCCGCAGCGCTCAGCCTCAGTCTTAACAGCATCCTGTGCCTGCTTCTTGGTTCCAACGAAAAGGATGGTACCGCCCTGTGCAGCGATCTCGGAGATTGCTCTGTAAGCTTCGTCAACCTTACCAACAGACTTCTGCAGGTCGATGATGTGGATACCGTTTCTCTCGGTGAAAATGTAAGGAGCCATCTTAGGGTTCCATCTTCTGGTCTGGTGTCCGAAATGAACACCTGCTTCTAACAGCTGCTTCATAGAAATAACGCTCATTTTTTTACCTCCATTTGGTTAAATGTCTTCCGTATTTCTTTTCTGCCGGACGTGCGTTTTATCCGGTTAGCTCCATTGTCAATCCTTCGTAATTTCTTAAGACACCAACAATGAATCGAAATACGTGTTTTTTAGTCACAACGAACAGATTATAACATACGAAAAAAGCTATGGCAAGAGATTTTTAATCAAAAAGTAATTCTTCCACCGTTACAAAGGTATAGCCTTCCTTTTGCAAAGCGTCTACCACCTCCAATGCTGCATCCACGGAAGTCTTGTAGTAATCATGCATCAGGATAATTTCCCCATCCCCTGCTTTTTCCAGGATCCTTGTGGCAATACACCCGACGTCTTCCGTACACCAGTCCAAGGGATCGATGGTCCAGAGCACCGGAAACATATTTAGCTCCTTTTCAAAGCTCTTATCCCAGGAACCGTAGGGCGGACGGACAAAGCTTACCTGGCTGCCCGTTATTTCCTCGATCACCCGGTTTGTCTTTATAAGCTCCTGTTTGAAGATCTCCCGGTTCCCGGCAGTCAACTGCATATGGCTGTAGGTATGATTGCCGATGAGATGTCCCTCCGAGGATTCTCTTTCTATGATTTCCGGAAAAGAAGCGGCATTCTCCCCAGTTACGAAAAAGGTAGCTCTTACACCCCGTTCCTTTAATCCGTCTAACAGCAAGGGTGTATAACGCGGATGAGGACCGTCATCAAAGGTCAGGGCAATCACTTTTCTTTCTTCAAAGGAAGCTTCTATTCTTTCACTCTCTGCAGAAATTGCAGCTTCCTCTTTAACCTCTTCTCCTTCGCTTTTTGCAGAAAAAGATCTGAATAATCCTTCATTTTCGTGCGGTCCTCCACGAAATGCTCCGAAAACGCCTCCATTCCCGGGCAGTCCTCCACGAAATCCTCCCAAAAGTCCTCCAAGCACTGCCATTCCCATACAGATATCTGCCAGTATTAAAATTTTCTGCCATTTTTTCATATTACTCCAAACACACCATGCTCTCCCGGATTCTATCTATATGTATTGCCGTCTACCTCAGGTTTATGTCTTTACATCTTTTTACTCAGTCGGCATCTTCAGCGGGCAGTCATTCATGGCAATGATCGCCATGGTATAAAGCTTCATGGCTTTCATGAACAGTCTTAAGTTCAAGCCTTCGTCCGGTTCGTGGGCTCCGCCGTGACCGGGCTTGAAAAATTCTGCCTCCTGCCTTCTGTCTTCGTCATTTCTCTCCATGCCGCCGATACCATAGGCAAAGGCATTGGGAAGTTTTCTTGCATAGGTACCTCCGCCCATTACAAAGCTTTCCTTATTATCATTTGCCACTTCATTATAGACGTCTGTCAGAAGCTTCACAGCGGGATGCTCCTTGGGAAAATAGTTGGGTGCAGAATCCCTTTCCCTGTTCCAGTTAAGGCCATGTTCCTCTGCTGTTTTTGTCAGGTGCTCCTCTAAGCGGACAGCTGTGTCTGTGATAGCGTAGCGGATATTGAAGGTCAGTTCGGCGTGATGTTCCTTGCAGCGCAAAACCGTTGCCGCACAGGTGGTCTTGCCGGAAATTTCATCCTCATAGCTCATGTCCATATTGGCGCCGAAATATTCCTCTGACAAACAGGAAAGACTTGCAAAGATTGCTCTGTCTCCTTCCTCTAAGCCCTTGCAGCCCTTTAAGAAGGAAGCCAGCTCATAAATGGCATTTCTGCTGCCATTGGGGAAAGCGCTGTGTCTGCTCATCCCCTTTGCGGTCACGGAGATTTTCTTTGCACTTTTCTCCTCAGGCACTTTTACTACCTCAATGGAAATATTGTCCCAGGTATCCTCCACCGGTTCCTTTTCCTCTGCCGCTACGGCTTTGTTCTTTTCCGTTCTCTTTTCTGCTTTTCTTTCCTCTAAAGCATTCATCAACCCTTCCTCATAGACAAGCTCTGCGCTTGCTCTGTCCGGAATCATGTTGCTTGCGTTTCCACCCTCGCAGTTTAAAATTTTCCCGGAATAAGGCTTATTGGAAAGCATCTGACCTTCCAGGATACCCTTCTCTCCATAGCACACCGGAAAGCCGCAGTCAGCGATCATGGACATGGCAGGAGTAGGATAATGCTTTACATGATATGCCATATCCTCCATGGCACGCTCCTCATCGCAGCCCACAAACAGGCACAGCTGATGCTTCATATCGGCGCCAAGCTCCCTTAAGCACTGCATCATATAAAGGACACCGATAGCAGGGCCCTTATTGTCCTGGGCCCCTCTGCCGATAAGGAAATATCCCTTCCTTACCGGTGTAAAGGGATCGCTTCCCCAGTCATTCCCCACTGGTACCACATCCATATGGTTCCAGAAGCCGATCATATTCTCCCAGTCCTTTTCTTTAGGACCGATGCTTCCGGTATAATAATCATAATTTTCTGTATAAAAGCCATGCTCTCTACCGATTTTCAGCATTTCATCCATACAGTCTCTGCAGCCTTGTCCAAAGGGCTTTACCTCTGCATCAGGATCTGAAACGCTGGGGATCCTGACAATCCTGCTGATATCTTCGATCAGAGCCTCCTCGTGTGCGTCAAACCAATCGCTTATTCTGGCATATAATTCCTTGTCCATCCCTTTTTTCTCCTGCCCATGCACTCTTTTTTTGCACTGTTCACTCCGTTTACAGAAACTCTCCTGCAAGTCATACTTCGCAGAATATTTTCTGAAAACAGCAGCTCTTTTTCCGTCTTTATTTTGCCAGGCTGTCAAGCGCCTCACGCACCCATTTCATTCTTTCTACAGGAATATCGGAGGGCAGTGTGCAGTCAGCGCCGATGATCACGCCGATATCTCCTGCTTCTTCCACCAGTCTTACAGCTTCCTTCTGAACCTCTTCCTTAGTTCCGGAATAAAGGACACCGTCCTTGCGGTTGTCAAAGCCGCCCAGCACACACTTTCCTCCGAAGAATTTCTTTCCTTCCGGCAGGGTCATATTCTCTACATATACGGCCCAGTTCACAGCCTTGGCAGGATAATCCTGCCATACCTCAACCCGGTTTTCATCTCCTGCCCATCCACAGCAGTGCAGAATGTTATTTTCACTTAAAGTATTGGCATATTTGAGCACATCCAGCTCTGCAGGCGTTACCAGTCTGCGGTATTCCTCGGCGCTGAAGCGGAATTTTTCTGCATTCTGTACGCAGTAATAAATGCCGTCGCAGCCTGCCTCTGTGATCAGTCTTTTTACCATGGCTTTAATATCCTGGGCGATCACCTCAAAGGCATGGCATACAGCCTCCGGGTTCTGCTTCATATGCATCATCAGAAGCTGCTCGCTGGTGCCAAAGCGCATCAGGGACATGGGGCAGAATACATTGTAAAATACACAGCACTCGCCCTTTACAGCCTCTACCACACCCTTTGCTCTCTCTACCTGTTTTGTAATCCAGGGATGATCCTCTCCCATGGGCGTCATTTGAAACCAGTCCTCCGGGCAGGTCACAGTATCGATAAAGGGATTGGGATAATTAAAATAGCCGTCACACATTACCTTGATCAAATCGGTATCAGCCTCACGGAACAGCTCTACATGCTGGTCAATGGTCTTCTGTCCCAGATCCTCGTCCGGGGAAAAATGATACCAGAAGCCCATAGGAACCTTGTCCACCGGTTTGTTGTTAAATGCGTTTAAAAGCCTCTCTCTCTTTGTCATGATAAAAATTCCTTCCTGATGTTTTATGTTATGATATTTTTCCAAAGGTCATAGCTTCCACATATTTCTCATTGAACGCTTCCGTCTGTGCCAAATTTAAAATTTTCGTTTTTTCCTTGATTTGTTCCAGCCTTTCCCCGCCCTTTTCATCAAAGCCATACCGTAAAATACCTGCCAGAACGGTATTTCCTCCGGATATGGTTTTGGCGCATAGGGCTGATGGCAGCAAGCCAATCTCTGCCGCGTCTGCAGGATTTAAGAAATAACCGAATCCACCTGCCAGGATAACCTTGTCTACCTCTTCTGCTTTAGAAAGCCCAAACTGCTCTATCAAAGTCTTAATCCCCACCATAATAGCAGCCTTTGCCATTTGCAGATTTCTGATCGCTTCTTTTGTCACCAGGACATTTCCGATCAGGATGCCGTCTTCAAAATAAGGGTCTGCCAGAAGCCCTGTTTCATCCAAGAGCTTGTTTCTGCATAACTCTGCGCACAAATGGATCATGTCTGCGCCGAAAACTCCCTTCGTAGGCCCTCCCTCAAAAGCCGGGCCCGCCGCTGTAGAGCAGGCTATGATCCTATCCTTATTGCCTATCGCCATTTCTCCATTGGTGCCAAGGTCAATAAAAAGGGTGATTTCTTTCTTTTCCGCCATCTGCGCCGCATAGATCCCCGCACAGATATCCGCCCCCACAAAGGCGGACAGCCCCGGCAACACAGTCATGGGAAGCCGCCTGCTGCCTGCAAACACCGGAAAGAAAAGTTCCTCTTTTTCCAGAAAAGAAGCAAAGAAAGGCGCATGGCCAAGCTCTCCCGTGCCATGCCCCAAAAGCAAATATACCATGGTGGTATTGGCTGCCACCACCATTTTGCAGGAATGTCCTGCTGTTCTTATAAAACGCTCTGCTCCCTGTCTTAGCACCTTCCATACGCAATCCTTCAATTTCCCGGCTTCTGCGGCATCTTGCGCACGCTGTATCCTGGAAAGCACATCCGCTCCTGCATAAGTCTGGGGATTTACCGTTGCAAGCTGATCCTTCTTTCTGCCAAAAGGATCGTACAATACCATGGCGATGGTAGTAGTTCCGATATCTACAGCGATCAACCAGTCATCAGGACGGACTCTTCCCCCGGCTGCCTGCTTTGGCTTCTCGATTCCGGCCTTTGGCCTTCCCGGCTGTCCGCTTTCTTCCCCCCTGTTTTCTGCTCCTGTCGCACTCAGGTTGCTTTCTGCCAAAAGCCGCTCCTGCCACAGGGCCAAAAGTCCGCCCTCAGCCACAATGCGTATACCGGATTCCCCCCCAAAGCAGCGTCCGCAGCCTGTACAGATATTACACCTGGTTCCTTTCTGGATCATTCCATTCTCTCTTCCTTCCGTTTCTGATTATACGATTATACAAACTGATTTTTCTCTGTGCTGTAATGATAGTCTATCTGTGAAAGCTTCTCTTCAATTTCTTTTTTGTCCACTTCCAGATCCTCGCACACACCGTCTAAATCCTTCCCGTAATCCCGAAGCTTCAGGTTCATAAAACTTAATAACATTACCGGATCATTTGGTATCATTGTATCATTTTTACTTCCTTTCTGCTGTATTCATTTTCTTTACTATTATACTCTTTCCCCCATCTTCTGCCAATGCTTTTTTCAATATGTCATACTCTGTACAATCTCATAATTATAGTTCACTCGTACATTCTTGTGGGCGATTTTTTTGTCTCGCATGAAAATCTGCCTGCATGAATGTAGGTCGGGAGCGTCAGTCAATGAGCATTGCGTCTTGCAGACGTATTTGAAGCAGCAAAGAGCCACGAAGTGGCGGTAAAGCCTTCGTCAGAAGGTTTTGCGAATGGTGCGAGCAAACAGTAACTATTCCTCCTTCCTTATTGCAGAAAAAGGCCGCTGCACCTTGTTTTTGTGTGCAACGACCTTTTTCCTAAGAAATCTATTTTCTTTTTGAAACTTTGTCTTTTGAAGCCTTTATGGGCCTCTCTGATTTTATTTCTATTTTCCTTTTCGGGCTTCAGCAAAATCCTTACGCTTTGGGATTCTGACAAATCTCCTTACGCCTTATCCTTTACCTCTGCCTTCAGGGTGCCATCTTCTACTATGATCAGAATGGTGTCTCCCTCTTCTACCTTATCGCCCAGGATCAGCTTAGCTGCCAGGGTCTCCACATACTTCTGGATATAACGCTTCAGAGGCCTTGCGCCGTATACCGGATCATAGGCATTATCTACAATGTATTTCGACGCCTCCGGCGACAGCTCAAGCTTAAGTTCCCTGTCTGCCAGACGCTTATTTAAGTCTGCAATGATCAGGTTGATGATACTGCTGATATTGTCCTTGGTCAGAGGCTTGAAGAGAATAGTTTCATCCAGTCTGTTCAAGAACTCCGGACGGAAGTGAGCCCGCAGATCATTCATCACTGCTTCCTCTGCATCCTCGCGGATGGTGCCGTCCTCATTAATGCCCTCCAACAGGTAATTAGCACCAATGTTAGAGGTCATAATCAAAATCGTGTTCTTAAAGTCCACTGTTCTGCCCTGGGAGTCCGTGATACGTCCGTCATCCAGCACCTGCAGCAGGACATTGAACACATCCGGATGGGCTTTTTCAATCTCATCAAAAAGAACCACGCTGTAGGGTTTTCTTCTCACAGCCTCTGTGAGCTGGCCGCCTTCCTCATAACCTACATATCCGGGAGGAGCTCCGATCAGTCTGGAGACAGAATACTTCTCCATATACTCGCTCATGTCGATACGAACCATGTTGTTCTCATCATCAAACAATGCGGCTGCCAGCGCCTTGGCAAGCTCTGTCTTACCTACGCCGGTAGGTCCTAAGAACAGGAAGGAACCGATGGGCTTACTGGGATCCTTGATCCCGGCCTTGGAACGGATGATAGCCTCCGTTACCTTCGTAACGCCTTCATCCTGCCCTACCACTCTCTTGTGCAGCTCATCATCCAGATGCAGGGTTTTATTTCTTTCACTCTCTGTAAGCTTTGCCACAGGGATTCCTGTCCATCTGGAGACAATCCTCGCAATCTCATCCTCGGAAACCTTTTCATGAACCAGGGACAGATCTCCGGAATTTACCTTTTCTTCCTCCTGCTCTAGCTGTTTCTTCAAAGCAGGAAGGGTACCGTAACTTAGCTCTGCTGCCTTTTCCAAATCTCCTTCCCGCTGTGCGATCTGGATCTGGCTGTTCACTGCGTCAATCTGCTCCCGCAGCTTGGACAGGTTATCCACAGCATGCTTTTCATTATCCCACTGGGCCTTTCTGGCATTGAAATCATCCTTCAGCTCTGCCAGCTCCTTCTGTAGATCCTCCAGACGCTCCTTGCTTAGCCTGTCATCCTCTTTTTTCAGGGCTGCCTCTTCAATCTCCATCTGCATGATCTTACGTTGGAGTTCATCCAGCTCTGCAGGGAGACTGTCAAGCTCTGTCTTGATCAGGGCGCAGGCTTCGTCCACCAGGTCGATGGCCTTATCCGGCAGGAATCTATCTGTGATATAACGGTTAGAAAGCACTGCGGCGCTTACAAGCGCATTGTCCATGATCTTTACGCCATGATATACCTCATAACGCTCTTTCAGACCACGAAGGATGGAAATGGTATCCTCCACTGTAGGCTCTTCTACCATAACAGGCTGGAAACGACGTTCCAGTGCTGCATCCTTTTCAATATACTGTCTGTACTCGTCCAAGGTAGTAGCGCCGATACAGTGAAGCTCACCCCTTGCCAGCATGGGCTTTAACATATTGCCTGCATCCAGAGCGCCATCCGTCTTTCCTGCACCCACAATGGTGTGCAACTCATCAATGAACAGGATGATCTGTCCATCGCTGTTCTTCACATCCTCCAACACTGCCTTCAGACGTTCCTCAAACTCACCTCTGTACTTTGCTCCTGCCACCAGTGCGCCCATATCCAAGGCAAAGATCTTCTTGTCCTTCAGGCCCTGTGGTACATCGCCTCTCACAATACGCTGTGCCAGACCCTCTACCACGGCAGTCTTACCAACGCCGGGTTCACCGATCAGCACCGGATTGTTCTTGGTCTTACGGGAAAGGATACGGATGACGTTACGGATCTCCGTATCACGGCCGATCACCGGATCCAGCTTCTGGTTCCTTGCCTTCTCCACCAGATCCTGTCCATACTTTTCCAGAGTATCATAGGTAGCTTCGGGATTGTCGCTTGTCACACGCTGGTTTCCTCTTACTGTGGACAGTGCCTGCAGAAAACGCTCCCTGGTAATGCCATATTCCTTAAAGATCTGTGCGATCTCCTTATTAGGATACTTTATCATAGAAAGGAACAGATGCTCCACGGAGACATATTCATCTCCCATGGCCTTAGCTTCATCCTCAGCACTTACCAGTACCTTGTTCAGTGCCTGGCTGATGTAAGGCTGGCCGCCCTGTACCTTTACTCTCTTTTCAATAGCTTCCTTGGTCCTGTTTACAAAATGCTGGGACTGGATCTCCATCTTCTCAATCAGCTTCAAAATCAAGCTGTCATCTATGTTTAAAAGGCTGTACAGCAAATGTTCCTGGTCTATTTCCTGATTGCCAAATTCCATGGCCAGGTGCTCGCATTCATTCACAGCCTGTAATGATTTCTGGGTAAATTTCTGAATGTTCATATACATGCCCTCCTTTTTCTTTGTTCTATAACTACTATAACACATGATAGATGTATGTCAAGCAGGAAATTCTAAAATAATTATAAACAAAGCAGAGACATTTTGCTGCCTCTGCCTTGTTTCCATTTCCCTTTTTTTCTGATCTTTTGTCTGCCTTTGATTTACAGCAAATCAGGCTTTTCCAAACAGAATGATGTTGGGGGCAAAAGGTCATTTGCCCCCAACTGATGCCAACGAAAAATTTCGTTTCGAAT
>ULUL01065473.1_pt1 | contig 10774 bp, 9 predicted proteins | sample 1958481 | NCBI WGS metagenome assembly ULUL01 (sample SAMEA4835759, study PRJEB28245) | human gut metagenome | biome: gut microbiome; material: fecal sample | place: Denmark | collected 2008 | reverse complement strand
AAAGTGGCGGTTTTGCGAATGGCGCGAGTGAACTGTAACGTTTTTTTTCGCAAGTATCGTAACTATCTTAAAAATGTTTACAAAGATAACCTCATCTGATGCCACACAGCATTTCCATGCGTGGATTTATCGGATACCCCCTCATCCTTAAAGCCAAATTTTGCATAGTAAGGAATCAATTTATTTTTGCAAGTCAAAACGAGTCCTTTTCGTCCCTGCTGTTTTGCGTCTTCAATCGCTTGTTCTATCAGTTGCCCTGCATACCCTTTCCGGCGATATGCAGGAAGGGTATTGACGCCAAAAATCATCTGCCACGCACCATTTTCATTATGCATACCTGCATTCTCATACATCTCATCCGTCAGATCCGGTTCATCTGTCACAAATCCATCTACAAATGCAATTAATTTGTCTTCCTCAAACATCAGCCAGAAATGCTTCCCATAATGCCCGACTCTTTCTATAAATTCCTCTTCTGTTGCTGCCTCCGCAGGTGGAAAACACTCTGCCTCAACATTGGCAATTGCCGGAATATCTTTCCTGGTTGCATACCTCATCTCCATAATATATTACTCCTCATGCTTTTTTGCTTTTATTCTTTTTCCTTTTTTATTTTTCATTACCGAAATTACAAATCTGGATTTCAGCACCATTTTCCATAACAGAAAAGCCGTGTTTTTCATAAAATGGCACATTGTTTTTATCCTCCGGTATTCCTTCAATATACCAAAAATCCTTATATTTTGCCATACAAAATCACCTTCAAGCATTATTTTACATTATTATAGCTTGAAGGCAATCTTATTTAAAGTAACTATGAAATTTATTAGCGTTATAACATTACGTTACAGTTCACTCGTACATTCTTGTGGGCGATTTTCTGTCTCGCATGAAAATCTGCCTGCATGAATGTACGAAGAGAGCGCCAAGAATATGAGCATTGCGTCTTGCAGACGCAAAAAATGAGCTGCAAAGCAGCGGAGAGCCACGAAGTGGCGGTAAAGCCTTCTGTGGAAGGCTTTGCGAATGGCGCGTGTGAACTGTAACAACATTACCAGATTTTCATAATATGCTGCATGAAAAGACTTACAACTGTAATTCCACACCAACATGATGCCCCAACAGCAATAGGCTTTCCACCTGTTTTGATAAGTTGTATCACGTTACTGTTTAATCCTATTGCAGCCATCGCCATAATGATCATGAACTTCGATAATTCCTTTATTGGCCCAAATACTTTCCCATTGATTCCCATATGGATACAGATCGTCGTAATGATCGCTGCGATCACAAAATAAAGTATAAACATTGGAAAGGACTTCTTCAGGCTAAAGCCTGCACCCTGTTTTCCTTCTTTTGCACTCTTTTTGGCTCTTATCAGAGATAATCCGAGAGTAATCGGTATGATTGCAAGTGTCCTTGTAAGCTTTACCGTCACTGCCTTGTTTAATGTTTCACTTCCAAGACTCCACATACTGTCCCATGTTGATGCGGCAGCTGTTACAGATGATGTATCATTGATCGCTGTTCCCGCGAAAATACCAAACGCATCACCATGCATGGTATCAAAGCCTATTGCTTTCCCAAGCAGAGGGAAAAGAATTGCTGCAAGCACATTAAAGAAAAAGATCACCGCTATTGACTGTGCAATTTCATCATCATCTGCGTCAATAACAGGTGCAGTTGCCGCAATCGCAGAGCCTCCGCAGATTGATGAGCCTACACCCACAAGTATTGCTGTATTCGCCGGTACCTTAAGAATCTTCTGCATTATCCCTGCAATGATAAGTGAGGTTGTAATGGTACAAATAATAATGGGAAGGGATTGCTTTCCTGTCTGAAAAATTACTCCAAGATTCATTCCAAATCCAAGTAAAACCACCGCAGTCTGAAGAACCACTTTTGATGTCCATTTAATTCCCGCTTCTGCTTTTCCCTTATCATTCCAAACCATCGTAACGATCATTCCTGCTATAATTGCTATGACTGCCCCTCCTATTACCGGAAATATTTTTCCCAAAATCCACGATGGAACAGCGATTCCAAGACATAACAGAATACCACTCCAATTTTTTTTCACAAAATTCATTTGCTGATTTCCTCTCCTTCTTTTTATGTAGGGAATTGTATCACCGGACAACCATAAAGTAAACTTATATAATACTATTGAATGATCCTTGTCTTCATAAATTCCTTTTTAATTTCCAGAAATACTTTCATATCTTCCAGAATATGATACAACATAGAGCGATTCTCAAATTCTTGTCTGGTAATGGGAAGTTCCTGCTTTTCATAGTAGCTGTGCAGCTGCTTTAATTCTTCTAAAAGAGGACTGACATCATTTTTTTCTGCAAAATTCTCCGCAGTTTTCCTGATAAAGTCCGCCAGCTTTTTCCCTTGCTCTGTTGTCGCAGTCATGCGGATAATATCCGCATAAATCCTTTTTAAAATATTACATTGTCCCGCACGCATCATCATATATGCATAATAAGAATCATCTTCTGTAATCAGATGGTTATTCATATAACGCAGCGCTTCTTTTTTCAGATCAGTAAGCATTGCATCCAATTCATCAAAACAGCTTCCTGTATAATCAGACTTATCCTCTAATTCTATATAAAGTGCCATTCTGCGCAGGATATACACCATTTTATCATCCACGCTTCTCTGATAACCCAGCAGCTGCCTTCTACCATCCGGCATAAAGAGATTCCATAATGTACCAATCCCGGCTCCTATGGCTAAAATCAAAAACTCGTTCATTATCATGGACAGATTGCAGCTTCGTGCAGAAATGTAATGGGTACAAAGCACTGCAATGGGAGCAATCGCTTCCTTCATGTCTAAGGCCATACAGCAGAACAGATAGGGGATCAGCACGATACCAAAAGCCCACACATGGTATCCTGTCAACGGAAAAATCAATGCCGAAAGAGCTGTCATGATCACAAATATGGCCATACGTTTTAAGGTGATCCGTACCGTTTCCTTTTTCGTATCCTGGATAGTCAGAAGTGTGATAATCCCCGCTGCATACGCAAATTGAAGCTGCAAAGCTGCTGCAAGCAGCACAGCCGCTACCGAGCCTGTAACATATTTTATTAATTTTATGGTTTCGTCAGTTTTTAATTTCATTTGTAAAGTTCCGGGCGCTCTTTTCTGCAAAATATTTGATCACATCTTTCCTTGTGATAATTCCGATAAAGACGCTTCTGTCATCCACTACCGGGACAAAGTTCTGGTTCATAACTCTGTCTACCATTTCTTCCATATCGGCGTCAATCCGTACACTGGGATAATTTCTGCGGAAATTAATATCCTCCACATGGTACTTTTCCAGCTCTCTTGCCGGGATACTGCTGATATCTCCATGCTTTAAGCTGCAGATACTCCACAAAAAATCTCCTTCTGTGATGGTTCCTACATATCGCTCCTTATCATCCAGCACAGGAATGGCTGTATATCCATAGTGATCCATCTTTTCTAAACCCTGCCTGAAGGTATCACTGCTATAAATATAAGCCACATTGCACTTAGGTTGTAAGAAAAATGAAATATTCACCTTGTTGTTCTCCTTGTCTGTCATGTACTATTTTTCTTTTTATATATGCTTCTATCATTATCGTAGAGGCAAGACATTACCTTTTCACTCAAGTAAACCGTAATCCTCGCTGCATATACGTTCTTCCTTATTACAGGCTCAAAATCAGCCCTACTTCATATGCACATCCATCTGCGGGAAAGGAATCTCGATACCCGCATTATCCAGTGCATACTTGCAATTTTCCCGAACGCGCCACAGGCCTTCCCAGTAGTCCTCGCTCTTAAACCAGCATCTTACGATCAGGTTGACGGAGGAGTTGCCCAGCTCGTCTACAAAGACACGCATTTCCCTTGTCTTGTCTACAGCCTTGTCCTCCCGCAATACATTCAAAAGCACTTCCCTTGCAGTACGGATATCTGCCTGATAGGAGATTCCGATATTTACGTCTGCTCTGCGGACGGGTTCACCGGTTACGTTGATCAGCGCATTGTTAGATAACGTGCCATTGGGCAGTACAACCTGCTTATTATCTATGGTCAGAAGCTTCGTATAAAAAATCTGGATGGAGGTTACTGTCCCCTCATGGCCTTCGGAATCCACAATGTAGTCTCCTACCTTAAAGGGCTTCAATAAAAGTAGCAATACGCCGCCTGCCAGATTGGAAAGACTTCCCTGTACGGCAAGACCGATCGCAACGCCTGCAGAGCCTAACAGTGCTACGATGCTGGCGGCATCCACACCGAAGGAGGTTCCTATGGTAAAAATCAGGATGATATATAATGCAGCCTTTAAGAAGGAATCCACGAACTGTATAACGCCCTTGTCCGCACCAGCTCTGTCCATGGACTTGCGCACAATTTTGCGGATCAGTTTGATGATCTGCATTCCGATCAGGAATACCACAACAGCCAGCAAAACCCTGACTCCCAGCACCAGGATCTTTTCCGGCAACTGCTCTATAAACTTCTGGATGACTCCCGGCTCCACCTTATCTGTCCCGGTGGCAGAGGCCAACACCTCCTGTGCCTCTGCCACCAGGTCTGGCTGGGAAGCGACTGTCTCTGCACCTAAAGATCCTGAAGAAGTGGCCAGGAATCCTCTCTGTAATCCTTCTATCACGCGTTTTTCTCTTCCTTCCCATGATGGATTTTGATTGTTCTATTGCTCTTTCCGGCAGCTTGCGGAGTCTGCTTTTCTTCCGCTTTTGCTTTGACCGTTATTTTTTTCTCAGCTACCCGCTCTGCAGACTTTTCCCTCTTTTCCAAGGTCCTGATAATCGCATTGCTCCTGATACGCTGTTCGATGACCTTCTTTAATTCCTCCTCCGTATAAGGAATGAATTGCAGGATGCTAACCGACAGCGGCGCAAGCTTCACGGAAATGGATAAAGGTCTGTCATCCCATTCTTTATCCTCAGCTCTCTTTACCCGGGCATTGACACAGCCCTCGCCACCATATTTTTCCTCATCCGTATTTAAAATTTCCTTGTATTTTCCTTCATAAGGCACACCTACTCTGATCTCCTGCATAGCTCCGGCAAAGTTGGCCACCACGATCAGCGTCTCCTCCGGCTTGTCACTCTTTCTCCTGTATGCAAGATAGCAGTCATTCCCTGAAATGCTGTTGATCCATTCAAAACCCTCCGGGGCGTCATCCAGCTCATAGAGTGCCTTTTTGCTGCGATACAAATGGTTCAGATCCTCCACCAGCTTTGCAATGCCTGCATGCTCCGGTACTTCCTCAAGGTACCACTCCACCCTTCTATTCTCGTTCCATTCATCAAATTCTCCCAGATCCTGTCCCATGAATAAGAGCTTCTTTCCAGGATGCGTCATGGTATAAGCATAGGTCAGGCGTAAGTTTGCAAATTTGGATTTTCTGTCCCCGGGCATCTTACCGATCAGGGTAGCCTTTCCATGCACCACTTCGTCATGGGAAAATACCAGCATAAATTTTTCACTATAGGCATAGACCATACTGAAGGTCAGCTCGCCATGATGATAGCTTCTAAAATAAGGATCATAGCTGATATACTTCAGATAATCATTCATAAAGCCCATATTCCACTTTAAATCAAAGCCCAGTCCGCCATTTTCCAGATCTCCCGTAATGAGCGGGAAGGCTGTGCTCTCCTCTGCAATGGAAAGTACGCCCGGATCCCTCTTTTTCAAAATGGAATTCAGATGCTTGATCATTTCAATGGCTTCCAGATTCTCGTTGCCCCCGTACATATTAGCCACCCATTCGCCATCATTTCTGCCGTAATCCAGATAGAGCATGCTTGCCACTGCATCCATTCTAATGCCGTCCGCATGGAATTTTTCCACCCAGAAAAGGGCGTTAGCAATCAGATAATTGGAAACCTGAGGTCTGCCGTAATTAAAGATCAGTGTTCCCCAGTGAGGATGCTCTCCCTGTCTCGGATCCAGATGCTCGTACAGACAGGTCCCGTCAAAGCGGGCCAGCCCCTGTGCATCCTTAGGGAAATGAGCGGGCACCCAGTCTAATATCACACCGATCCCTGCCTTATGCAGCTCATTTACAAAATACATGAAATCCTTCGGTGAACCATACCTGGCTGTAGGAGCATAATAGCCAATCACCTGATAGCCCCAGGAGGCATCCAGAGGATGCTCCATCACAGGCATCAGCTCCACATGGGTATAGCCCATTCTTTTCACATATTCAATGACCTTAGGTGCGATCTGTCTGTAATTGGCATAGGGTTCGCCCTCCTGCGGATCCAGAAAGGAGCCCAGATACATTTCATATACACTCACAGGCGCATTTCCTGTCTGGAAACCACATCTGTGGGTGATAAATTTTTCATCCTGCCATTTAAAATTCCTCAGATCTACAATTATAGAAGCGTCATCCGGACGAAGCTGCGCCGCATTTCCATAAGGATCTGCCTTTAAATAGGTCAGCCCGTTTTTCAGCTTCAGCTCATATTTATAATTCTGTCCCTCGCAGGCTCCCGGTACAAAAATTTCAAAAATACCGGAATCCCTCAATCTTCTCATCTGGTGCGATCTGCCGTCCCAGTCATTGAAATCCCCTACCACGCTGACGCGCTCTGCATTGGGCGCCCATACCGCAAAATAGGTGCCCTCTTCTTCCTCAGGTGCACAGGGATGAGCCCCCAGCTTTTCATAAATCGTATAGTGGATGCCGTTTTTAAATTTCTCAGTATCCTCCTCTGTAATCAGGGGCTGATACCGATAGGCGTCCCCTGTCTTTTTCCTGCTGCCATCAGGATATTCTGCCTCGTATTGATAAAAATCCAGATGTTTTTCCGGAATGAGCACTGCAAAGAAGCCATCCTCATCTGCCAGCTCCATCTCGAATACCCTGTTCTTCTGTACCAGCGTCACCTTTACAGCCCCCGGGAAAAATGCCTGCACCAGCGTGCTGTTTCCCATTCTGTGCGGGCCAAGCAGTTCATGTGGATTGTCACTCTCCGAATAAATGATCTCTTCTATCTTCGGCCAGTTCATCATCTTATATAGTTTATTTGTCATAGCTTCCCCTATCCTATCTGCGTGCTTTTTGCACACCTTTTCTCTATTACTATCTCTATTTTAGCAGTTTTCACTCCCTACCACAACCCTATATTTGTTTATCTTGCCAGTTCACTCGTACATTCTTGTGGGCAGATTTCATGCTCGCATGAAAATCTGCCTGCATGAATGTAGGTCGGGAGCGCCATTTCCATGAGCATTGCGTCTCGCAGACGCAACAAAATGAGCTGCGAAGCAGCGGAGAGCGCTGAAAGCGCGGTTTTGCGAATGGCGCGGGTGAACTGAAAAGAGCACCGGGAAACCAGCTAAAGCCAGTTCCCTGATGCTCTTTTTTTGCCATGTCATAAAACTACATTGTTATGAATCGTCCTGTCTCTTTCTACCTGAAAGAAAGCACTATTTTACTACTCTTACTCTGAACACGCCCTCAATCTCCTGAAGCTTCTCTATTACCTCTACAGAAGGCGCTGTCTCCACATCCAGCATGGTATAGGCTACCTCGCCCTTGGATTTGTTGATCAGGTCGGAGATATTGATACCCTCGCCACCGATGCAGGCAGTAAACTTGGTCAGCATATTGGCGATATTTTTGTGGAAAATAGCGATACGTCCTGCCTTAGTGCAGACACCCATGTCACAGTTGGGATAGTTTACGCTATTTACAATATTTCCGTTTTCCAGGTAGTTTTTCAGCTCCTTGACCGCCATCTTCGCACAATTATCCTCGGACTCTTCTGTGCTTGCTCCCAGATGAGGAATCACGATACAGCCCTCTTTACCTGCGGTAACAGGATTGGGGAAATCGGATACATACTTGCGGATCTTGCCGACCTTTAAGCCCTTTAGGACAGCCTGTTCATCAGCCAGCAGATCTCTTGCAAAGTTTAACAAGATCACGCCATCCTTCATCTTTTCAATGGCTGCTTCATTGATCATGCCCTTGGTAGAATCCAAAAGGGGCACATGCACGGTAATGTAATCACAGACTGCATAGATATCTTCCACATTCAGCACATGATGTACCTCGCGGCTTAAATTCCAGGCAGCGTCCACAGACAGATAAGGGTCATATCCATAGACCTCCATTCCCAACTGTACTGCCGCATTAGCCACCTTAACACCGATAGCGCCAAGACCGATGATTCCCAGCTTTTTGCCATCCAGCTCTGTCCCGGCAAATTTCTTCTTTTCCTTCTCCGCTGCTTTGGCAATGCCCGCATCTTCCTTGTCACTCTTGACCCACTCGATACCGCCTACGATATCTCTGGCTGCCAGCAGCATACCTGCCAGCACCAGCTCCTTTACACCGTTTGCGTTAGCTCCGGGCGTATTAAATACAACGATACCCTTCTCTGCACATTTATCCAGGGGGATATTGTTGGTACCGGCTCCTGCCCTGGCTACTGCCAAAAGACTCTCGGGAAGCTCCATTTCATGCATGGAAGCGCTTCTTACCAGGATGCCTTCCGCTTCCTTTACGTCCTCTGTCAGGGTATACTGCTCTGTCAGATTCTTAAGTCCCACCTGAGAGATGGGGTTCAGACAATTTATCTTAAACATTCTTTCTCCTCCTCATTTTACACTGCTGCTCACCTGCTCTGATCACAAGATAGTTACTGTTCACACGCGCCATTCGCAAAGCCTTCTGAAGAAGGCTTTACTACGCTTAAGCGCTTTTTGCTGCTTCGCAGCTCTTTGGTTGCTTCTGCTCTTTTGCTCCATTTACAGATTCTCAGCCTCAAACTTCTTCATAAATTCTACCAGCTTTTCCACGCCTTCAATGGGCATTGCATTGTAAATGCTGGCTCTCATGCCGCCTACGGTGCGGTGTCCCTTCAGGTTCTCAAAGCCTGCTTCCTTGGCTTCCTTTACAAACTTAGCGTCAAGCTCTGCATCTCCTGTGACAAAAGGAACATTCATCAAAGATCTGTCCTCCTTGCGGACAGTCCCCTTGAACAGCTTACTTTCATCCAGAAAATCATACAGTACCTTGGCTTTCTTTTCATTGTATTCCTTCATGGCTGCAAGTCCGCCTCTCTTCTTCAGCCATTTGAATACCTTTCCACAGATATAAATGCCATAAGCAGGAGGTGTATTGTAAAGGGAATCATTGTCGGCATGAATCTTGTATTTCAACATAGTAGGCGTACCCGGCAAGCAGTCCTCTGTGATCAAATCCTCTCTGATGATCACGATCACCACTCCGGCAGGTCCGATATTCTTCTGCACGCCGCCATAGATCACACCATACTTAGTCACATCTACAGGCTCGGACAGAAAACAGCTGGATACGTCTGCCACCAGGGGCTTACCCTTTGTATTGGGCAGCTTCCAGAACTTGGTTCCGTAAATCGTATTATTCTCGCAGATATATACATAATCTGCATCCTCGTCTATTGGAAGATCTGAACAATCAGGAATATAAGAAAAGTTCTTATCCTCTGAAGAGGCAACCTTCACTGCCTTTCCATAGATTCCCGCCTCCTGATATGCCTTTTTCGCCCACTGGCCGGTTACAATATAATCTGCCACCTTATTCTTCATCAGGTTCATCGGGATCATAGCAAATTGCTGACTGGCTCCTCCCTGAAGGAACAATACCTTATAATTGGCAGGAATGTTCATCAGCTCTCTTAAGTCAGCTTCAGCTTCTTTGATGATCGTGTCATAGGCCTTAGATCGATGACTCATCTCCATCACGGACATTCCCGTACCTCTGTAATCCATCATCTCATCAGCTGCTTCCTTTAACACTTCCTCAGGCAATACTGCAGGTCCTGCGGAAAAGTTATATACTCTGGACATAATTGCTTCCTCCCTTAAAATATTATGTAAACGTCTGTAAAAAAACGTTAAAATAGATTATAATACAATTTAACACTTTAATCAAGTACATTATTAAAATACTAGCAATATATTTTTACATCTTATTTCTGGTATGACCAGAATTATGACAAAGAAGGAGCTCCTGCAGCAGCAGAAGCTCCTTCTTATCCCATACTCTTTTCTTTTCGCCTGCTTTTATGCCTTGACATTTTTCATATCCAGGCCAGACTCCTTCCAAGCTTCACACGCTCCGGCTCCACACAGACTTCTCTACCAGCTTCCTACTTTACGCTTTCCTTCTTTTTCAGATCCTCTCCATCGAACACCTCGCTGATGGCTGCTCCTGCAGGAACCATAGGAAATACCTTGTCATCCTCAGGGATCACACACTCGATCATGACCGGGCATTTCAGCTCAATAGCTTTTCTGATAGCAGGCTCTACCTCTTCCTTGGTGGTCACACGGATTGCCGCACAGCCAAGTCCCTCTGCTACTTTACAATAATCCACCTTATCCTGCAGGATCGTCTGAGAATATCTCTTGCCATAGAACAGAGTCTGCCACTGACGTACCATACCCAGCACATGGTTGTTGATCACTACCTCGATCACCGGCACATTGTATCTGCTTGCTGTGGCCAGCTCATTCATATTCATTCTAAAGCAGCCGTCCCCTGCAATGTTAAAGCAGATCCTGTCAGGCTGTCCCATCTGTGCGCCGATGCAGGCTCCCAGGCCATAACCCATGGTTCCTAAGCCGCCGGAGGTAAGGAAGGTGCGGGGCTGTGTATACTTATAATACTGCGCTGCCCACATCTGATGCTGTCCCACATCTGTGGTGATCAGCGCTTCTCCGTTGGTCACGCGGTCGATGGTCTCCATAA
>ULUL01066981.1_pt1 | contig 10822 bp, 9 predicted proteins | sample 1958481 | NCBI WGS metagenome assembly ULUL01 (sample SAMEA4835759, study PRJEB28245) | human gut metagenome | biome: gut microbiome; material: fecal sample | place: Denmark | collected 2008 | reverse complement strand
ACAGGCCCGTGACGACTTTTTGTTTTTATTTAATTTTCAATTTTCCAAGCGCAGCGGTATATTGATATACGGCTCACTCGGCTTCGCCTCGATTCACCTGCTCCATTTCAAAACTTGCCATTTAGGCAACTTTTGCAACGGAGTCCTACAGGCCCGTGACGACTTTTTGTTTTTATTTAATTTTCAAACTTTTTCAAAGCAAGGGCTGTTTTCTATTATACAACCTGCTTTGCTATAAATTAAAATACCATTCACATAAGAGAAAATCAAGCATTAAAAAATCTGCACCTCTATAAAAGAAGTGCAGATTTTATTATTAGTTTTTAGCTTAGTTTTTTGTAAATTCAGCATCTATAACATCATCGTTGTTGTTGTTTGTGTTTGAATTTGCATTTTCTGAGCCTGCATTTTGGCCTTGTGCCCCTTCTGTTTGAGCGTTTTGGCCTTCTTGCTGAACTTTTGCATAAGCTGCTTGGCTTATTGCATACATTGTTTGTTGAAGATCTTCAGACAATTTCTTAATTTCTTCATATGGTTTATTTTCATCCAAAGCTTTTTTCAAGGCTTCTTTTTGTTCGTCTAATTTTGCTTTGTCCGAATCTGAAATTTTGCCTTCGAAATCTTTAACAATTCTATCAGCAGCTGATATCATGCTTTGAGCATTGTTTCTTGTTTCTGCTTCTTCTTTTTTCTTCTTATCTTCAGATGCGTTTGCTTCTGCTTCTTTAACCATCTTGTCAATGTCGGCTTCTGAAAGGTTTGAAGAATTTGTGATTGTGATTTTTTGTTCTTTATTTGTTGCTTTATCTTTTGCAGTAACATTTACAATGCCGTTTGCGTCGATATCGAATGTAACTTCAATTTGAGGCATTCCTTTCATTGCCGGCGGTATGCCATCAAGCCTGAACATACCTAAAGATTTATTGTCTCTTGCCATCGGTCTTTCACCTTGAAGAACATGGATATCAACGGCCGTTTGGTTATCATCTGCAGTTGAGAACACTTGAGATTTTGAAACAGGGATTGTTGTGTTTCTTTGAACCAAAGGTGTCATAACGCCGCCCAATGTTTCAATACCCAAAGTTAATGGTGTTACATCCAAAAGGACGATATCTTTAACTTCACCTGCCAAAACACCTGCTTGAATTGCAGCACCAACTGCAACAACTTCATCAGGGTTTACTGATTGGTTAGGGTCTTTACCCGTGTATTGTTTTACCAATGCTTGAACTGCGGGGATTCTTGTTGAACCGCCAACCAGAACAACTTCATCGATATCGCTTTTTGAAATGCCTGCATCTTTAATTGCGTTTTCAACAGGGGTTTTGCATCTTTCTAGTAAATCTCTTGATAATTCTTCGAATTTAGCTCTTGTTAATGAAATATCAAGGTGTTTTGGGCCGTTAGCATCTGCTGTGATAAACGGAAGGTTGATATTTGTTTCAACAACGCTTGAAAGTTCGCATTTTGCTTTTTCGGCTGCTTCTTTCAACCTTTGCATTGCTTGTTTATCTGCTTTTAAGTCAATGCCTTCTTGTTTTTTGAATTCTTCACAAAGCCAATCGATAATTTTTTGGTCAAAATCATCGCCACCCAGGTGTGTATCGCCTGAAGTTGATAAAACTTCATGAACGCCATCACCGATTTCAAGAATTGAAACATCAAATGTGCCGCCGCCTAAGTCGAAAACTAAAACTTTTTCTGATTTTTCTTTTTCAAGGCCATAAGCAAGTGCAGCAGCTGTCGGTTCGTTTACGATACGAAGAACATCTAAGCCTGCAATTTTACCTGCGTCTTTTGTTGCTTGTCTTTGAGCATCGTTAAAGTATGCAGGAACTGTAATAACGGCAGATGTAACTTTTTCACCCAAATAGTTTGAAGCATCATCTGCAAGTTTTCTTAAAATCATTGCAGAAATTTCTTGCGGGGTGTAATCTTTGCCGTCTATATTTTTCTTGTAGTCTTCACCCATGTGACGTTTAATTGAAATAATGGTTCTGTCAGGGTTCAAAATTGCCTGACGTTTAGCCAATTGCCCAACCAATCTTTCGCCGGATTTTGAAAAGCCAACGATAGACGGGGTTGTTCTTGAACCTTCCGCATTGGCGATAACAGTCGGTTTGCCGCCTTCCATAACCGCAACAACGGAGTTTGTGGTTCCAAGGTCAATACCTATTGTTTTAGCCATAATATAAATACTCCTTTTGTTAATTACTTCCTTTAACATTAACCAATTTACCACTCAATTTTAAATACCTTTAAAAAATAAACAAAAAATTAATAATTGCGAAAATTCCGTAGCACGAATGTGAGGTGAAACCGAACGTAGTGCGCCAAGGCGAACGATTGACGAAGCGGCTGAAACCTTTTTAAGGTTTCAAAAGCGAAGTTCAAAATTAGTGAGCCGCTAGGAATTTTCAAGAGAGCGAATTTTACGTAGCATGGAGCAAACGTTAGTTTGCGAAATGCGCCAATGTGAAAGCCGAACGGAATGGAAAAAGTGCATTTAGCACTTTTGAAATGAAGTTATTGGGCTTGAACCGCTAATAAAATTCAAGAGGCGAATTTTGTGGAGTGCGAAGCGAAAGCGAAGCACGCGGTAGCGAGGGCATAAGCGAATAAAAGCGTAAGCGATATGAGCGGCTTGCCCGAGTGAAACAAAATTCAAGAGAGCGAATTTTGTGGAGTGCGAAGCGAAAACATCTAAATGAAGGCTAATTTTATATAAAAGGTTTTAGCCCAATCTTATTTTACAATTCCAAGGTTTAAAACTTCTTCAACTTTTGCTGCAATTTTATTGTGAATTTCTTCTTTTGATAATTCACCGTTTATTTTTATAAAATTATATTCTTTTTCAAGCTTTTTATATTCATCAATACAGCGTTTTTGATAAATTTCAAAGCTGTTATAAACATCTGTTGAAAGGCCGATATCTCTTCCCGATTCATAAAAATCAAGCCCTGTAGATGCTATCATTCTTTTTATTAAAGTATCAACAGAAACATCCAAATAAAAAATTAAATCGGGTTCAGGCGCAAAATCATAAAGTTTTTTCACCCATTTAATATCATGGCCCCTTACTGAATCTCTAACAAAGGCGGTGTAGATGTATCTGTCTAAAATAACGATAAAGCCTGCTTTTAAGGCTGGAATTATATTGTTTTCAAGCCTGTCTGCGTAATCTGCCGCATATAAAAGAGAAAATGTTGTTGTATTTAAAAGGTTTCTATCTTTTGCTTCATTTATGACATTTGAAATTAGCCTGCTTGTTTTCCATTCGCTTAACATGCAGCCATAACATTTATTTTCAATATAATCTTTTAATAATTTTACCTGAGTTGATTTGCCAACGCCATCAGTGCCTTCTAAAACAATTAAAAGCCCTTTATATCCATGGTTTTGATACATTAAATTTTTATACCTTTCTTCAATAAAGTTTCTTCAACAAGTTTTCTAAAATATTGTTGTTTTGTGTGGATTGTATCATTTGCATCAATTTTTATAAGGTTATATTCATCAACCATATTTTTATATTCTTCAATAACCCTGTTTTGAAAAATTACATAGCTTTTATAGGGGTTATTTGAAAGTTTTAGGTCCATGCCTGCTTCATAATATTTTGGCTGCCTTGTAGAACAAAGCCTATCCAATGAAACCTTTGCAGATACTTCAAAATAAACTGTTAAATCGGGTTTAATTGCAAAAGAATACATATTTCTTACCCATTTAGGGTCAACTTCTCTTGCAACATCTCTTGCAAAGGCAGTGTAAACGTATCTGTCTGCTAAAACAATAAAGCCTGCCTTCATTGCAGGGATGATTGTTTTTTCCAATCTGTCTGCAAAATCAACTGCGTGCAATAAAGAAAATGTTCTTGGCGAAAGTAAATTTTTCTTTTTTGCTTTTTTTGTGGTTTCAGCTATTAAATCTGATGAATTCCACCTTGTTAAAATAACATCTGCGTTTTTAGATTTTAGCCAGTTGTATAAAAGGTCTATTTGTGTGCTTTTGCCTGAACCGTCAATGCCTTCCACACAAATTAAGGCGCCTTTTAGATTATGTTCTTTTGAAAATCTTAACATTTTATACCTTGTAATTAAATAAGCTTTATAATTAATATTAATAGTATAAGCTAATATTTGCAAATTATAACTTTTTTGTGAGAGAAGAAATGAATTTTAATATAAGACAATCTTTTGAAATATTTTTAAAAAACCCACAAGTGATGCTTTTATTTGTAATGTATCTTTTAATTTTGGCAAGTGTGTTCCCACTTTTAATTTATACGTTTAACACAATTTCATTTTATATTGTGGCATTTGTTTTAATTCTTTTTGCATGTGCATTCTTTGCAGGGTGGTTTGGAATGATAAAATTTGTTATTTTAAACGATAATGAAAAAGACCCTGAAAAAGAAATGGAAAACAGACATTTTTCTTTTAAAAATGCTTTTTTTGAATCCGTTGCAAAATATATTTTGCCTGTTTTATTTTTCATTTTGCTTATAATAGGCTATATTTACGGCATAAACAAACTTGCAGATTTATTTTTCGGAAAACCTGTTGATATTTTAAACCAAATGACAATGTTAAACGGCGACACAGACGCCCTTTATAATTTTGCATCCACCATCCCAAAAGATGCCTTGAAGGTTATAGTTGAAAGAAATATATTCAGATATTTAGCGCTTCTTTTATATGGGCTTATTACTTTTTATTCAATTCCATCTTTATTTTTTAATGAAAAAAACAACCCCTTGTTGGCTCTTAAAAACGGGCTTGTAGCACTTTTTAAAAAGCCTTTTCAAACGTTATTTTTATTTTTAACAATTGTTTTAATTCATATTTTGCTTGTTTTCTTTGATGCAATTTCAACGACAAACCAAGTTTTAATGTTTATAGCGCTTGTTGTTAGGGTCAGTTTCTTTGCATATATAATTGTGTTAATATTCAATGTATATGAAAAAAACTTTACCCTTAATAATAATAACGGGGCCGACAGCATCGGGCAAAACTGAGCTTGCAATTAAGCTTGCAAAAAAATTTGATTTAGAGGTTATTTCAGCTGATTCAAGAATTGTCTATAAAGATTTAGACATAGTTTCCGCTAAACCCACAAAAAAAGAGCAAGATGGCGTTATTCACCATTTAATAGATATAAGAAACGTAAATGAGGGAATTTATTCTGCGGGCGATTTTATAAAAGATGCAAAAGAAATTATAAATTCCACGGATAAGCCCCTTATAATTCAAGGGGGAACTTGGTTTTATATAAAATCTTTATTGGATGAAAAAAACTTAATTGAATTTGGCGAAAACAAAGAATTAAGGTGTGAACTTTCAAAATTAACAAATGAAGAATTATACAAAATTTTAAAAGAAAAGGATGAAAAAAGAGCGGGTTTGGTTCATCAAAATAACAGAGATAAGATTATCCGCTCTTTAGAATTAATTGATGCCATCGGGGGCAAGGTATCAGAATATGAAAGAGAAGATAATGAAAAATATATTTCATATTGGTTTATGAAAGATATTCAAAGAGAAATTCTTTATGAAAAAATTAATTTAAGAGTTGATTTAATGTGTGAAACGGGGCTTTATGAAGAGTGGGAAAGAAACAAAGAAAAATACCCCGATAATGAAATTTTATTTAATACAATAGGCTATAGAGAATTTTTTGACCTTGAAGCCGGTGTTTATAATTCAAAAAAAGAAGCGATTGAAAAAATTAAGCAACACACAAGAAACTTTGCAAAAAGGCAATTAACTTGGTTTAGGCAAAATATAGAAAAATTTGAAATTAATTTAATAAATGATTTTGATGAAATTTTAAAAACTCTTGAAAATAAAGGGTTTTAGCCATTTTATTTATATGTAAAGAAATGTAACAAAATAAAATAAAATTGGAATTCAATACTTTGTATATACTTTATATATATGTAAGACGAAATTAACGAAAAGGATATATAAAATGGCAGTTGCACCTACAGATAGCATAGATAAAAAGTTAGCAAAACTTTATGCACAAAAAACAACCGTTAATTTAGACTCAAAATCAACTTTATCACCTGAAGATTTTTGGAGCTCAATGTCAATCATTGCAATGAACAACAAAGCGGTTATCAACTTTAGAACAAGATAATAGGTGCAAATGAACTATAGAATGATGGAATATGGAGCAGTTTAAAAAAAGGATACTTAATTTAAGTATCCTTTTTTTTATTTTAAATTTTAAACGGAAGATAATTTTGCTTGGCTGTTATCTTCATAAATTACGATTTCGCCTGTTTTTAAAGTATTTTTAACATCGATTATTCTTTGGTTTGAGCTTCCAATCCAATATAATTTTTCATCTTTTAATTCTTCAACAAATTCACCGTCCACTAAAACATCAATATAAGGAAGCCCTTCAAAATCTTTTATTTCTTCATATGTGTAGCCTGTATATAACCAAATTGTTTTATTCGGGTATTTTGAATGAATTTTTTGAATTAATTTATTTACATCATCTCTATTTAAAGGGTGCAGGGGGTCGCCGCCAGAGAAGGTGATACCGTCTATATGGTCTTTTTCAAGTTCAGCATATATTTCATTTTCAGCCGCTTCATCAAATTCAATGCCGCCAGCTATATCCCAAGTGATTGGATTATGGCAATTTTTGCAGTGGTGAGTGCAGCCTGCAACCCACAAAACTACTCTTAGGCCTTCTCCATTTAGCATATCGTCTTTGGTGATGTTATGATATCTCATTTTTGCTCCCTTTATAAAAATGTTGCTTATAAAATCAAGCAACATTTTTAATTTTTTATTTTTTTGTAAGTTTTACATACTTACTCTGTCTTTAATTTCTTCCATTTTGGCTTCGTTTAATCTTGTGTCGCCCTTTACTCTTGAATATGAAAGATAACCGTTCATTCTGTCTATTTTGGTTAAATTCTTAGAACCGCATTTGGGGCAAACATCCATTGAAAGTTCTTGGTGCCCGCAATCATCGCAATATGCAAGAGAAAGGTTAACACCTTCATAAAAGCCCATTTTCATGGCACGTTTAACAAGGGTTTCAATTGCTTTTGTATTGTATGAGATTGGGTATTTAACATATTGAATTTTACCGCCGTTTAATAAATCCCAGAACCTCTTTTCTAAGTCTTGTTTTTGGGTTGGGGTAATTTTTTCTGTTACGTGGCAGTGGAAGCTGTTTGAAACATAGCCCCTGTCTGAAACGTTTTCAACAATACCATATTTTTTTCTGAATTGTTCAACTTGTAAACCGCAAAGAGATTCTGCCGGTGTTCCATAAATTGCATAAAGATAGCCGTCTTGTTCTTTAAATTCGTTAACTTTTTTGTTGATGTATTCCATAACTTCGAGTGCAAATTCGCCATCTTCAACCAAAGATTTACCGTTATATAATTCTTGCAATTCATTCAAGGCAGTAATGCCAAATGATGCGGTTGCTGATTTTAAAATCGGTTTTAATTTATCATGGAAACCCAAATGGCCGCCGTAGAAACCACCTTCGCAGAAGGCAAGAGGGTTAATTGAAGCTTTTAATTCGCCCAAGTATTCATAAGTTCTTATATGAATTTTTCTGATTAAATCCATATAATAATCTAAAACTTCATAGAAATCTTTAGATTCTTTTTTAGCTTTTGCATAAATCATAGGCAAATGCAAGCTTACAGCGCCAATATTAAAACGGCCCACAAAAATAGGTTTGTCGTTTTCATCGGCAGGTTTCATGCCGCCTCTTTCAAACCAAGGTGAAAGAAAAGCACGGCAACCCATAGGGGATACTACCCTTTTATATTTTTTATACATTGAAGCAACATAGCCTTCGCCTGATAAACTTAACCAATCGGGGTACATTGCTTTTTTAGAGCATTCAACGCCTGCTAAGAAAACATCATGGAGTTCTTTTCCTTCTCCGTGGAGTTCTTCATCATAAAGGAACACAACTTTTGGGAATAAAACAGGCTTTTTGCAGGTTTTCTTGCCTTGGCCGTTCATTCTTATTTTTAGTGCGGCAATTGATGCCATTTTTTCATATTTGCCTGTTCCTAAACCCAAGGTGATTGTAATGAAGGGGTAATCACCACGAGATGAAGCAACTGTATTGAATTTATATTCCCAACCTTGGAAACCTTGTTCAAAATCGTTTTGAACATCTTTTGTAGCTTCCTCATCAGCTTTTTCAAAAGGAAGGCCTAAAGAAATGTATCTTTCGAATTCTTTTTTATAAGTTTTTTCAGCGTATGGTGCTAAAATTTTATCAACTTCAGGAACGGTGAAACCGCCATATTGTTGGCTTGCAGCTGACATAACAATGTCGCCTATAACGTCAAACGCAACATCTAAGCTTTTTGGTTCATTGTACCAAAGGTTGCCCATTTCAAAGCCGCCTTTTAAAACTTCGGTTACATCAAACAAGCAGCAGTTCATTGTGTCTCTTCTTGCTGACATATCGTGGATGTAGATGTAGCCGTCTCTGACTGCTTGTAAGTCTTCAACAGTTAAGAAGAATTTTTTGTATAATTCTTTATTTAATTGGTTAAATACAAGTGAACGCTTTGTTGAAACAAGGGCAGAATCGGAATTTGAATTTTCTTTATCCCCTATGTACATAATTTTTTGTGATTCTTGATAAACTTTATCAAGCATAGAAACAAAATCTTGTTTATAGTTTCTATAGTTTCTGTAGCTTTGGGCAACCTTCGGGTTAACTGCTTCTAAAACAGATTCAACAATATTGTGCATATCAAGAATTTGAACTTCTTTTTTGCCCATTGCCATAACTTTAGCGTCAACTAACGCACAAATTTGGTTAATTTCATCATCGGAAAAAGTTATCATCATTCTTCCCGCTGATTTTTTAACCGCATTTACAACTTTTTGAATGTTGTATTCTTCTTGTGTGCCGTCTTTTTTAATAATGGTAACATAAGAAAGGTTGTTAATAGGCATTTGAATTACATTGCTTTGTTCTTTTGAAACGGCAATATTTTCACGATTGAAGGCACCTTGAATTGGAGATGTTGCTTCGCCTTTAGCATTAAAACCGGCTTCTTGGCCGTTTTTTGTATTTGCTACACTTTTTAAATTCAGAGTATTATTATACTTATCCGAATAGTTTTGCATGATTTCGCCTTCCGCTCTATATACTTTTATCTCTACCATTAAAAGGGGGTCAACTGCTTTTCAAATTTAAAATTAAAAATTCTTCTACAATAACTCCTTTATTTATAATTTAGTTTTTTATTAAAAGCATGTCAACAATCCAAAGATTTATGTTTAATATTAAGAGATAAAAATTAAAAAATGTTTACTTTACAATTATAATTCATCGTAAAACGGGCATGACTTATGGGGGCTAAACCTGCTTCCCTTTTAGCTTAAGAAAAATATAAATATATTTTTATGATATAATGTTTTTTATGAAAAACGAAAATGTTAAAGTCATATCATCCAATAAAAAAGCCTATTTTGACTATTCAATTTTTGAAAAGTATGTGGCAGGAATAGTTTTGACGGGAACCGAAATAAAATCCGTAAGAGCGGGCGCAATAAATCTTAAAGATTCTTTTATAAAAATTGAAAATTTTGAAGCGTGGCTCTATAACTGCCATATAAGCCCTTATGATATGGGAAACCGCTATAACCATGAGCCTTTAAGGGTTAGAAAACTTTTATTAAATAAAAAAGAAATTTTAAAAATTTTAAATAAGCAAAAACAAGAAAATTACACGATAATCCCCTTGAATGCCTTTTTAAAAAAAGGGTATCTGAAGCTTGAAATAGCTTTGTGCAAAGGTAAAAAGCTTTATGATAAAAGAGAAAGCTTAAAGAAAAAAGACATTGCAAGAAACCTGAAGAATTATTAATAAAATGCCTGCTTAAAAATTTTTAAGCAGGCAGATTTTAATGAAAGGATAAAATTATTTCTTGCTCTGCGCCTGATACATAGCCCTTTGCGCCGCTACACCATATGGAATTGCTTGTTTGTCTGTAATCATAATGGTAAACATATCGGTTAATTTTAAACCCAAAGGGTCAGAATATTTATATCTTTTTGCACATGAGGTATCCTTACAATTAACATTGTCTGGATTGGGCTTTCTATCACCATTAACATCAACTGTAATCAAACATGGTGGTTTTGTTGTGCCATCGGGGTTACTGTTTAAACCATAACTTCCACATCCGCCACATGTTCCAGGTTCCCAACTTTCTCCTTCGCCAAAACCGTTAGGATGCATATTTATATTGCCTGCTACTCCCCTTGCGCAAGTTTGTACTCCGCTTTCATATAAAACAAGCTTTTGTCCGGCACCATTGCTATGCCCTTTAGCAAACTCAAAACGCATACCATCAGTTGTGTAAAATGCTACATTGTGCCTGTTACCGCTGCTTATTACAGTATAACTAAGCTCCATGGCACTAGTTGTTTTTAAAATGCTCATATGCTTCATTAAATAACCAAACAAATTTGCATTATCATAAGGAGATTCCCCATCTATTGCCATATTCATGGTGATGGCACTATTTAAAACAGAAACTGCTTTTCTAAGGCCTGTTTTAAATTCTTGTTGTTGAGAATTTGATATAACACTTGGAATTGAAATTGCAGCAACTACACCAATAATAGCTAAAGTTATTAAAACTTCTGCTAATGTAAAACCTTTTAATCTTTTCATTAATACTATCCTTTCATTGTTATTTTTTCTTTTGTTTTCTTTTGTTTTCTTTTGTTTTTTTGTTTTTAGCTTTTAAGTTTCTAATAAGCCTTTTAAAATCATCTGTCTTTACCGAAAGGTGAAGTGGAG
>ULUL01008304.1_pt1 | contig 10854 bp, 10 predicted proteins | sample 1958481 | NCBI WGS metagenome assembly ULUL01 (sample SAMEA4835759, study PRJEB28245) | human gut metagenome | biome: gut microbiome; material: fecal sample | place: Denmark | collected 2008 | reverse complement strand
CGACAGATAGATTAAAATTGTCAAAATACAAATATTCTAACTATAATATTTTGGGAATACACATTATGACTAAATGTAATAGGAAAAATACACAAAAATAACAATAAAAATTTGTTGAAAACAACTAAAATATGTAAAAATACAAAATAAATGTTGCAAGTTGCCACAAATGGTAGTAATATAAAGGCATCAAAGGAACAGAACAAAAACTTAAAGCAAATTTAGGAGGAAGTAACATGAAATTACAGTTAGCATTAGACGATATCACATTAGATGACGCAGTAGAATTATTAGATAAGGTTCATACTTATGTAGACATCATTGAAGTAGGATCTCCATTTATTATTGAGGAAGGAATGAGACCTGTAAGAATCTTCAAAGAAAAATATCCAGATTGTGAGATCTTAGCAGATACAAAGATCATGGATGCAGGAGAATACGAAGCAGAAGAGACATTTAAAGCAGGAGCAGACTACTGTACTGTACTTGGTGTGACAGACACATTAACAATTGAAGGATGCGTAAAAGCAGCGAAAGAATATGGAAAACAGACAATGGTTGATATGATCTGTGTAGAAGATGTCCCAAAACGTGTCAAAGAAATCGAAGCAGTTGGAGTAGATTTTATAGGAGTTCATGTAGGAGTTGATCAGCAGGCAGTTGGAATCACACCTCTTGAGAAATTAGCAGAAATGAAATCTTGTGTAGAACATTCTATCGTATCAGTAGCAGGAGGAATCAATTTAAAGACGATTGAAGAGTATAAGAAATTAAATCCAGAAGTCATCATTGTAGGTGGTGGAATTAATCACGCAGAAGATCCAGTTGCAGCAGCTAAAGCAATTTATGAAGCAATCAATCAATAAAACAAATTCAAAGAAGAAAGATTTTTGTTAAAATAGATAGAAAGGAAGATAAACTATGGAAGCAAAGACTTTACAGATTATTACAAATGAACTTTATAAATACGGAAAACTTATAAAAGAAGATGAAGTAAAAGAGGTTGTAGAGCTTTGTCAGAAAGCAAATCGTATCTTTATTGCAGGAGCAGGACGTTCAGGATTTTGTGCCAGAGGATTTGCAAACAGAATGATGCATCTTGGGTTTACGGTTTATTTTGTTGGAGAAACAACAACACCTTCTATTCAGGAAGGAGATCTGTTGATCGTAGGATCAGGATCAGGAACAACAGCAAGTCTTGTATCTGACTGTAAAAAAGCAAAAGCCCAGAAAGCAATAATTGCAACACTGACGATTTGCCCAGAAGCACCAATCGGAGAAATGGCAGATGCGATCATTACGATTCCTGGAGCAACTCAGAAAAATGCAGAACACACAAACGATGTAGTGACCGAACAGCCAGGAGGAAATTTATTTGAGCAGTTAAGCTGGCTCATTTACGACAGCATTGTGATGGACTTAATGCCAATTCTTGGAGAAACAGAAGATACAATGTTTAAACGCCATGCCAACATGGAGTAAGTCGAAAGGAGAAGATATATGAAAACAGCACAAGCAAAGATTCAGAAATTTGGTTCTCTGTTAAGTGCAATGGTTATGCCAAATATCGGTGTATTCATTGGATGGGGCCTTTTAACAGCACTGTTTATTGATACAGGATGGACACCAAATGCTTATTTAAACAAACTGGTTTCACCAATTTTAACGTACTTATTACCTTGCTTGATCGGATATACCGCAGGATCTAATATTTATGGACGACGAGGAGGAGTCATTGGTGCATTTGCAACCATGGGAGCAGTTGTAGGAGCAGATGTGACAATGCTTGTTGCAGGTATGATCTTAGGACCTGTAGCAGCAATTTGCATTCGAGCATTTGATAAAGCAGTGGAAGGAAAAGTAAAACCAGGATTGGAAATGTTAGTTGATAACTTTTCACTTGGGATTATTGGATTTGTGATCTGTATTATCGGTTATGTAGGAGTAGCACCGATTATGACAGCGATTCAGACAGTACTGACAGGAGGAGTTCAGTATCTGACAGATCACAATATGCTGCCATTAACAGAATTGTTTGTACAGCCTGCAGAAATTTTATTCTTAAATAATGCGATCAATCACGGAATTATGACACCTCTTGGATTGCAGCAGGCAGCAGAAGCGGGAAAATCAGTCTTATTCTTAGTAGAAGCAAGTGGGGCTGCATGGGTAGGACTAAGTTTAGCATTTGCAATTTTTGGAAATAAATCAGCAAAGAAATCAGCACCAGGAGCTGTGATCATCATGTTCTTTGGTGGTATCGCAGAGGTATGTTTTCCATACTGCCTGACAATGCCATTAACGATCATTGGACCAATTCTTGGAAACATGTTCTCTTTATTCGTACTTACAAACTTTGGTGGAGGTGTCGTTGGACCAGTATCTCCAGGATCAGTTATTTCTTATTATATGATGACACCAAAAGCATGTATGTTAGTGAATACGATTGCATATTTTGGATCTTTAGCAATCTCATTTGCAGGAGCAGCAATTGTATTAAAAGCATTTAAACATGATGAGGAAGAAGAAGGAATCAAAGAACTTGCTGCAACAGCAGATGCTAAGATTCAGAAATTAAATAAAGTGATCTTTGCGTGTGATGCAGGAATGGGATCTTCTGCAATGGGAGTTACGATTCTTAAGAAAAAACTAGAAGAAATCGGATTAAAACCAGAAATCAAGCACGTAGCAGTTGCAGACATTCCAAAAGATGCGGATGTAGTTGTTACAAATGTAAACTTGGAAGAGCGAGCAAAAATGTCACTAGAAGGAACCAATATTCCAATTCTTACATTAAGTAATTTCATGGATCAGACCGAATATGAAAGAATTATCGTAGAGATTCAGAGAATGTTAGGACATGATGTACCAGATGTATTTTGCAAAGATAATATTGTGTTAAATGCAAAATATGCAAATAAGGAAGAAGCAATCAAAGCTTGTGCAGATATCTTTATTAAGGGTGGATATACAGATGAAAGTTATAAGGCAGATATGCTGCAGAGAGACAAAGAAGCCTCTGTGTATTTAGGGAATGGAGTTGCGCTTCCACATGGACTTGCAAGTTCCAAAGAAACGATCAAAAACTCAGGAATCTGTTTTGTACAGGTACCAGATGGAGTAGATTTTAACGGAGAAAAAGCATATCTTCTCGTAGGTGTTGCAGGAAAAGGAGAAGAACATGTAGAACTCCTTGGAAAGATCGGACAGACTTTAATGGATGAAGGTGTGATCGAAAAATTAAAAAATTCGACATCAAAAGAAGAAGTTATCAACTTATTAAATCTATAGATGATAATGCGGCATCTAATGAATCAAAGGATGTTGCAATCAAAAGAAAGGTGGAATATAACACATGAAAACAGCAGTACATTTTGGAGCAGGAAAAATTGGTCGTGGATTTATCGCAGATTTATTACATGATAGTGGGTATAAAATTGTTTTTGCAGACGTTGTACAGCCATTAGTTGACCTTGTGAACGAAACACATGAATACAGTCTGTTTTTGATCGATCATGATTATGAAGAAAAAGTGATCGACCAGGTGGAGGCATATTCCACCATCACACAGGAAGATAAAGTAATAGAAGCAATCAGTGAAGCAGAAGTATTAACAACATCAGTTATGGCAACAAATCTTCCCAAAGTAGCTCCAACGATCACAAAAGGACTAAAAGCAAGAGTCAAAGCAGATCAGGAAAAGAAACTTGTTGTTATGGCTTGTGAAAATGCAATCATGGGAACAGATATCTTGAAGAAAGCAATGATTGAAACAGGTATCATGACAGAAGAAGAAATGGATCAAGTTGCAGTATTTCCAAACACAGCAGTTGATCGCATGGTATTTGATGGACATCATCATGGAAAAGACGGAATCGAAGTTGGAGATGCATTTGAATTACCGATCGAGAAAAACAAATTAGAAGATCCTAAGTCACAACCAATCAAAGGTGCAGAATACGTAGATAATCTGGCAAAATTCTTACAGAGAAAAATCTATATGGTAAACTGTGCACACGCAGTCACAAGTTACTTTGGATTTGTAAAAGGATACAATACAGTACAAGAAGGATTAGCAGATCCACAGATTCTTGAAGATGTAAAGAAAACAGTTTTAGAATCAGCATCAGCACTTGAGAAGATCTATGGATTTGCACATGAAAATCTGGTGGAGTACATGAATGCAATGATTATCAAGAGATTTACAACACCAGGTGTATCAGATCCAATCACAAGAGTTGCAAGAGAACCAATCAGAAAAATATCAGCCAATGACCGAATCATGGGACCAGCGATCCAGTGTGAAGAATTAGGACTTGATAATAGCTGTTTATTAAAAGGAGCAGCATGTGCAATGTTCTATAAAAATGAAGAAGATGCACAGGCAGTGGAATTACAAAACTATATCAAAGAAAATGGCCCAGAAGCAGCCGTTGTAAAATATATTGGATTAAAACCAGAGGATCGAATGACGAAAGTTATTGTAGAAGAATATAAAAAATTAAAATAAAAGCGATAAAAATATTTAACAGAAGTAATGAATTATATGGAGGACAAGTGACATGGTATATCGAATTCCAGCAGTCAATTTAGTAGGGCGTGGTTGTCTTGCACAATTAAAGGATGAAATTGGAACTTTAGGATGTAAAAAAGCCCTTGTAGTCAGCGATAAGTTTTTGACAGAAAATGGGGTAGTTGAGAAAGTAACAAAGGTATTAGATCAAGTTGGAATTGAACATACATTATATAATGATGTAAAACAGAACCCAAGCGTTGCAAATGTAGAGGGTGGATTGGAAGTATTAAAAAAAGAAAACTGTGATTTTATCGTGAGTATCGGTGGAGGATCACCACAGGATTGTGGAAAAGCAATTTCTGTTCTTGCTACAAATGGTGGAAAAATTACAGATTACGAAGGCGTAAATAAATCTCAAAAGAAATGTTTACCAATCGTAGCAATTGCAACTACAGCTGGAACATCAGCGGAAGTCACGATCAACTATGTGATTACAGACGAAGAAACGCATATTAAAATGATCATGGTAGATAGAAATACATTAGCATCTATCACAGTCAATGATCCAGAACTAATGTTAAGTAAACCAGCAGGATTAACAGCAGCAACAGGTATGGATGCATTAACACATGCAATGGAAGCAGTTGTTGCAAACGGAGCAATTGATGTTACAGATGCAACAGCATTGTATGCGATCAAACAGATTTTTGAATATCTTCCAAGAGCAGTGGAAAATGGACAGGATATTGAAGCCAGAGAACAGATGTGCTATGCATGTTTCTTAAATGGAATTGCCTTTAGTAATGCAGGATTAGGAAATGTTCATGCAATGGCACATCAGCTAGGTGGATTATATGATCTCCCACACGGAGTATGTAATGCGATGTTACTTCCAATCGTAGAAGAAGAAAATGCAAAACAGGCTCCAGCAAAATTCCGTGTTATGGCAGAAACAATTGGAATGGATGTAGAAGGAAAGACAGACGAGGAGTGTATGGACTTTGTAATTGGTAAGATCAAGGAATTATCAGAGAGAGTAGGAATTCCTAAAACATTGTCAGAACTTGGAGTAGAAAATCCAGATTTTGAAACCCTAGCAGAAAATTCCATGAAAGATGCATGCGCAGGAGCAAATCCAGTATTTTTTGATAAAGAATTATTGATCAAACTGTTTAAGAAAATTGCCTAAGTTTTATAAAATGAAAAAGATCTGCATTGATATCATTTAACTCAATGCAGATTTATTTTCACGAATATACGAAAACGATATTCTCTATTTATTCGCCAAATTATTATTCTGATACCGAGAATCAAACGTAACCTCATCATCAAACCACTCAGGTCCTTCATATTCCACAGCAACCTCCTCGCTAGGAAATTCCACCTCGGCCATCACAAGCCCCTCATATTCTCCATGAAAGACATCTAGTTCAATCACAAATCCATGTTCATCTGGAATCTTATAACGAGTCTTAGAAATTAAAATCCCATCCACCTTTGGAAGCAGATGCTCATAAGCTGCTTTATCAAGTGGAAATTCATGCTCAGTTCTAGCCATCAATCCTTTACTCTTGAAAGTTAAGAAATACTGCTTATTCATTCTGCGGATACGAATCACAGGTTCCATGCAAAGATAGCCCTGTTCGATCTCAGAGTGTGGATAAGAATCCAGATTATCAGGTAAGTTGTGGACGATAAATTTTCTTTCGATTTCCATGGGCATTTCCTCCTTGAAGTGCAGATCCTAAGCCTTTTTAAGGCGCATACTTTTTCTTTATTATACCCATCGTCTATGATATAATCAACAAAGATTCGAGAAAAAGACAAAGGAGATGAATATAAATGCGTTTAAGAAATGTACCAGGAGCGAGAGAGACGATCATAGAAAATCAGTTTTCCGTCCAGCAGCCAGAGCAGATGAAAGGAAAATGGGCAGAGGTATTCCAAAATGACCATCCGATCCACATCGAAGTAGGAATGGGAAAAGGACAGTTTATTATAGAAATGGCAAGAAGAAATCCAGAAGTAAACTATATTGGAATCGAAAAATATTCAAGTGTCTTAGTAAGAGCTGTAGAGAAATTAGAAGATTTTGAACAGGATAACCTTCGTTTGATCCGTATGGATGCAGAGAATATCGAAGAAGTGTTTGACAAAGATGAAGTAGACAGGATCTATTTAAACTTCTCTGATCCATGGCCAAAAGACCGCCATGCAAAGAGAAGACTGACATCTACAAGATTTTTAGAACGATATGATAATATTCTGACACCAGAAGGAAGAGTTATGTTTAAGACAGATAACAAAGACTTATTTGACTTCTCCTTAGAGCAGGTAGAAGAAGCAGGATGGATCCTGGAAAATCACACATACGATCTTCATCACAGCGAATATAATGAAGGGAATGTCATGACAGAATACGAGGAGAAATTTTCAGCCAAAGGAAATCCAATCTGTCGTTTAGTCGCATATCGTCATGCCAAGTAAAAGGATTGCATAAAATAAACAAAAAGTGGTAATATAATTATGAAACAAGGAAAGTTTCGATGCAAGATCCAGTTGTTTCTGTATTTGCATCCATGCATGAACAGATGGGTCTGTCAATTTTTTCAGTCACTAGACGAAGCAAAACGATGTTTAAATAAATAGCAAAGGATAGGTGAATTATTATGGAATATACATTTACAAGTGATAATTTTGAAGAAGAAGTATTAAAAAGTGATGTGCCAGTATTAGTAGATATGTTTGCAACATGGTGCGGACCTTGTAAGATGATGGCACCAGTGGTAGCACAACTAGCTGAAGAATATGAAGGAACTGTAAAAGTCGGAAAACTTGATATCGATCAGAATGTTGATATCGTAGCACAGTACAAGATCATGTCAGTTCCAACATTTTTAGTGATCAAAGATGGAGAGGTTAAGGCAAAACTGATCGGAGCAGTATCCAAAGAAGAATTAGTCGAAGCGATCGATCAGGCAAAGTAGTACGATGAATATATTAAATATTGAACATATCAGCAAAATTTATGGAGAGAAAGTTATTTTTGATGACGTATCTCTTGGAATCCACAGTGGCGATAAGATCGGTGTGATCGGGGTCAATGGTACAGGAAAGACTACATTATTAAAGATCATTGCCAAGATCAATGAGCCAGACAAAGGCCAGATCATCTGTGGAAATGGGATCCGTGTATCTTATCTTCCACAGAATCCAGAATTTCCGAAGAAACAAAGCATTCTTGAATATGTGATGGATGGAAAAGAACATCAGGACTGGAAGACAGAGAGTGAAGCAAAAACGATCCTTACAAAGCTTGGAATCTATGATTTTGACGAAGGATGCGATCATTTATCCGGAGGCCAGAAGAAGAGAGTTGCACTCGCAAGAACTTTAGTAGATCCAACCGAAGTACTGATCCTTGACGAGCCAACCAACCACTTAGATAACGATATGGTTCTATGGCTGGAAGAATTCTTAAACAGCTTTAGAGGTGTATTGATCATGGTAACCCATGACCGTTATTTCTTAGATCGTGTAACGAATAAGATCGTAGAGATCGACAAAGGAAAGCTTTACGAATACGATACCAACTATTCTGGATTCGTAGAGTTAAAAGTCCAGCGCGAAGAGATGGAACTAGCGACAGAACGTAAGCGCCATAGTTTACTCCGCGTGGAAATGGAATGGATGAAACAGGGAATCAAAGCGAGAGGAACGAGACAGAGAGCCAGAACGGAACGTTTTGAAGAACTTAAGAATGCCAAAGGTCCATCCATGCAGCAAAATGTTGAGATGGATTCGATCAGCAGCCGTCTTGGAAAGACAACGATCGAGTTAGAACACATTTCCAAAGGATTTGGTGACAAACATCTGATCAATGATTTCTCTTACATCGTATTAAGAGATGACAGGATTGGATTTATCGGACCAAATGGCTGTGGAAAATCAACTTTGATGAAGATGATCATGGGAATCTTAAAGCCGGACGAAGGAAACATTACGATCGGTGACACCGTAAAGATCGGGTATTTTGCACAGGAAAATGAAGATATGACAGGAGATATCCGTGTCATTGATTATATCAGAAATGTCGCAGAATACATCCAGACAACGAAAGGGCAGGCAAGTGCATCCCAGATGCTAGACCGTTTCCTGTTCCCTCCAGAACTTCAATACACACCGCTTGATAAACTTTCTGGAGGAGAACAGAGACGTCTCTACTTATTAAAAGTATTGATGGAAGCACCAAATGTTCTGATTCTCGATGAGCCGACCAACGACCTTGACATCCAGACATTAACGATCTTAGAAGATTATCTGGATACGTTCGCAGGAATCGTGATCACAGTATCTCATGACCGATATTTTCTTGATCGTATTGTAAACAGGATCTTTGCGTTTGAAGAAGGTGGACATTTAAAACAGTACGAAGGCGGTTATACGGATTATCTGGAGAAAGTAAAGCCAATTGCGAAACAAGAGAAAAGTAAACCAGAGAAAAAAGAAAACAATGGAAAGAAATTCCAGAAAGAACACCAAAAGAAGCTCAAGTTTACATACAAAGAACAAAAAGAATTTGAAACGATCGATGATGATATCGCGAAACTGGAGGAAAAAATAGAACAGTTAGATGAAGAAATCATGGAAAATGCAACGAATTCTGGTAAATTAGCAGAGCTTACGCAGCAAAAAGAAGAGACAGAAGAAGCTTTGAATGAAAAGATGGACCGTTGGGTATATTTAAATGATCTGGCAGAACAGATAGCGAATCAATAACAATAAAAGAGGATTGACTCACAAAATATCATATGAGTCAATCCTCTTATTATATTAAGCTTCTTTTTCTAACTTAATATTCTTCTTATACAATCGATAATCCACCCAGTTTCCGATCAAAAATTGAACTGTAGCAAAAAACGGAACTCCAAGGAACATTCCAAGTGGACCGAAATAAGCGCCACCGACAGTGATGGAAAATAAAATCAGTAGTGGACGAACTCCGGTAGATTCTCCAAGGATCTTAGGTCCAAGGATCAGACCGTCAAACTGCTGCAGGACAAAAACCATGATAATAAAGATCAGGCACTTCGTCGGGCTTACGATAAAAAGAATAAAAGCACCGGGAACTGCACCAATGATCGGTCCAAAATAAGGAATCATATTTGTGACACCGATAATAACACTGATCAATACGGTATAAGGAAGTTTTAAAATAGTCATCGCAACAAAAGCCAGTAAACCAATGATCAGAGAATCAATGGATTTTCCGATAATGAAACCAGAAAAAATATTATGACAATCTTTTAAAGTGCGAAGTACACGATAAGAGAAATTTTCATTAAAGATTGCAAGAACCAATCGTTTCCCAGCATTTTTTAAAATAAATTTATCGATCGTCATATAAATAGAAACAATAAATGCGATAAACAGGTTAAATAATCCCTTGGCAAAAGACATGGAAGCCTCATAAAGCATAGGGACGATATTGGTCAGAAGATTGTTGGTCAGTTCGAAAAGCTTTGGTAATGTCTTTGTCTCGATCATATCGGCAATCTGACCAGGAAACATATCTGTGCTGTTCTCACGATAATGTTCAAAGATTGACATGATCGATTTATAAATATCGGGAATCATCAGGGATAGTTCACGAATACTGTCATATAACTGTGGAATGATAAATCGAAGACATACAATGATAAAACCAACCATGACAAGATAACTGATCAAAATGGCGAGTCCACGCTGTGTACTGGCAGATTTCTTCTTTAAAAGTTTTATTGATACATTTCTTTGAAAGAAAGCTACAACAGGGTTTAAAATATAGGCAATCAGAAATCCCATAAAAAATGGAAATAAGATTTCCCATAATTGAGAGATCAGTTTGCTTGTATTAGACCATTGTGTTATAAAGCGGAAGATCACACATCCGATCAGGATAACAGCAATGGTATAGATAGAAATCGTAAAATACTTTTTATTCGATTCGAATTTGTGGTTGCTTGGCATTTGAGACTCCTCTTAGAATGATAGTTAATCAGTAATATCATCTATTATAGACGTTTCCAAGATCAGTTACAAGACAATATAAGATTTAAATAAAAGAAAAACACCATCCCCGGCTACAAAATCAACCAAAAACAGTGCTTTAGTACGCGATGAGGGGTTCGAACCCTCGACACCCTGATTAAGAGTCAGGTGCTCTACCAACTGAGCTAATCACGCTTAAATTATGTTGTTTTTACTGCGCTTCCTTAACGCAAGATTTATTATATACGAATGTTTTAAGAAATGCAAGCATTATTTTTAATTTTTTTTATTTTTTTTTATTTTTTTTT
>ULUL01054261.1_pt1 | contig 10867 bp, 10 predicted proteins | sample 1958481 | NCBI WGS metagenome assembly ULUL01 (sample SAMEA4835759, study PRJEB28245) | human gut metagenome | biome: gut microbiome; material: fecal sample | place: Denmark | collected 2008 | reverse complement strand
TCCAGCAGGGCGGGCTGGCCCATCACGCGGGGCTGTGCCGCAGCCGCCGAAACGCCTGTGAGCAGGGCAGCGGCCAGACTGACCGCGCCCGAACCGGCGCATTTCAGGAACGACCGGCGGGAAAGAGACTGAGACATCGGGGACTCCTCCTTGCAGCGAGAAAAATCATTCACTTTATAGAGTATCGGTTTCTTTGCCCCCTGTCAAGGGTTTGAAAGCGTTCTGCCGCAGGTTTTGCGTTTTCTTTGCCGATTTTGTACCAAAAGAGTACAAAAATGCCGCCCAGCGGCAAAAATCGCAGGGCGGCATTGGCAGACACAAAGGTTATTCGGCCTTATTCATCGCCGTCGTCGATGTCTACATCCGTGCTCTTCACACGATACTTAAAGGTCGTGCCCTTATCAAAGTTCGGGGTATAGGTCACATCCAGAGTGCTCCAGCCCTTCGGAACGATGGCATAGACTTCCATCACGCCCTGACCCTTCGGTGCCACACTGGTCGCCGACGGATTAACAGGTGCAGCACCCTTTCCGGACGCACCAGTATATGCGTAACCGCAGCTGATTGCAGGCTGTGCCTTGCCGTCGTATTTGACCGTAAAGTCTTTCGACTGATATACCGTTTTGGTCTTATCTTCTGCTTCCATAACAGCTTTCAGGATCTTGGCCCGTTCATTGCCTAATTCAAACTTTGAGCGCTCAAAGTTCACAGTCACACTCGTAGACTGGTTGATTACACTATACTCCAAAAGAATGATCTCATTGTTCTCACCGATGCTCTGACCCGGCGAGACGCTGCTCGGGGCAGTTACGCTGGATACATCGTCCAGCGGGAACCAGACATTTTTACAGGCCGGCACAATCTTAGCAAGTGCCTCTTTCTGTTTATCCTCCAGCTGTGAAAAATCGCCCACTTCCGGAATACCCAGACTCTTCAGCTGTTCATCGGTAACTACTCCATAAACCGTATCTGTGGAGCTGCTGCCGCCACCGCAGCCACCGCAGCCGGTGAGGCCAAAGGCTGCAACGCCCATAGCGCTGATGCCCGCAACCTTGAGGAACGAACGACGAGAGATCATTTCGCTCATGATAAAGACCCTCCATTTTTATTATGAAATCGGCAGCTCAAGATCTGCCGATTTCATAATACCCCCCCCTGTAATTGGTTGTCAAGAGTTCCCGCCAAATTTTGCATTCCGCACTATCTGCGCCCCTCACAACTGGCATTTCTGCCCAAAAACTACCCAGCAAAAAAGCTCCCCCGCAGGGGAGCTTTGCGATTCCGATTCAGCCCGGCTTACTCAAAGGCCTCATTCTCCTCGGCTTCGGCCTGACCCCGCAGGGTGTCGGCATAGCCGAAGGGGACGATGTCGATGGCCTCCACCAGACGGTCGCGCATCCAGAGCTGAACGTCGGTCTGGACGGTGTAGCCGCAGCCGGGGTCAGCCATCCACTGCTCGGGGTGGCGGGAGGGGAGGGCGCGCTGGCTCAGCATACTCATGATGACGCCGCCATGGGTCACGCAGGCGGCCTCAGTGACATCCATCCGGATCATATACTCGAACAGCTTGAGCAGCGTCTCCGAGCAGCGGGCGTGGAACTGCTCCGTGGGCTCTGCGCCCTCCGGCACGAAGCCGGAGCCCGGGGTGATCCACTTCTTGAAGTCCTCGTTCTTCACCAGCTCCTTGACGGGATGGTTCTCAAAGACGCCGAAACCGGCCTCCCGCAGGTCATGCACCGAGAACTGGTGGGTCGCATTGGGGAACAGGATGTTGGCCGTCTCCACGGCACGCATGAGCGGGGAAGAGAAAACGGTATCCACCTGCGGATACTCGAACCGCTCTTTCAGCTCGGCCAGCTGGGCGCGGCCCTCGTCACACAGGGGGATGTCCGTGCCGCTGCCGATGTAAAGGCCCTGTAAGTTGCCGGAAGTCAGGCCGTGGCGGATGAGATGGAGCTTAAAGGTTTTCATGCAAAAACACCTCTTATGAGCTATCTATTCCTGTGCTGATTCGCACAAATCTTGCTTTTCTGCTGATTTTTCCGGCACCATCAGACACTAAATATATGCCGGTAAAGTTTATTTTAACATAGATATGGTAGAAAGAGCAACCCCTTTGACAAAAACACCGAAATTCCGGCGGAAAAACCGTCACTTTTTCGCTTTACAAGTCGTTTTCCATTGTGTATAATCAACGTGCTGTAAACCAAAAATCAAGGAAGTCCTATTTTTATCTGAGGAGCCAAACATCATGGAGTTCAATCGTATCATCAAACTGCTGCGCAAGGAGCGCGGCATCACCCAGAAACAGGCGGCAGAGGATCTGGGCGTTTCGCAGGCCCTGCTTTCCCACTACGAAAAAGGCATCCGGGAGTGCGGCCTGGATTTTGTGGTACGGGTGGCAGACTATTACAATGTCTCCTGCGACTATCTTCTGGGCCGTTCGGCAGAGCGCAACGGCATGATGCTCTCGGCAGAGGACATCCCCAACCCCGACAAGATGAAGGACAACATCTACCACGGCAGCGTCCTGCCCACGATGAACAAAAAGCTCATCTCCAACAGCCTGAACGTGCTCTACGCCAAGATAGGCGAGTGCCACAGCAAGGCCCTGACCACCGAGGTGAGCGCCTACCTGATGACCGCCGTGGCCAAGATGTTCCGTCTGCTCTATTCCGCCGAGTCCCACAATGCCCCCAGCATGTTCAGCGTGGACGCCCGGCGCTGGCCCGGCTACTCCGACGCTGTGATGCACTCGGCTCAGGCCAATGTGGAGGCCCTGCTGGCCGGCGAAGCGCTGCCCGGCGGCGAGGGCGTGGCCGACCCGTCCTGCCTCGCCATGACCACCGAGAGCCTGACCCGGGAATACCCGTTGTATACTCCCAGCCTGCTCAATCTGGTCAAGACCAGCGAGACCCGCGCCCGGGAGCTGACCGGAGAGGACCGCACTTAAGTCTCTGTGAAACTAGTGTAAATTATGCCGTTTTTTGCTTGCATCTGCGTGCAAAAGATGTTATAAACAAGACAGAACATTTTCATCGTACTTCATAATAAAGCGAATTCAAGGAGGGACACATCCATGTCCAATAAAATTTCCCGCCGCACCTTCCTCAAATGTACCGGTGCCTCCGCAGCAGCCCTGGGCGCTGCTGCCATGCTGGGCGGCTGCGGCTCCAGCACCAGCAACGCCATCGAAGTCAAGGTCGGCGACAAGGTCAGCAACTGGAACAATCTGGGCGTCCAGCTCACCAGCGTCTTTACCATGGCCAACACCCCCGACCTGCCCGACCACGAGTATGTCGCTGTGCTCGTCACCGCTGTGAACCGCTCCGGCGCGACTACCTTCAACATCGGCGCACAGAACCTCGCTGAACTGGATGCCGCCTATCCGCTGAATGATGAGGCTACCAAGCTCGATGTCGCCCGTCAGTACTTCCACGCTCTGGCTGCCTCCACCACCGATTTCACCGCTGTCTGCGACGGCGCTGAGGCCGAGGTGGGCGCTTACATCCAGCTCTATGATGCCGCCGCTCAGAGCTTCTCTGAGTCCACCAATCTGCCCCCGCAGGGCGCAGGCTACATCCAGCTGATCTGCTGCGTCCCCACCGGCTGGCAGAAGCTGAGCGTCACCTTCACCCCGACCTTCGTGGCAAACAAGAGCCTCACCTTCTCTCTGAACTCTTCTGACCTGACGCAGGCCTGAGGCATTTTTCCGAGACGAAATCCCGTCATAAAGGGCAGAGCTTCCCCACAAAATTTTTGTGAAAAGCATTGACATCTGCTCATTTTTCGCCTATTGTATAGGCAAGACGCCCTTCGGGGCAGTACAATGATTTCTGTGTTTCTACATAAAGGAGGAACGATCATGTCCTTAGAATTCAACCGCCGCTCTTTCCTGAAGTACAGCGCCGCCGCTGCCGTGGCTGTGGCTGGTTCCAGCCTGCTCGTTGGCTGTGGTGAGGATGAGTACCAGAAGACCGGTAAAATCGGCAGCACCCTGAAGCTGATGGGCACTTTTAAGATGTATGATAACAGCGTCGCTACTACTGCACCTTCTGCCTCTAATAGCGGCAATGGCTCCTTTGTCTGCCATATCAATATCAAGTGTACTACTAAAAAGGTTCCGCTTTGTGTAAACAAGGGCTGTTTTGAACTTACCACTAAGGTGGGTACGGCCGATGAAGCCGATTTTGCCGATCAGTACATTACTGTCGATCCCACCAAATATGACTTGACGGAAGGCAATGATAAAAACTTCACGGTCACTGTCACCGGTTCTGCTACCAATAAAATCTCGTTTGCTGATGGCGACAAGGTCGAGTTCAAGTACTGGCCCCGCATTCAGGCCAGCAGCGGCAACAGCGGTTACACCCGTGCTTTCTGCACTTGGAAGATGACTGCCAGGGTCAATAGCACTACTGGCGTGGTTACCTTCGAATAATTTCTCATTTCTGCACTCCGCGCCCAAGGCTCACGCCTTGGGCGTTTTTATTTGCACCTCTCCGTCATTCTGCCAAAACGCAAGCGAAGATTTTTAGTGGTTTTGTGTCTTGTGCATAAGGTACCTTTCCTGCTACAATAAGAGCATACCAACCGGGGAGCGCAGCGGCCGGACAGATGTGCCGCCGCGCGGTTTTGTTTTTCGGGATGGGCGTCCTGCCTGATTTCACAAGAACAGGAGTGTGCAGTTATGATCAATATGGTAAAGCTTCCCACCAACAAAAGCAGTCTGTTCCTGCGCGTGGCAAAGGGCCACTTCGCCACCAGCCACAGCCACATCAACTACTACATCGACGTCACCACCCAGAAAGCCCGCCTCTCGGAGGCGAAGGCTGTCGCCAAGGAGCTGGTGGCTGCCTATCAGCACAGCACCATCGTGGACACCGTGCTCTGTCTGGACGGCACACAGGTCATCGGCACCTGTCTGGCCAACGAGCTGACCAAAGACGGCTTTGCCAACATGAACGCCCACCAGACCATCTACGTCATCACCCCCGAGTACACCAGCGGCAGCCAGATCATCCTCCGCGACAACCTCGCCCCGATGGTCAGGGGCAAGCACGTCCTCATCCTGTCGGCCTCCATCACCACCGGCTACACCGTGCAGGCGGCCATCGAGGCGGTCAACTACTACGGCGGCACCGTGGCGGGCCTGTCGGCCATCTTCGCCACCACCCACGAGTGTCTGGGCATCCCGGTCACCTCCATCTTCGACCCTTCCAGCCTGCCCGACTACGCCAGCTTCGACAGCCGCGACTGCCCCATGTGCAAGGCCGGCCAGCACATCGACGCGCTGGTGAACAGCTTCGGCTATTCGGCCCTCTGAATCTGAAATTTTCCTTCCTCTTTCTCCCCGCCGTGCAGCTGCATGGCGGGGAGTTCTATTATAAAAAAGAGCCGTCAAAGGCATTTTATTGCCCTTGACAGCCATTTAAAAAATGATTATACTACAAATAAGAAAGGCGCTGGCCTGCAAACGGCTTGCTCCTTACCTTAGTGGATCAAGAAAAAATGACCGCACAGATGTAGAGAGTCAGGCGGTCATTTTTTCTTGTCTTTATCATTACTGTGAGAAACAGTCCATGTGATTTGAGCGGCAGTTTCATGATAACATATTTTCTGACAAAAAACAACAAGGCCTTGCGAACGCAAGGCCTCGTTGTTTTTATTTTTTCATCTTCGGAAACACGAAGGAATTATGCCGGTATGCTATCAGCAGTTCTATGGTCATGAAGCACCAGATGACCGGCTCGCAGAGGATGACCGCGTTATACTCAAAGCGGGGGATGAAGAGCAGGACGAAGACGATCTTGCCCAGAAACTCGATGACGCTGGACAGCAGGGGCAGCACCTTCTCGCCCATGCTCTGCAGAGCGTAGCGGGTGGAGAGCAGCATTCCCAGCACGGCGTAGAAGGGTGCGTTCCAGACCAGATACCGTGCGCCGTTTTCCAGCACCACCGGCTCCGAAGAGCCGGACACCAGCTTTACCATCCACTCCGCACCTGCCGCCATGAGCAGGACAGCAGCCACAGCCACCACGACACTGTAGAGATAGATGTCCCGCATTCCGCGGCGGACGCGGTCGGGATGGTTCGCGCCGTAGTTCTGGGAGACGTAAGTCGAGCAGGCAGAGGCCATCGCCGACAGGGGCATATCCGTGAACGCGAAGAGCTTTCGGGCTGCGGTGTGGCCCGCGATGACCAGCGTACCGAGGCCGTTGATGCCATACTGCAAAACGACAGAACCCGCCGAGACGATGCTGCTCATGAGGCCCATGGAGATGCTCTGGCTGAACAGCTCCCAATAGAGGCGGCTCTCCACATGGAAGTGCTTTTTCCCGGGCAGGAGCAGCCGGGCGCTGCGGAAGACATACAGGATGCAGAACGCCACCGACACGCCCTGAGAGATGACCGTCGCCACACCGGCACCGGCCACGCCCATGCCCAGCACGGCGATGAACCAGAGGTCGAGGATGACGTTGAGCACCGACGAGAGGATGAGGAAGACCAGCGGCATGAAGCTGTTGCCGATGGCCCGCAGCAGGCCGGCGCAGAGGTTATAGGCAAACATGACGATGACGCCGAGGTCGATGATGATGATATAGCCGTAGGCGTCCTCTAAAATTTCCGCCGGGGTGTCCAGCAGTTCCAGCAGCGGATGCAGGCCCGCCGCGCCCGCCAGCGTGATGACCGCCGACGCGATGATGCCGATGACGATGGAACCCGCCACGGTCTGTTTGAGCTGGTCCTCGTCTCCGGCCCCGTAGGCGCGCGCTGCGACGATGGCGAGGCCGTTGCCGATACCGATACCAAATCCGACCAGAAGCTCGTAGATGGCCCCGCAGGCGCCAATGGCGGCAAGGGCGGTGTCGCCCAGCACATTGCCGACGATCATGGTGTCCACGGTATTATAGAGCTGCTGGAAGAGGCACGACACCAGAATGGGCAGCATAAAGACGAACAGGCTCTTGAAGATGGGGCCGTTCATCAAATCGACGTTCCGGTTGAAGAATGATTTTTTCGCGGGGGACTGGGTCATAGGTTTCTCCTTTTTGCCCACAAAAGGGAGCTGTTGCACACAACAGCTCCCTTTAAGCATTTTATCTGATTTTACAGCTCCTGCGTCTCGAAGCCGTTGATGGTCAGCACTTCCACACTCTTGAAGCCTGCGGCCTTGACGGCGGCAGCAGCCTCGTCGAAGCCAAAGGTCAGGCTGTCCACATCGTGGGCGTCGGAGGTGATGATGACCTTGCCGCCCATCTTCTGCCACTCGCCCAGAAGCCACGGGCCGGGGTAGAAGTCCTTGCGGTAGCCGCGGTAGACGCCGCCGGTGTTCACTTCCAGCAGGCAGCCGTGCTCTTTGGCAGCATTCAGCGCCTTGAGGGCTGCGGCCTTATAGCGGGGCGACTCCTCGTCGAAGAACTCACCGGCAGCGTTCAGCTTCTTGATGAGGTCGATGTGGGCGAGGATGTCGGGGCCCATGGCCGCCACTTTCTCCACCTCGGCGAAGTATGCCTCCACAGCGGCCAGCGGGTCGCCGTCGAAGTCGTCGTAGATGCAGTCGTGGAGGTCCTGGGGACGGAAGTCGATCTCGTAATACTTGCCGGTGTTCTTGCCGTAGAGGTGGTGCGCAGAGCCGATCCAGTAGTCGTAGCCGGTGCGCTTGTCCTCGCTCAGCAGGTCCCACTCGATGCCGCAGAGGATGTCCACCTTGCCCTTGTACTCGGTCTTGAGCTTGGCGATGGTGGCCTTGTACTGGGCCGTGCGGCTGGGGCTCATGCAGTATTCACGGTCGCGCTGGGTATAGCTATGGCCCGTGAAGCCCAGTGTGGTCAGCCCCTTCGCACACGCAGCGGAGGCCATCTCCTGCAAGGTATTTTTGCCGTCGCACATCGTCGAGTGACAATGGACACTGGACTTCTTATAATCTGCCATAGTGAATCACTGCATCCTTTCCTGTTTGACCTTGTGGTCGATAACGTGTCGTTTTTCCAGCTCGCGGGTGATGTCCTCCACCGTGATGCCGGCCTGCACCATCAGCACCAGCACATGGTATGCCAGATCGCTGATCTCGTAGACCGTCTCGGCCTTGTCTTCCTTTTCGCCCGCGATGATGACCTCAGTACACTCCTCGCCCACCTTCTTGAGGATCTTTTCTTTGCCCTTCTCGAAGAGATAGGTGGTGTAGCTGCCCTCTTTGGGGCTGGTCTTGCGGCCCTTGATGAGGTCATACAGCCCCTGCCAGCTGAACTGCTTCAGCTCCGGGGAAACATACACTTCGTTGAAAAAGCAGCTCTCGGCACCGGTGTGGCAGGCGGGGCCGCTCTTGACGACCTCAACCACCAGCGCGTCGGCGTCGCAGTCGGCGGTGATGGACACCACACGCTGGACGTTGCCGCTGGTCTCGCCCTTGCGCCAGATCTCCTGACGGCTGCGGCTCCAGAACACCGTCCGGCCCTCCGCGATGGTCAGCGCCAGCGTCTCGGCGTTCATGTAGGCGAGGGTCAGCACCTCTTTGGTGTAGTGGTCCTGCACGATGGCAGGGATGAGGCCCTTTTCGTCAAATTTCAGATCCATAATGTTTCTCCTTCCCCGCAGGGGGGACAGCTATAGTTTAGCGTATTCGGCGGGCAAACGCAAGGGCTCAGAGCCGCATTTCCACGCCATTTTCGTTTAAGTATTCCTTTAGCTCCCGGATGGTGAGCAGCTTCTGGTGGAAGATGCCCGCCCCGGCCCCTGCGCCCCGCCTTTTCCCGGGCGCTTTTGTCTTATGATAAGGTTATTTTACTTTATCAAGATAAAGTTGTAAAGCGTGAAAGTGACCGTGTTTCCATTTTTATGATACGATTTTTCTGTGCGTTTGTACAGAAAGGCGAAATGATTTCACGAAAGCCCGCTTTGAGATGATGCAGGCGCAAAAAAGGAGCCGCCGCACAGCGTTTTCCGTGCAGCGGCTCCTCGCCGTTTTATTCTCAGCCCAGCAGTTCCAGCACGCCGCTCTTGGGACGTGCGCCGACAGCCTGACGAACCAGCTTACCGTTCTCGAACAGCAGCAGGGTGGGGATGCTCATGACGCCGAACTCGGCGGCCAGATCGGGCTGCTCGTCCACATTGACCTTGCCCACCTTGACGTCGGTGCGCTCCTCGGCCACCTCGTCCACGATGGGGCTCAGCATCCGGCAGGGGCCGCACCAGGCGGCCCAGAAATCGAGCAGGACGGGCTGAGCGCTCTTCAGCACCTCGGTCTCAAAGTTTTCTTTCGTGATGGTGATGACTGCCATATCGTTTTCCTCCATAAAGAGTGTTTTTTCATCTGACAGGGACAGTATACCCCAAACTCCGGCGTTTTTCCGTGAGCAAGTCACATAAAAAGCCCGGGGCAGGCATTTTCTGCTCCGGGCTCTGGAAATTATTTTGCGATTTCAGGCTCAGATGTCCTTCAGGGCGTTCTTGCCGGCGACGTAGCCGTAGTACATGGCCATGGAGTGGCTGACGCCCTTCAGGCCGATGGGGTACTCGGTGGCAAAGCGGTTGCCTTGGATGTTGCCGGCGACGTACAGGCCGGGGATGACATTGCGGTCGGCGTCGAAGGTGTGGCAGTCCTCGTCGCTCTCGAGGCCTCCGATGCAGACCAGCAGCAGAGCAGTGGTGAACTTGTCGGCGTAGAAGGGGCCGTTCTCGACTGCCCACATACGGGAAGCGGGCTTATGGAAGTCCTCATCGTAACCGGCCTTGGCCAGCTCGTTGTAGCGCTGGATGGAGTCCAGAGCGGTCTGCTGGGCGGCAGTATCGTCCGGGTAGATCTTTGCCACCAGCTCTTCCAGCGTGTCGGCCTTCAGAGCACGGCCATCGGCCACAGCAGCTTCCAGCTGATAGGGGCTCTTGTAGTTGCGGTAGGTAGTGTTGTTCTTGGGGCCTTCGTCCTCGCTGGCGTAGTCCTCATAGTAGCAGGCGCCGCCGTGGGCTGCGGGCATATAGGGCAGCTGCTCAGGCCAGTTGGAGTCGAAGATCTGCCAGCTCTCGCGGTTCTTCTGCAGCTCGATCTGGTTTTCCAGCTGCTGGCCGGGCAGGTCCTCGTTCATGAAGCGCTTGCCGTTGAGGTCGAGGTTCAGGAAGCCTGCATTGCCCATGACGCCCACGCCGGCGAGGTCGGCGCCGCCGCCCATGTGGTGGATCATCGGGGCGTGGCTCTGCTGCACCTGAGCGCCGGCCCACATACCCAGCTGGATGCCGTCGCCCTGATTGGTGAAGTTGCCCTCCACATCCACATTGGTGAACAGGCACTGGATGTTGTTCTCGATGACCTCGGGGCAGAAGTGCTTGAGCATCTTGGTGTTCTGGGAGTAGTCGCCAGTGGAGAGGATGACGCCCTTGGAGGCGTTGCACTTGATGTACTCGCCGGTGGCGGCATCGCGGGCGTAGAGGCCCACGCAGCGGCCATCCTCCATGATGAGCTTCTCGACGAAGCAGCCGTAGAAGGTCTGGACATTGCCGGTGTCGATGGCTTTCTGCATATTGGCCTCGACGGTGACGTGCTGGTCGGGCTTGAACTCGACGGAAGTGGGGTAGCAGGGGAAACGCTCCTGCTTCCAGTCGTAGTACTCGGGCAGCGGGTAGAAGATGGGGATGATGAAGTTGTCCGCGCTCTCGTCGGGGATAGCGCTGCGGGTGGTCTCGGCGTAGTACAGGTCGGGGTTTGCCTCCACCCACCAGTCGAAGGCGTCGCCGATGTTGTGGGCCCACTTGCTCATGATGCTGCGCTTGCAGCGGTAGGTGCTCTCCACCATGTGGGAGTCGATGATGTCGTCGATCTGCTCGCGGGTCCAGGTGTCGCGGCCCCACTTGGCCTGCACCCTGCCGTTGATGA
>ULUL01032498.1_pt1 | contig 10871 bp, 9 predicted proteins | sample 1958481 | NCBI WGS metagenome assembly ULUL01 (sample SAMEA4835759, study PRJEB28245) | human gut metagenome | biome: gut microbiome; material: fecal sample | place: Denmark | collected 2008 | reverse complement strand
GGCACTCCAGATACGAGCCAGGTGGTTGCTACGACCGGGTAAATGGTGCATGACACGGCGACTGAATCCGTTGTCTGCTATTTCCTGCTTGTTTTCTGCGAAGAAATCGCGCAAGAGCTTATCATTGTCTATTTCTGTCATAACCGTTTTGTTTTAAATACGTTGCTAATTTTTCTTTTCCACGTGACAGGTGGCTTTTCACCGTTCCTGATGGTACTCCTACAATACCTGCTATTTTGTCAATACTAATGTCCTCCATATAGAACAACATAATGCAGGTTCTTTCCACTTCCTTCAGCATTTTGAGTGACTGATAAACATCCATTTTCTGTCCTACATTCTCTTGTTCGGTACTGTTGATGGCGTCTATTTCTTTTGTATCCAAGTCGGCTGTCTCTTTCCGGCTGCGAATATAATCATAAAAAACATTATAAGCAATACGGTACAGCCACGTAGAGAAACTTGACAAGTTTCGGAAAGAGGCAATGTTTGTATATGCTTTGATAAATGTATCTTGTGCAAGGTCGTCACTCAATTCGCTGTCGCCGCAAGTCAGGTTCAGGAAGAATCGCCGGATGGGCGACTGGTACTTCTCCACCAACTGGTCGAAGGCCCTGGTGTTCTTGAACACCACGACCTGCGCGACTAACGATATATCATTGAGTTGGCTCATTTATTCCCGTCGTTCTTTTCTTCGTTTACTCCTTTGTCTTTCTCTTCGGATTCAGAAGGGATGATTTCGAAGCTATCGTTTTTGACGTTATCCTGATTCTTTTTTTCATCTTTATGGGTAGTATACGTCCGGAGAGCATCTGTACCTTGAGCCTGTTGTTTACTACCGATGATCCATTGTCCGATACCCATAAATGTAACGAGTAAACCGATCGCTCCAATTCCGAATTCACCGGTGATTGCCCAAAGGAAGATGAAAAGACCGATACCTGTAAAGGTGTTCTTGATGCCTTGTGAACGTGAGTCAACCGTTTTGTTTTCACGAATAAATTCTGCTGGCAATGGCTGACCTGCAGCGAGTGCCTGTTCGGCAAGACGATAGCGTGCTTTCCGATTTTTATAACGGAAGAAGAAGATTACAAACAGAATGAATACCGGAAATCCGAATACTGCGATGATCGATATGATTGCTACGAGAATACCTCCATTAATACCAAATCCGTGGAATGGGAAATCGTCGTCATCCGATTCGAATGTAAAACTGGCCTTACCATGACCAGTACTGATATTACTTGAGTTTGCATCTACTTCTGTGGAATCAGTGTCCGCTGTATCTACACCGATGACTGTGACAGCAGTATTGTTTGTTTTTGCTTTATTGTCTTTGGTCACAGTTACCTTTACTTTTCCGACGGAATCGCGGACAACAGTAGTTTGGTTTTGGGCAATAGCCAGTGTGCAAGTGGTCAGTACAACCATCAATGCTAATAGAAAATTTTTCATATCAATAGTTTTTTAATTTATTTCTTTGTCTGTTAGACGTAGTTAATATCATAGAAAGTTGCAAAGAGACGAAATATTTTTGATATTTGCGGAAATTAATAACGAAAAATGGAATTACCCGCTTCTTTTATAGACTATACCCGTTCCCTGCTGGGCGATAAAGAATACGACAAATTAGCTGTTGCCATCCAACAAGAACCACCTGTCAGCATCCGGTTGAATGATGGGAAATTAAAAATTGAAAATGGAAAATGCAGAATTGTACCGCAAGCAGGCTGTATTACTGATTTTCAACTTTCAGCTTTCAATTTTGAATTTAATCAAGTCCCTTGGTCTTCCGAAGGATTTTACTTGGATGAGCGTCTCACTTTCACGTTTGATCCATTGTTTCATGCAGGTTGTTATTATGTTCAGGAGGCTTCTTCTATGTTTGTGGAGCAGGTGCTCCGGCAGTATGTCACCGGACCGGTAAAGATGCTGGATCTTTGTGCGGCTCCCGGTGGAAAGTCTACTCATGCCCGTAGTGTGCTTCCTGAAGGGAGTTTACTGGTGGCTAATGAAGTCATCCGGAATCGTTCGCAGATTCTTGCGGAGAATTTAACGAAATGGGGACATCCGGATGTAGTGGTAACCAATAATGATCCGGCAGATTTTGCGGCTTTGCCGTCTTTCTTTGACGTGATTCTTACAGATGTCCCTTGCTCCGGTGAAGGTATGTTCCGTAAAGACCCTGTTGCTGTAGAAGAGTGGAGTCCCGAGAATGTAGAAATCTGTTGGCAGCGGCAACGGCGGATTATTGGAGATATTTGGGACACGTTGAAGCCTGGGGGAATTCTTATATATAGTACGTGTACATTTAATACAAAAGAGGACGAAGAGAATGCACGTTGGATTCAACAAGAGTATGGAGCCGAACTGTTAACTGTGCAGGTACAGGAAAATTGGAATATAACAGGAGATCTTTTACCGGATAATTGTGATGGTTCTAAATCTTCTATTCCTGTCTATCATTTTTTCCCTCATAAGACGAAAGGCGAAGGCTTTTTCCTGGCAGCTTTTCGGAAGCCGGAGACAGGAGACGAGATTCCGGTATCTTCTTTCGCCAAGGAGAAGACTTCTAAAAAGAAAGATAAGAAAGGAGGAGCAGCATCTTCTCCTGTTTCGAAAGAACAGCTGAATATTGCAAAAAGCTGGCTGAATGATGAAAATTCGGACAAGTATATATTGTCGGCAGAAGGAACAAGTATCCGGGCTTTTTCAAAGCATTATGCTGATGAATTAATGGCGATGAAACAATGCCTGAAAATCGTATCGGCAGGAGTGGAGATAGGAGAAGTGAAAGGAAAGGATTTGATACCTGACCATGCATTGGCGATGTGTAGTTCACTTTTATGCCGGGAAGCTTTCGCTACGGAAGAAATAAGTTATAAACAGGCTATCACTTATTTACGAAAAGAGGCCATTACCTTGCCGGTAACAGCCCCTCGTGGATATGTTTTGCTTACGTACCGGCATATTCCTCTCGGATTTGTGAAGAATATCGGCAATCGTGCCAATAATCTTTATCCGCAAGAATGGCGTATCCGTAGCGGATACTTGCCGGAAAATATACGCATATTATCGGAAAGTACAGTTGATTAAAGAAGACCCTGCTGATTAAGGCAGTATTCCGGCAGGTATTTCCTGTTCGGAAAGGGTAAAACTAATTTGTTTGCCTGTGCCTGGTTCACTTCCAGCGATTTCTTCCAGCGTGTAGGAAGGAGGTGGCGCAGGTGATGTCCGCGTTTCTCCGATGGGTGGAGTATTCCAATTCAGATTCAAGCTTTTATCCAAGCGGTGAAATACGTATGCGTTTCCCCACAAGATGAATTTATGATTGGAAATAGGTGTTGCCGCATCTTCCGAAAAGGTGAGAGTTAGTATAGCTTTCTCATTATTTTCTTCTTCTTTTTCCAGTTTGTATCTTCCTCGAGTTATTAAGGTTAGTCCGGATGAAAAAGCTGTTTGTTCTCCCTGTTTGAAAAAATAAGCATCCCGTGCGTGATTGTTAATTAGAAAAATGTCGGAAATGCCGGGTAGAAGATTTGCGTCTCCGTTTGGTAAGTTAGACAAGTAGCTGCGGAGCAACTTTATATCCTCGTAATTGTCGACAACCTTGATTGGCAGGGTGCAGGTTTCTTGTGTGGCGTTGTCCGTTACTGTCAGATAAGTTTGCCCGGTGAGAATACCGGTAACATAAATCATACGTCCGGCAGGTACTCCGGTCCAGCCGGTTTCGGTTCCTGCGCTTGCGATGCGTGTGTCTTTAACTTCAAGTGAGTAATCACCATTTCCGCTTTCCAGTCCAAGGTAACGTCTGCCACCCATGGGCACTTCATATTCACTGTTGTAAAAACGAAGTGGATTTTCTTCATCCTCTTTACATCCACTGAATAGTGTAAGGATGCAACATAACATGAATAGATAGAATTGTTTAGGTCTCATAATCTGTATTTTATGTTCGTTGCAAATGTAACATATTATTTTGAAATATTTAGTTGGAACTTGAAGAAAATGAGAGGGAGAGGGGAGATATATTCAGGCACGGGTTACACGGATTACGCTGTTGCTTTATGGTAATCATATTGCTGAAAAACGTGAAATCTGTGTAATCCGTGCCTGAAATTATTATATAAACATACTTACATCACTTAAAATAGAAATTAGTATGTTCAGCGTAATCCATGTCTAAAGGATTTTTATGTACTATTTACAGTTTACTCTTGTAAATCCGTGCCATTGCTTTCTGGTACTGATTTTCCAGTTGCAGATAATTTTGATGGCTTTGGTAGATGACAGAAACTTCAACGAAATATTCAATCATACTAATTTGTCCACCTGTCAGAGCTTGTTTCAGCAGTGACAGATCTTGTTGCGACTGGAAAGTCTTGCTGTATTCTTCCATCGAAGCGTGCAGTGTTTTCGCTTCCCGGTAAAGCTGTGCCAATTCGGACTCTACTTGCAGGGTAGCATTATCCTTTTGCAAGTCAATGTTAAGAGCCTGTGCTTTAGCGATTTTTACCTTATTCCGGTTTTCGAAAAGTGGGAAAGAGAAACCTACCACTACACCGTTGAAAGGTACGCCTGTTTCTGTATTCCGACGGTAGCCGAGTTCCAGTTTTGGTAGCCATTGTGATTTATTGACAGCAATCTGTTTGCGGGCAACAAGACTTTCGTTGCCGAGTGCCATAAGAGTACGGTCCGTTGCCATGACTTCCGACTTCAATATTTGATAATCAGTAGGGAAAGGTATAGCCGGATATTGGTTTTCCTCGAAAACTACCGGAATATTACCATTCAGCGTATTCAACTCCTGCTGTTTGTTGCGGAGTGCTGTTTCGTTCAGAGACGCTTCTGTTCTGACATTCAACAGTTCCAAGTTGATTTTGTTGGTTTCGAGAGCATTTGCATCTCCTGTTTGAAGACGCTTGGCATACATCTTTGCAAGTTCTTCCGCATTGCGGAGGCGTTCTTCCAGAATATGCTTTTGCTGACGAAGCATGATAATATCCAGGCAAAGTTCTTTCGCCTGTAACAGCTTCTCTTGACGGAAAACATCCGATTGACTGTCAAAAGCTCCGGCTTTCAGACGGTTCAACTTGTTGCGTGTAGCATATAAGCTGGGGAAATCAAAGCTTTGTGAAACGACCAGTTCGCCGATTGTTTCGCTTTTATCTTTCGCTCCCCATAGATGTGCGTAAGAAAGAGTAGGATCAGGCAGGTTATTATCCGTTTTAGCTTCCAGCTTCTGCGAAGTAATCAGTTGCTCGTTTGCCTGCAACTCCTTATTGTTCGTTTCGATATTCTTCAATACCTGTTCAATTCCGTTTTGGGCTTGCACTTTGCCTATGGTTAAGAAAAGAAGTGCAGCGCTTATGGTCATGATTTGTTTCATTTCTAATTTCTTTATTTATTACAAGCTATTGTTGATAGATACTTTATGATAAGACATCTATTTGTTTGGCACCGAGGAACGACCCGTTTCTCACCGAGAAACACTTGGTTCCTCACCGGGGAACGATGGTTTCCTCACCGAGGAAAAACATCACCTGCTACAGGCTTTCCTGGGCCTTTTTCCGATGCATCATCAGATAAACAATCGGAACGATAAAACCGTTCAAAAAAGTAGACGTTAATAACCCTCCTAAAATCACTTTTGCCATCGGACTTTGAATTTCGTTACCGGGCAAGTCGCCGCCGAGTGCCAATGGAATCAGTGCCAGTGCAGAAGACAATGCCGTCATCAAAATCGGATTCAGCCGGTCGAGAGAACCTCGGATCACACTATCGTATACATTCAAACCTTCTTCCTTTTGCAAATGATTGTAGTGGCTGATGAGCAACATACCGTTACGCGTTGCAATACCGAACAAGGAAATGAAACCGATGATAGCCGGAATACAGACTTCTCCTGTTGTAATCACCAAAGCAAATACACCACCGATCAGTGCCAGCGGAAGATTCAGCAAGATGACGCCCGACTCTTTCACGCTGCGGAACTCATTATACAATAACAAGAAGATTACTACAATGCTGATAAATGAAGTCAACGCCAGTGTCCGGCTGGCAGCCTGCTCACTTTCAAACTGTCCGCCATACTCGATGTGATAGCCTTCGGGTAGTTGCACCGATGTGTCGATGCGCTTCTGAATATCATTGACAACACTACGCAAATCGCGGTCGGCCACATTGGCAGAAATCACAATTTTACGTTTTACATTCTCGCGGTTGATCGTATTCGGTCCCATGGCTGATACCACTTCTGCTACATAGCTCAAAGGAACTTTGCGGCCGTCATTCGTATCTACCATCAAGTTGCGGATTTTTTCTATTTCATCCCGGGCATCATCCTTCACTTTCACGATCAGATCGAAACTCTTGCCTTGCTCATAAACCTGCGAGATTACTTTTCCAGCCAAGGCTACGTTCACATATTCCGAGAACTCCGGCAGAGTAATACCGAACTTAGCCAGCATTTCCCGTTTAGGCTGTATTTTCAGCTGCGGACGCTCAATCTGTTGCTCCACGTTCAGGTCGGCAACACCGGGAATATCACTGATAGCTCCTTTAATTTGATTACCGAGTGAGAACATTTTATTCAGATCGTCTCCGAACAGCTTGATAGCGATATTCGCTTTCGTACCCGATAACATAGCGTCGATACGGTGGCTGATTGGTTGTCCGATTTCTATATTTGCCCCGGTGATAGTACCCAACTTTTCACGTACATCAGCTACCAGTTCACTGCGCGAACGATCTTTCAGTTCAAACGGAGCTTCTATTTCAGAAACGTTTACCCCTAACGCGTGCTCGTCCAGTTCGGCGCGTCCCGTTTTCCGGGCTACGGTTTGTATTTCGGGAATCGTCATCAATAACTCTTCTGCCCGATGTCCCATTTTATTGCTTTCTTCCAGTGAAATACCCGGTAGAGAACTAATATTGATGGTGAACGATCCTTCATTAAAGGAAGGAAGGAAACTGCGTCCGAGTGTAAAGAACACTCCGAGCGCAACCACAAAGAGTGCGATTGTACTTCCAAGTGTCACTCGTTTGTGTGCCAGCACCCAAGTCAGTGCCTTTTCATAAATCCCTTTCATCCAACGGGCAAGGGGAGCTTCTTTCAGTTCCTTGTTTGTCTTATTGCTTCCTAATAGATAAGAACAGAGCACCGGAGTCAGCGTCAGAGCAACTACTGTCGACGCGAACAATGCTACGATAAAGGCAACGCCCAGCGGAACCAACATTCTGCCTTCCATTCCGCTAAGGAAGAACAACGGAACAAAGCTGACAACGATAATCAGCGTAGAATTAAGTATAGGCATCCGCACCTCTTTCGAAGCATTGAATACCACCTCGAGTGTACTTAACCTTTCCGTTTCTGCTTTCTGACGGTTCTCCCGCAGTCGTTTATACACGTTTTCCACATCGACGATGGCGTCGTCTACCAATGATCCGATGGCTATCGCCATACCTCCGAGACTCATGGTGTTGATTGTCAGTCCCATGTAATGCAGCGTCAGAATCGAAACAAGCAGAGAAAGAGGCAGTGTTACCAATGAAATCAATGTAGTGCGCACATTTGCCAGGAACAGGAAGAGTACGATTACTACAAAAACACCTCCTTCAAAGAGTGATTTCTTCACATTGCCGATGGAGCTTTCGATAAAGCGGCTTTGACGGAATATGTCCGTTGAAACTTTTACGTCCGGTGGCAGGTTCTTTTGCAGGTCTTTCAAAGATGCTTCCAATTTATCCGTCAGTTCCAGCGTACTGGTAGCCGGCTGTTTGGTAATAGTCATCAGTACGGCAGATTTTCCACGCTCTGAAGCAGTTCCCAGTTTCGGGGCTTTCGGTCCGATGGTTACGTCCGCAATATCTTCCAGCGTGACAGGGAAGTTGTTCACTGTCTTTACTACCGCTTTGCCAAGTTGCTCTGTTTTAGAAGTTGAAAGTACACCGCGTACAATATATTCATTTCCAAATTCGTAGAGCACACCTCCATTTGCGTTCAGGTTCATATCCTGTGTCACAGCCATCACTTCTCCCATCGAAATGCCGTAATGACGCATCCGTTCGGGAGCCAGCTGAATCTGATATTCTTTGATATCTCCTCCGAGTACGGCAACCTGTGCCACTCCTCCGGTAGACAATAGACGGGGACGGATAGTCCAGTCCGCAATCGTACGAAGATCGAGCATCGAAGTGGAGTCGGCAGTCAGACCGACGATGAGCATTTCGCCCAAGATGGAAGATTGTGGGCCAAGTGTCGGTTTACCAACGTTGACCGGCAGTGATTCACTGACCACTGCTAACTTCTCGCTAACAATCTGGCGAGCGAGATAAATATCGGTTCCCCAATCAAATTCTACCCAGACAACGGAAAATCCGTTGGTAGAAGAAGAGCGGACACGGCGTACACCCGTAGCTCCGTTTACGGCAGTTTCAACAGGAAAAGTGACGAGCTGTTCAACTTCTTCTGCAGCCATACCGTTGGCCTCGGTCATGATGACTACCGTAGGTGCGTTCAGGTCGGGGAATACGTCTACTTCCGTATGCATGGCGGTATACGTTCCCGCAATTAGCAGGAGGATGGCCGCGCAGACTACAACCAACCGGTTGTGTAGGGAGTAATGTATAATTTTATTAAGCATTTCTTTAAGAATTAAGAATTAAGAATTAAGAATTAAGAATGAAGAATTAGAAATGAAGAATTAAGAATGACTATGCAGCACGTGCAATAAACATATACCAATTATTGCGCAGCCAAATTCTTCATTCTTCATTTCTAATTCTTCATTTAATCAATGTTCGTGACTATGTGCCGGGATGGCATTGCTAGCGCTTGCCAGTCTAACCTGATAAGCACCTTCGGTCACTACACGGTCACCAGCCTTCACTCCGGTCAGGATCTGAACACTTTTACCGTTGTCGGCTCCTATCGTTACTTCCTGTTTTTTATAACCCTCTTCGTCCAGTTGCAGGTAGATAAAGAAGATACCTTGTTCTTCTGTCAGTGCCGTGCGTGGAAGAGACAGTACGTTTTCCATCGTTGAAGAAAGCAAGAACACCTCTACGAATGATCCGGGAATCACTTCCCCTTTATTGTCGAACTCAAAAGTGACAGGCACATAAAAAGAGTTGTCTCCGGCAGCTTTTCCAAAAGAGAGAAGTTTGCCGTTCAATGTTTTCAGCTCGTACACCTGATTATTATAAGGAGTCTGGAAATTGGCGGAACTGATTGTACGGAGGTATGGATAATACTTTTCCGACACTTCGGCACGGAGGAAAAGACGACGATTCTGCGTCACGCTCACCAGCGGTTGTCCGATGGTCACGTAGTCGCCTTCTTTCACAAGAATGCTTTTCACATATCCTGCAATAGGAGCTGTAATACTTTGGCCGATAGCCGAATGATTCTTGGAAAGGGCTTCGTAACTAAGGCGGGCATTTTCATAACTTTGCTCTGCCTGTGCAAAATCCTTGTCAGATACAATCTTGTTTTTAACAAGCTCTTTCATACGTTCGTACTCCTTCTTAGATACCTCGTAGGCAATGCGGGCACGTTGTACCGGATCACCGTCGGCGATATTCTTTGAAGAAATCGTGACTAGCGGCGTGCCGCTGCCGACGCTCATTCCTTCCGTTACTTTTCCACGGAAAGATACAACGCCGGCCACTGTAGCTACGGCAACCGATTCATCGCCTTGGGCAGCCAGTACCTGTCCGCTGGTTTTAATCACTTGCTGGAAAGGTGCAGGTTCGATAACGCTCACCTTGACACCGGCTGCTTCAGCTTTTGCCTTCGGAAGGATGATTTCATCACTGTGCGCTTCGGCAGACTCGTTATGTCCATCGGTCGCTTCATGGTTGTGTTCTCCGCTACATTCGCCTTCATGAGAATGATCGGAACCCTCTGCCTCGTGATTATGTCCTTCCGTGGCATGATCGTGTTCATTGTGTGTGTGTGTGACGGTACTATTATTACAGGAACCCAGCACGAATAAGCCTAGGATTCCTACGAAAATAAGTTTTTTCATAATGATATTTTCCTACTAAATTTTACTGTTTTTTTACGCTACAAAGATAAGGTAACGCAAATGCAACTGATTTGCATTTACGCTTTTACGCAAAAACAGAGTAGGGAGGGGCACGAAGAGGAGTGGCACGGTGTATATCCGTGCCATGCAGAGAGTCTCGGTAGACGTAATAGTTCTTAATCCGTCTCTCTTGTGGCCGTAATAGATGTTCGATGATTACATCCGTGAACAGGGTAGCGATGAATACATAATCCGGTCCGCTATCCGTATGTACGGATGGAGTGGGAGAGTAGAAACGAGTCATACATTCGCTGCTGCAACATGAATCGTTTCCCGGGTGATGATGATGCGTGGGACATTGTTGTTCTACAGGCAAGTCCTGCTTCATGCAAATCATTCCGTTGGGGTGATGATGATGGGGAATAACGGCTGCCACCAACATTATAATGTTGATTAAAAATAGCAGAGTTACTATTATTCGTTTCTTCCCTTTCATCCTTTCTTTTAGAGAATTTATTTTTTTATTGATTCCTTTTCTTTTTCTTGCAAACGTTCCAGCAATTCTGTTGCTGATACATAAATTACTTTTCCATCTGGTGTTCCCTGACTAAGGAGTTTACCATTGCGAGCATTTTTTTCCAGCAATCGCTTTTCTGCCAGCTGAAGACCGCGTCGTAATTTATCGCTCAATTCTTGCATTTCATTATTTGACATAATTCTTGATGCATTTAAAAAGTTCAAGTTCATATATTCGATCCTCGCCATGTTGGTAACCTTCGGCTACAATTACTCGAGGAGAAATACTGTTATCGGCTAACAGCCAATAGTCTACACGCGGCA
>ULUL01056346.1_pt1 | contig 10876 bp, 9 predicted proteins | sample 1958481 | NCBI WGS metagenome assembly ULUL01 (sample SAMEA4835759, study PRJEB28245) | human gut metagenome | biome: gut microbiome; material: fecal sample | place: Denmark | collected 2008 | reverse complement strand
CTCGGCGGCACTCTGCGCTATCTCGACACCGACATGCGATTAGTGGGCCAGTTCAAGCCCGGCACCGCCGACCGGCCCATCGAGGAATACCATAGCGACGACCGTCTGCTCGAACTGGCCGACCAGGCGCTGAACGACTTGAACATTCACCATATCGTCGGCATCATCGCCACCGGCAACTATTTCGTCGATGATCCGCAGAAGGTCGAGCAGGTGATCCGTGAGACCGGCGCGGACGCGGTGGAAATGGAAGGCGCCGCCGTCGCGCATGTCGCCGCCCGCAACGACGTTCCCGCATTGGTGATTCGCGCGCTGAGCGACAACGCGGACACCGACTACGAGGATTTCAAAACGTTCGACATTTCCGAATACGCGGACACCGCCGCGAAACTGACGGTGAACATCGCCAAACGCATGTAGCGTTCATGTGGCGTTGCGAAACGCCTAACGTTGCGAAAAGCCGTTTCCACATCCCGTTTGCCGCATGACCCGTCATCATGCATCGTCATATCGGCAAACGGGACGTCTCATATTCCGATATGCTGCGTTTCGGAAGATGAACGGCAGGAAAACTTCCGGTGGCGTGAGAGAATCGCATACGCGAAAGCCTCTCCGAAACCGCTAGTCTTAAGGAAGAACTGAGGATTATCGGAAGGTGAACGCATGACGTTGGAGCAGATGCTGGCAACGCCGTCGGTGGTTGCGGTATTGGTGGTCGTGGCCGTGGTCGTGTTCGTCGTGGCGTTCCTGCTTGGCCGCAGACGAGGCTTCCAGGATGTGCGGGACGGCGTCGACCCCAATGATCCGAGCCTGTTCGGAGCTGCGAAGAACACGTCCCTGTTCGGCCCCCGCGTTCCCGTGCAGTCCACGGAACGCCAGCTGGTGGCCGTCATGCCCGAAGCTTTGGTGGTCGTAGACTCGCTGGCCACGGTCCAATACGCATCCCCGGCCGCGCGGCGCTTCGGCATCATCCACGACCAGGCGATGGCGCTCGCGGAAATCCGCGACATCGTGAAACTGGTCTCCACGGACAGCGTGGTGCGCGAACGCGAACTGACCATCCCCCTGCACGGCCGCACGCGAACGGGCGTGGTGAACACGAACGGCAAAGGCGTCGAAGCCGGCAAGCCGCTGCCCGAAGACACGCTCTACCTGCACGTGCGCGTCGGACAGATCGCCGACAACCTATTTGCGATTTTCATTTCCGACATGAGCGAGCAACGCCGTTTCGAAATCATGCGGCGCGATTTCGTCACCAACGTCTCGCACGAACTGAAAACCCCGGCAGGCGCGATTTCTCTGCTCGCCGAAACGATCGGCGACGCGGCCGACGATCCGGACGCGGTGAAATACTTCTCCGGCCGAATCTCCAAGGAATCCGAACGATTGACGGAACTGGTCCACCGTCTGATCGACCTGCAGAAAGCGCAAAGCGCGGCAGCGATGCTCAACGCGGAACGGCTGTCCGTGCTGTCCGTGGCACGCGAGGCGCTCGCCGAAAACCAGGTCAAGGCCGAATCGAAGCACATCAGCCTGGTCCTGTCCGTGAACGGCCGGCAGGTGCTGGTGCATGCGAACGCCGAGGAACTGGCCAAGGAAGCCGAACAGAACCTGGACGTGTTCGTGGTCGCTGACCATGAGACCATCAAAACTGCGGTGAAGAACCTGGTGGAGAACGCCATCAACTATTCGCCGGAACATACCACGGTGGCCGTCGGCATCGGCATCGAATCCGGCAAGGTGGCGATTCGCGTCGTGGACCAGGGCATCGGCATCCCCGCGGCGTCGCTCAGCAGAATTTTCGAGCGATTCTACCGCGTCGATCCGGCGCGCTCCCGTGAAACCGGCGGCACCGGCCTGGGATTGGCCATCACCAAGCATTGCGTCGAGGATTGCGGCGGCACCATCTCCGTATGGTCGCGCGAGGGGGAGGGATCCACCTTCACCATCACGATGCCGCAGGCTTCGGGCGCTGCGGAACCCGACCATCCGGCGGATTCGGCGAATGATAACACCCGTGAAAAGAAACAGTCCGGCCACTCCACCACAACAGAGAATGAGGAGAACCACTGATGACGCGAATTCTGATCGTCGAGGACGAAGAGTCGTACCGTGAGCCGCTGGTCTACCAGCTCACCCGTGAAGGGTACGACGTGTCCGCCGCGGCCGCCGGTGAAGAAGGATTGGAACTGTTCACCAAGGGTGGTATCGATCTGGTGCTGCTCGATCTGATGCTGCCCGGTCTTGACGGCACCGCGCTGTGCCGTCGGATCCGCGAGCAAAGCCGTGTGCCGATCATCATGCTGACCGCGAAAAGCGCGGAAATCGACAAGGTCGTCGGCCTTGAAATCGGCGCGGACGACTACATCACCAAACCGTATTCCTTCCGTGAGCTGCTGGCACGCATCCGCGCGGTGCTGCGCCGCAACCAGATGGTCGCCGAATCCGGAGAAGCCGCCGACGACGATATTCCGCTCGTATGCGGTGACATTTCCATGAGAATCGGCCAGCATGAGGTGACGGTCCGCGGCGAGAACGTGTTCTTCCCGCTGAAGGAATTCGAACTGCTGGAATACCTCATGCAGAACAAGGGCCGCGTGATGACCCGCCACCAGCTGATCGACCGCATCTGGGGCTCCGACTATGTCGGCGACACCAAGACGCTGGACGTGCATGTCAAGCGCGTGCGCGCCAAAATCGAGGAGGACCCGGGCCATCCCAAGTATCTGACCACCGTGCGCGGCCTCGGATACAAGATCGATACGCCAAGCGAATGATGATGAAAGGCTTGGTATAGCGCGCATTCGCATCGTGCTTGCAAAGAACGGTGAACGGAAGGAACGTCGAACGGCGAAGGTGTCGTAGACTGTTCATCTTCCGTTCACCGTTTTTGGTTTGGGGCGAGTGAAACGCCCAATAGGCTGGAGATTGTCATGAAGAACGATGGCGACAACAGAAAATCGAAAAATCAGAAACACACGCCATCTGAATGTTGACAGAGGGAAAAGAATAATGCGTAACTCCATTCTCGTACGCTCCATCGCCGCTGTGTCCGGCATTGTGATGCTGGCTTCCGTCGCGGCTTGCGGTGACAACACCACCGCTTCCACCGATTCTTCGGCCAAGTCCGATACCAAGACCGAAACCGTTTCCGGCAACTTCTCCGGCGCTGGCGCTTCTTCCCAGCAGGCCGCCGTCGAAGCTTGGATCGCCGGCTTCCAGGGCACCAACCCGGACGCCAAGGTCGCTTACAACCCGTCCGGTTCCGGCGCTGGCGTGTCCACCTTCCTGACCGGTGCAACCGCATGGGCCGGCTCCGACGCCTCCCTCGCCGATAACGAGGTCGAGCAGTCCAAGAGCGTGTGCGCTTCCGGCACCGCCTTCGACATCCCGGTCTACATTTCCCCGATCGCCGTCGTCTTCAACCTGCAGGGCGTGTCCGGCAAGGGCAAGACCCTGAACATGGACGCCGAGACCATCGCCAAGATCTTCGACGGCAAGATCACCAAGTGGAACGATGACGCCATCAAGAAGCAGAACCCGAAGGTCGATCTGCCTGACCTCGACATCACCGTGGTGCACCGTTCCGACAAGTCCGGCACCACCAAGAACTTCCTGAGCTACGTCAAGGACGCCGCTGGCGACGCATGGAGCTACGACCTCGGCGAGAACTGGCCGAACGAGGTCGGCCAGGGCGCCAAGGGCACTTCCGGCGTGATCTCCACCGTGCAGCAGGCTGACGGCACCATCGGTTACGCCGATGCCTCCCAGGCCGGCGATCTGGGCACCGTGGCCGTGAAGGTCGGCGACGATTACGTCCCGTTCTCCGCTGAAGCCGCCGCCAAGGTCGTGGACGCCTCCCCGCTCGACGATTCCGCCAAGGGTGACAACCGCGTGGTCGTCAAGCTCGACCACAACACCACCGAGAAGGGCGCCTACCCGATCGTGCTGGTCTCCTACGACGTCGCCTGCCCGGCATACAAGGACGCCAACACCGCCAAGTTCGTCAAGTCCTGGCTCACCTACGTGACCAGCGACGAAGGCCAGCAGACCGCCGCTTCCGCAGCCGGCTCCGCTCCGATGTCCAACACCCTGCGTCAGAAGGTCGTCAAGTCCATCGACGCCATCAAAACCAAGTGAGCCCATCACAGTGGGGCGATCGCTTTCGGTGATCGGTGACTGACCGTAGGTTTCAGGCCGCAGCCGCGTAAAAAACGGCTGCGGCCTGAAACGATACCTACGGACGATACGCAAAACCAGAAAAATCGAAAGCAATCGCAAGCAAACCAAAAGGAGAACCCGTGAGTTCGCAAAGCAAAACGGCACAGCAGCCGGTGAGCGGCAAGAACGCGGATAAGGTGTTCAAGGGCGTGGCCTACGCCTGCGGCATCCTGATCCTCGTCGTGCTCGCCGCGGTCGCGCTGTTCCTGCTGTTCCGCGCGTGGCCGTTGATCGGCGGTGACCAGAAGGCCAACAGCGCGACCATCAGCAACTTCACCGGCGGCAAGGCTTCCAGCTTCTGGGGCTACGTCGGACCGCTGCTGTTCGGTACCGTGCTGATTTCCGCCCTGGCACTGCTGATTTCCTTCTTCGTGTCGGTCGGCATCGCACTGTTCATCTCGCATTACGCGCCGAAGAAGCTCGCCACCGCCCTGAGCTATGTGGTCGATCTGCTCGCCGCCATCCCGTCCGTTATCTACGGTCTGTGGGGCGGTCTGGTGCTGGTGCCCGCCATCTACCCGTTCTGGAATTGGGTGGCCAAATACCTTGGCTGGATTCCGATTTTCGCCGGTCCCGCCGCCAATCCCTCCCGTACCGTGGCCACCGTGTCCGTGGTGCTGGCCGTCATGATCCTGCCGATCATCACCTCCATGTCCCGCGACATCTTCCTGCAGACCCCTCGCCTTCAGGAAGAGGCGGCTCTGGCCCTCGGCGCCACGAAGTGGGAAATGGTCAAGCTCGCGGTCCTGCCGTTCGGCAAGTCCGGCGTCGTGTCCGCCTCCATGCTCGGCCTCGGTCGTGCGCTCGGCGAGACGATGGCCGTGCTCATGATCCTGTCCCCGGGCCTCAACTACTCCGTCAAGCTGCTGCAGGCCTCGCAGAACCAGACCATCGCCGCGAACATCGCCGCGCAGTATCCGGAAGCCAACGATCTGGGTGTTTCCGTGCTGATCGGCACCGGCCTGGTCCTGTTCCTGATTACCTTCGTGGTGAACTTCATCGCTCGTAAGCTCACCGAGAAAGCGAGTGTGTGATGACCGCCGCAAATAACGACGCTTCGCCGATGGACGGCGCTCCCGTCATCGACTTCGACAAGTTCAAGCCGACCCGTTCCTTCACCTCAGCGCGCAAGCGCAAGGACTTCGCCATGAAGGCGCTCATCTCGTGCGCGTTCATCGTGGCGTTGATCCCGCTGTTCTCGGTGCTGCTCACCACCATCATCAACGGCGTCAAGAGGCTGAACCTCAACTTCCTGAGCTACAACATGACCGGCGTGGTCGGCGGCAACCCGACCCCGTCCGGCGGCTACGGCGGCATCCTGCACGCCATCATCGGCACGCTGGAAATCACCTTCGGCGCCATGCTCATCTCCATCCCGATCGGCCTGATGTGCGCCGTGTACCTGGTGGAATATTCCAACCGTGGCAAGCTGGCACAGGTCATCACCCTGCTGGTCGACGTGATGAGCGGCATCCCGTCCATCGTCGCAGGCCTGTTCGCCTTCTCGATGTTCACGATTCTGATCGGCCCCGGCACCATCAACGGTTTCGAAGGCTCCGTCGCACTTTCCCTGCTGATGCTGCCGACCGTGGTCAAGTCGTCCGAGGAAATGCTCAAGATCGTGCCGCACGATTTGCGCGAGGCCTCGTACGCCCTGGGCGTCACGAAGCAGCGCACGATCACGAAGATCGTGCTGCGCACCGCCCTGCCGGGCATCGTTTCGGGTGCGATTCTCGCCGTCGCCCGCGTGATCGGTGAAACCGCTCCGTTGCTGATGACCGCAGGCTACATCGCCTCCACGAACGTCAACCTCTTCTCCGGCCAGATGACCACGCTTCCGGTGTACGTCTACCAGGAGTATTCCAAGCTCAACGCGAACTGCCCGGCCAACGCTTCCGCGGCCTGCGTCACCACCATCCCGATGGAACGCGCCTGGGCCGCAGCCCTCGTGCTGATTCTCATCGTGCTGATCCTCAACCTCATCGGCCGTCTCGTGGCGAAGATCTTCGCCGTCAAGTCGGAACGCTGAGCGCGGTCGAATAGTCGAAAACATAAGAACAATAAGGAAAACAAATGGGACAACGTATTGATGTCAACCATCTGAACATCTTCTACGGCGACTTCCTGGCCGTGGAAGACGTGAACATCAACATCGAAGCCAACAAGGTCACCGCGTTCATCGGACCTTCCGGCTGTGGCAAGTCCACCGTGCTGCGCACCCTCGATCGCATGCACGAGATCATTCCGGGCGCCCACTGCGAAGGCGAGGTGCTGCTGGAAGGCAAGAACCTGTACGACAAGGATGTGGATCCGGTCGCCGTCCGTCGTGACGTCGGCATGGTGTTCCAGCGTCCGAACCCGTTCCCGACCATGTCCATCCGCGAGAACGTGCTGGCCGGTGTGAAGCTCAACAACCGCAAGATCTCCAAGTCCGACGCGGACGATCTGGTCGAATGGGCCCTGCGTGGCGCCAACCTGTGGAACGAGGTCAAGGATCGTCTGGACAATCCGGGCATCGGCCTGTCCGGCGGCCAGCAGCAGCGTCTGTGCATCGCACGCGCCGTGGCCGTGCACCCGCAGGTGCTGCTCATGGACGAACCGTGCTCCGCCCTCGACCCGATCTCCACCCTGGCCGTGGAGGATCTGATCAACGAGCTGAAGAACGAGTACACCATCGTGATCGTGACGCACAACATGCAGCAGGCCGCGCGTATCGCCGACTACACCGCCTTCTTCAACCTGAAGGCCGTCGGCCAGCCGGGTCACCTCGAGTACTTCACCGACACCACCACGATGTTCAACAACCCGCAGAACGAAGAAGCCGAACGCTACGTCTCCGGACGTTTTGGCTGATCGATAAGGCCGATTCGCCAAAACGTAGTGCCAACCCGGTGGGTTGGTGCGAGTCAGCTTCAGCTGGCCAGTTAATAGCGCTTCGCTGTGCGAAACTCTGTAATTGTACGTTTTGGCTGATCGGCGGCTCCTTTTCCCCGCAAACCGACGTTGAGATTGCTCTCGGCGTCGGTTCGTTGTTTTTCTTGTGGAAGCGACACGCGCTGTTGAGAATCATTCTCAGTTACGGTTATGATGGATTCACCGAAGCATGAAGCGTATGAAAATGGAGGAACCATCGTGAACCGTTATGCAAGAATTGCGATTGCCGTACTCGCTTCCGTCGGCCTTCTCACTTCCGCGTCTGCCTGCGGAACGTCGCAGAACGGTGCCGGTTCCGCGCATGGCGCGATTTCCGTCGTCTCCTCCATCAACCAATGGGGCACCCTCGCCGAGCAGCTCGGCGGAAGCGGCGTGCGGGTGACCAGCATCATCAACTCCACCAACGTGGACGCGCACGACTATGAGCCGACCACGTCCGACATCGCCAAACTGCAGAAGGCGCGAATCGTCATCGTCAACGGCGCCGGGTACGACTCATGGGCCGTCAAAGCCGCGCAATCCGCCAAATCGCAAGTCATCAACGCGGCGGAGATCGGTGGCGTCAAGGATGGCGGCAACCCGCACGTCTGGTTCTCGGCGGCGGTGCGCAAAGCGGTCGCACAGGCCATCACCAGGGCATACGAGGGCACAAGGCCCGACGGCAAGGCCGATTTCGACAAGCTGAACCAGCAATGGCGTTCCAAGGAAGACGAGGTCGCCCGAAAAATCACGGAGACCAAACGCAAGGCGGATGGCGAAGCCTATGCCGCCACGGAATCGGTCGCCGAATATCTGGCCGGGGACCTGGGCCTCAAAGACGCGACGCCGACCGGCTACATGCGTGCCACGGCCAACGAAAGCGAGCCAACGCCGACCGACATCAAACAGTTCACCGACATGCTGGAAGCCGGCAAGGTCGGCCTGCTGGTGGTCAACATTCAGGAGGGGACCGAGCTGACCGGCAAGATCGTCATCGCGGCAAAATCGTCCAATATTCCGATCGTGGAGCTGACCGAGCAGATGCCGGAGCAGTACGATTCCCTGACGGACTGGATGGCCGCGCTCGTCGACGCGTTCTCCCAAGCCATCTAATGCGGATCTGCGCCAAACCGATACGAAAGTCGATATAAAAAATGGGCGATTCCACTGAAGGAACCGCCCATTTCCGTATGAAAAGGACTATTACAGCACTGCGGTGATGATGAAGTCCAGAATGAACAGCACGGCCACGACCCAGATCACCGGATGCACGTCCTTGGCCTGCTTCTTGCAGGTCTTGACGATGCAGTAGGTGATGAAGCCGCCGGCGATGCCGTAGGAGATGGAGTAGCTGAACGCCATGAACACGGACGCGAAGAACGCCGGAATGGCTTCGGAGATGTCGCCCCACTCGATTTCCTTCAAGGAGGAAGCCATCATGCAGCCGACCACGACCAGCACGCCTGCGGTCGCGGCGGACGGCACGGCGGAGATGACCGGGGAGAGGAAGGCGGACAGCGCGAAGCAGATCGCCACGACCACGGAGGTCAGGCCGGTGCGGCCGCCGGCGGCGATACCCGCGGAGGACTCCACGTAGGTGGTGGTGTTCGAGGTGCCGCAGATGGCGCCGATGGAGGTGGCGATGGAGTCGGCGAACAGGGCCTTGTCCATCTTGGAGGAGAAGCCGGAACCGTTCTCAAGAGCCTTCTCGTCCTCGGCGGAGAAGATGCCGGTACGACGGCCGGTGCCGATGAAGGTGCCGATGGTGTCGAAGGTGTCGGACATGGAGAACGCGAAGATGGTCAGCAGGATGATCGGCAGCTTCGACACGTCGGAGAACAGCGCCGGGAAGCCATCCTTGGTGAAGATCACGCCGAAGGTCTGCGGCAGCTGGGCGAAGGTGTCGGCGATGGACACGGAGTTGGCCATGGTGGTCTGGCCCATCGGAATGCCGACGACCGCGGTGACGGCGATGGCGATCAGCATGCCGCCGCGCACCTTGAGCACGGTGAGCACGATGGCCAGCACCAGGCCGATGATGAACAGCCAGATGGTCGGATTGTTCATGACGGCAAGGCCCGGGGTGGCCTGCACGGTGTCGCCGCTCTTGGCCGCGGACTTGGTGGTGAAGGTGAAGAAACCGACGTTGAGGAAGCCGACGTAGGCCACGAACAGGCCGATGCCGCCGCCGATGGCGTTCTGCAGCACTTCCGGAATGGCCTGGATGATCATCTTACGAATCTTGGTGACGGTGATGATGATGTTGATCAAACCGCACAGGAACACCATGCACAGGGTTTCCTGCCACTTGAAGCCGAGGCCGAAGCACACGGTGTAGGTGAAGAACGCGTTGAGGCCCATGCCGGCGGCCTGCGCGTACGGAACGTTGGCGAACAGGCCCATCACGAGCGTGCCGATGATGGCCGCGATGATGGTGGCGAGGAACACGCCGCCCCACGGCATACCGGTCGAAGACAGGATCTGCGGGTTGACGATGATGATGTAGGACATGGCGAAGAACGTGGTCAGGCCGGCCATGATCTCCGTGGAGACGGTGGTGCCGTTCTCCTTGAGATGGAAGAATTTCTCCATTTTCTCTTTTCTCATCTTTCTTGGGTTGGTAGGCGCGTGCCATATGGTGGCGTGCGCCGGCGAGAATCGCGACTCGCCTGGGACATGCGTCCCTGAACAAAGCAAACGTAGCACCTATGTAAGTCATGGAAATTTCGTGCGATTGGTAAGGGGTTGCTTTTGCGGCGGCGCGACACGCCGGTCTGGATTAGTCCAAACGGGTCAGTAAATTACCCACTTGTAAACCACAGACCGTTGGTTGGAGCGTGCAAGCGCTCACGAAGTTTGGTTCGCCAAGCCAGCGCAGGTTGAAGAACATACGCCCACCAAGGGCTTTCCGCTTAGCGGTCGAATGTTGCTCTGCCTGCGTGCAGGGCTTTTTTTATTGCCCTGCGAGGTGTTCCGAATCTCACAGTCAACGGTTGACTAAGGAAGGAACGCCATGAAGAGGCCCGAAAAGGAAGCGGTGGTCGCTCAGCTTACGGACAAGTTCCGTAACGCCGACGCTATCTACCTGACCGAGTACCGCGGGCTTACCGTTCCGCAGATCTCTGAACTGCGCGAAAAGCTAGGCCGCGATACTTCCTACACTGTGGCAAAGAACACGCTCGTTCGCATTGCAGCCAAGGAAGCTGGCATCGAAGGTCTTGATGAACTTCTCGCCGGCCCGACCGCTGTGACCTTCGTGAAGGGTGACTTCATCGAAGCTGCGAAGACCCTGCGTGACTTCGCCAAGACCAACAAGGCACTGATCATCAAGGGCGGCTTCGCTGATGGCACCGTCTACGATGCTGAAGGCGCCAAGAAGCTGGCAGACCTCAAGTCTCGCCCGCAGCTGCTCGCCGAGTTCGCCGGCGACATCAAGGCTACGATGTCCAAGGCCGCGTACCTGTTCAACGCTCTGCCGACCAAGGCCGTGCGTACGATCGATGCGCTGCGCGAGAAGCAGGAAAAGGCTGCCTGATTTCGCTGCGGCTCGCCGCATGAATGAAGCAACCACAAAAAAGAAAAACAATTGTTTTAGGTGACGGCCACCTCTTCAATTCAGTCCGTCGCCAAGAATGAAAGGAAGCCATTATGGCTAAGTACACCAACGATGAGCTGCTCGAAGCTTTCGGTGAGATGACCCTGGTTGAGCTCTCCGAGTTCGTCAAGGCCTTCGAAGAGAAGT
>ULUL01004698.1_pt1 | contig 10899 bp, 7 predicted proteins | sample 1958481 | NCBI WGS metagenome assembly ULUL01 (sample SAMEA4835759, study PRJEB28245) | human gut metagenome | biome: gut microbiome; material: fecal sample | place: Denmark | collected 2008 | reverse complement strand
GTTGCTGCTCTTTATTATGTCCGTCGGCTATGCCGAGTTATGATAATTCCTGTTCATGGTCTGTTCGGTTTCTTTTAAGTAGCACATGCTACCCCCGTCGGAAACTTTGCAGACTTTTTGCAGGAATACAAATATAGAACAAATATAAGACATTTCATGGTTCGGGCAAAGCAGTTTACCAATTTTTTTCATAATTTTGTAGTTATGAAAAAGAGCGTCAACTTCTTACCCGAAAAGAAACGGAAGCCGACCTGAAACAGCTTGTCGGTCTCGTCCGCCGGAGCATGTGAAGAACGTCGGAATGGTTATTCTTTACGGCAGTTACGCCCGGAATACCTATGTCGATTACGACCAGCGCGTAGAGTTCGGCGTGCCGACCTACTTTATGAGCGATTACGACATACTGATCCTGACGCGCAAGCCAATCGGGGCGATTGAGTATTCGCTGTATGACAAAATTGCCGACGCTTTTTTTCAGCACAAGAACAGACCTTTCCATACCAAGCCCCAATTTATCAATTACGGGATAGACGACTTCAACTATGCGCTCTCAAAAGCCCACTATTTCGAAACGGAGATAAAGCGCGAGGGAGTTATTTTGTACGATTCCGGCGAATATAAGCTGGAGCGCCGCCGCAAACTGAACTTCGACGAGATTACTGAAAGAGCGCAGAAATACTATAATGATAAATTCGGACGAGCATTAAGTTTCTTATTTGATGTTCCTCATGCAACAGAACGCAACGATTACAAACAGGCTTCTTTTTATTTGCATCAAGCAACAGAACACTTTTTTCGAACCATCGAATTGGTGTTCACTTTATACAGTCCAAAGGAACACAAGCTGGCCGAGTTTATGAATCGCTGTAAACGGTTCACAACCGAGATATTCAAAGCACTCCCGCGCGACACGCCGGAAGAAGAACGGCTTTTCGACCTTTTGCAAAGGGCTTATGTCGAATCCCGCTATAATCCCGATTTCGAAATTACCAAGGAGGACATCGACGCGCTGCTGCCGAAAGTCGAACACCTGCGCGACATCGTGGAACGGGTCTGCACCGCGCAGATCGACTACTATAACAACGCTTGCAGTAACCGACCGACAAAATAATGGACAACAACAACTCGCAAATACTGATTTATCAGACCGAGGACGGACAAACCAAGATCGACGTGCGCCTGCAGGATGAAACAGTGTGGCTAACGCAGCGCATGCTGGCCGAATTGTTTCAAACAACCAAACAGAATATCAGCGCTCACTTAATAAATATTTATCAAGAAGGTGAGTTGCAGGAAGATCGAACTGTCAAGAAATTCTTGACGGTTCAAACCGAGGGCACACGGGAAGTATCCCGCGAAATTGAATATTACAATCTCGACGCGATTATCTCGGTAGGCTACCGCATTCAGTCGCATGTGGCCACCCGGTTTCGCCAATGGGCAACGCAGCATATTCGCGAATACATTGTCAAAGGTTTCGTGTTGGACGATGAACGACTGAAAAATCCGGACCTCCCGTTCGACTATTTCGACGAACTGTTACGCCGCATTCAGGATATTCGCACCTCAGAAAAGCGGTTTTATCAGAAAGTTATCGAAATATATGCGACGAGTGCGGACTATGACCCCGCGGCGGATATGAGTATTGAGTTTTTCAAAACCGTGCAGAATAAAATGCACTGGGCCGTAACGGGGAAAACGGCGGCGGAGATAATTTCGGAACGCTGCGACAGCAACAAACCCAATATGGGGCTGACCTCTTGGCGCGGCGTTAAAGTCCGGAAACAAGATGTGGCGATTGCGAAGAATTATTTGACGGAAGAAGAGTTGCTTGCACTCAATAATTTGGTAGAACAATATCTTGTTTTCGCCGAAGGACAGGCCATGAAGCGTATTCCGATGTATATGAAAGACTGGATCGCCAAACTGCATGGATTTCTGGCCCTGAACGACCGTGAAATTCTGACGCATGCCGGCCATATTTCGCATGAAATCGCAAAAGCCAAAGCAGAACACGAATACGAATTGTTCAAAGTCAAGCGGAGTAACGCCGACAACAAAGCCGTCGAACAGTTAGAGCAGGCTGTTAAAAGACTGCCTCGCAAAACGACCGCATCCAAGAAATAGTTTGGGTTTTAATAAACAACCGGGCATCGGAGTTCTTAACTGCTCTGATGCCCGGTTTGTTTTATCCGCCGTTTTGCTTGTTATGGCAAACATTCCGCCCGTCTTTCGTATTTTCCGGGAAAAGAAAAAATAGTTGATAATCGACTGATTATCAACCATTTACGAGAGCGGAAAACGGGAATCTGACCGTGTTTTCCGTTCTTATTGATTTTTAACAAATTCCACTTAAAATCGTCGGGGTTGAATGTCCTGTGATACATTCTGTCCACAAATCATTTGTACCCTCAAAATCTTATTCAGAACGGTGTTGTAAAGATAATACTTTTACATTTAACTGCAAATAAATCAAGCGAAAAACGCTCTATTTTTTTATATCCGATCATATCTACATGACCATATGTCGAACAAATGCAGGACAATAATTGATATTTCCAAATTGCCGGAACCCTATAAAAATCCTTTTGACAATACCGTATTTACGCCTTCATCCCCTATTCTAATACGTCAATGTCATATTGACCGCTCGTTTTGTCCAGTGTCGGATGCAGATACCGTAACGAAGATTTGGAAAATACAAGAATATATGTCATGCCAATTATCTTAATAGCTATTAAATAAAATGGAGGCAGATAGCATAAAACCGATTTTTTTGCTCTATATTTGTAATGTTTATTAAATTAACGGGCATTAAAAAACAGCATGAAGTTTTATAACAGAATACAGGAATTAGAAATACTCGGACGCACTTGGGAGCAATCTAAACAAAGTGCGTGCTTTACAGTAATGGTCGGCCGTCGTCGCATCGGGAAGACCTCATTGTTGCTGGAATCCGTAAAGGGGACGAAGTATCTCTATTTGTTCGTATCTCGCACCAGTGAGCCGCTTCTATGCGAACAATTCCAAAAGGATGCGGCACAAGCATTGGGTATACAGATCTTTGGAACTATTACCCGATTTAGGGATTTATTCGAGCAATTATTGATTTTCGGCACGAAAGAACATTATACGCTTATCATCGACGAATTCCAAGAGTTCGCCAACGTAAACTCGTCCATATTCAGTGAGATTCAGAATTTGTGGGATCAGTATAAAGGTAGAGCGAAGATAAATTTCATTGCTTCCGGCTCCATCTATTCGATGATGATGAAAATTTTCGAGAACCGGAAAGAGCCTCTGTTCGGTCGTCTTACATCCAAAATTACGCTTCAGCCTTTTGCTGTCAGAGTCATCAAGGAAATCCTGAACGACTACAATCCTAAATACACTTCCGAAGACCTGCTTTGCCTATATATGCTCACGGGAGGAGTTCCTAAGTATATAGCCTTGTTAATTGAGGCGGGGGCTACAAAGAAAAACAAGATGCTGGATATGGTTACGAGTTCCGACTCACCGTTTATCGGTGAAGGGAAAGACCTCCTCGTATCGGAATTCGGAAAAGAATACGGAACCTATTTTTCGATACTCCAACTGATTGCTTCCGGAAAAAACACGCAAAGCGAAATAGACTCCGTTATCGGTAAAAATACCGGGGCCTATCTGGCTAATCTGGAGCGGGAATATTCGTTGATTACCAAAAACAGACCCATGTTTTCTAAGCCGGAGAGCCGGAAAAACCGCTGGAGTTTGAACGACAATTACCTTCGGTTCTGGTTTCGGTTTATCTTCCCGAATCAATCGTTGATCGAGATGGGGAAATACGATATGCTGCGGGAAGTTATCGACCGGGGCTACGAACAATACAGCGGCTTAATTCTGGAGAAATACTTCCGGGCCAAAATCGCCGAAGAAAAACGGATAACCGATATCGGCAGTTATTGGGATAACAAGGGCGAAAACGAGATCGACGTTATCGCCATAAACGATTTGGACAAAACGGCCATAGCTGCCGAAGTCAAACGCAATTCCAATAAGATAGACATGGATATTCTTCAATCAAAAGTTCATTCAGTTAAAGAATTGGCCAAATATGAAATCGAATTGCAAGGATTATCGTTAGAGAATATGTAGCTAAAGGATAATATGGGATATATAAATAATAAATAGTTGTAGGGCGAAACGAGAGATAAAATAACGGAGATTATATATTCTCCGTTATTTTATCTTTTTCATATTGGATAAGACATTTGTGACTATTTAAGCGATTTGTTTTTATATAGGTTAAGATATCGTCTTGATTAATATTCTCAGGAATATAGCTTTCTAGTTTTCGAATGGCACTAGAAGGCACGCCATATTCAAGAAGAATTGCTAGATTTTCTCGAATAAAATCATTTTCTATTAAGTTTGCATAATAAGTATAATTGCCGGCTCTAATACGTTTTTCTGCACACACAAAACGTTGCAATTCATTCATTACAGACAACCATTTAGGAATCTTGTATTGAAACCAATGTTTCATGGCTTGAAATACAAACTGGATTGCCTCATCTCGTAAGTCAGTACTTAATTTGTCTTTATTTGTCTCAAGTTTTCTACGGTAATTAAACTGATTATTTACCAAGTAAAAGATGTTTTTATTGATGCCATAATCGAAAGTTATTTTAATCAGTTGTTCTTTACTCATAGGAGCAATACTCTCACCAGGCGTTTTAAGTTTATCCCATGCAAGTCCTAAAACAAACCGGAGCTGCTCATATTTGGGATAACTATTCCAATATATGAGGTCATATTGAGAATATATTTGATCCCATAATATATCTATAATCTGTTTTTGCCCATGAACACTTAATCCATTTCGTTTTATGACTTCTCTTTCTTTAGTAGGGATTTGCAAAATAGACTGATACTGTTTAGTATTTTTGTCTCGAATATCACTATCATCTAACTGTATAAGCACCTCGTCTTTTATGGGATTTTGCTGGAAAAATGGAATATCAATAATGATATTGGATTTCTCTGGTGGAGGATTGAAATTATATATTTTCCCTATATAGTGAACCATCATTCTACCTGCTCGCCCCTTAATGTTTGAATAATCAAAATAGTCTACTTGATTGGAACCTTTCTTTGCGTCAAAATAGACTATATTTTTGGCACTCGTATTCACTCCTTCGATGATAGTGGAAGTGCAAAATAAGTATTTGATGGCGCCATTATTGAAATAATTGATTATTGAAGTAGTTATGTGTTTTTGCAGAGCGCCGTCATGAATGCCAATATCATATTTTAGCGTATTCAAAAGAGACCAATCATCTGAGATAAATTCACGAATCCAGTCTGTCAAAGGATATGTATTGGAACTGACAGATTTACCTTTAGCCTCTAGATAAGAAGCAAATTTTTTAGAAAGAAATCTTACTCTTGTTGGAGACGAGCAATAGATAATAGTTTGCTCTTCAGATAAGGTTTCTAATAACTCAAAAAGAATATTCTCTTTAAATTCTTTTCTCTCTCCACTAATGCCAAATTTCCCCAAATACTTTTGATAAATATTTATTTCACGTGAATCAACTAGAGAATAGTTACTTCTGTAAAAGATAGCATTGTAAGTTTCTGCAAAACCAGCACTAATGCCATCAATATTTGGCCCAAGTAAATAGAACTTCGGAGCGAACTTTTGTAAAAGATAATAGAAAGCATTGTTCAGAGAGGATGACCTTTCGTCATCACGTTGTCCGCTTAATTTATAAAATTCATCAATTACAAGAAAATCTATATTGGCAAAAAGAGTATATTCATTTACTCGTTCTGCTGTAAATAAAAATATATTGCCTTTGTCCTCTGAAGGTTTTTGTGTAGTCCTTACTATTAACTTATAATTATCATTATATTTTAAAAGTTTTTTTCTAGTTTCATCTAATAATGCAAGTGTTGGCTGAATGATTATGATATTCCTATATTGTCTTGACGCGACAATTTCCTCTATCAATAAACTCTTGCCAAAACTTGTAGGAGCGCTTACTATAACATTTTTATTTGAATGTAGGAGATCTAATAAATTTTTTTGTTCATCATGAAAGTATTTGTCCGGAATGTTTTCTGAGCCATGTAGCTCTTTTCTTATTTCGGCGGCGGTATTGTTAAGTTTAAGATGCTCCTTTTGTAGATAGGGATAGAATCCCGCTATTTCAATTACATTAGTCCAAAGATCCTTACTAGATATATGTAACTTTCCCCAATTATTTAAAACATTAATGGCCAACTTGTAACCATCAGGATTTTGCTCATCTATAAGCGCATGACAGACTTGAGCATACTTAAAGCTATCATCAAATGAAATTTCTTGAGACTCCTCAAGCATTGATATAATAGTCTCGATATTATGCATTTTGCTGATTGTAAAGTTTCTGGTGTAATACTTTAATTAGCTCTTTTTTAGATGGAATAGGAAAGAGGATTAATATAACATTGAGATTAGTGACAACCGGCTCTCCTGTTTTTATTTCTCCTATTAATTTGTTAAATTCAGCATCAAGTAATCTTATTTCTGTTTCAAATTCTTTTGAAAAATCAGGATGCATGTCGTGAGCGCATTTTTCAAATATTTGTGATTGATAGGTGCAAATGATTGGTATAGTGACAGATTTAAGAATATCCTCCAATTTATACCTGCCTTGACTTACTTTGTGAAAAGTGTCAAACCAATATTGCTTTTGGCTGAGAAAGGTTTCATACTGTGTTTTTGTATTTTCATCAGGATATTCTTCGATAGGTAGAAAAGAGTATTTCTTTTTTGCAAGTAGTGCAAACTCTCGTTTTAAAAAATCACATTTGAAGTGTGTTTTAATATCCTCTAACAAATCCTCTATGCCACTCTTCCCTGCTGTACCATCCTTCCTGTAGTAAATTTTGGATTCACCCAGATAAAGAGATGGAACTTTGTGATCTGTAAGATTAGGTCCTATATGTACCGAATCAAATCCATGCACAGTAAACCCATCTGTATCTTTAAAATATATTTTCGACACCAGAGGAACTGAATTAAAATAATCTCGCAAGAGAACATGGAGGATAAGTTCTCCAAACTCGCCTCTCTTTTTTATTTTATCCTCCGCCTTTAAGTCGGTATCATCAATTACTGAGTCTTTGTCCAAATAGGTCCATTTGACATCATTGAATGAATCAATTTTATATATTGATTTAGCTGCTTCAATTAGTTTCCTCCTATCATAGGTTTTCAGAATTCCTGTGTGATAGCCAAATGCAAAGTCTACAACCGCATCCATTAATATGTCCGCAAATTCCGTTGTTCTACAAACTCCCAGATCAAATCCAATGTAAAAAGTCTTAAGTTGGGACTCTGAAATATTATTCATCAAAACCTCTTCTGATCTAAAAGACATACTTCCTTTCTTTTATTAAATACAAATTTAATAAAATTATGCTAATACCTAAAAGTCAATTTATTAGAAAACCTATAAAGATCACTCTCTCAAATTATTTAGTAGCGCTGTCTGACTCTGCTTGCCGCCACTTCCACAATAATTTGCATTCCATTTTTACAGTCTCCCTAATTCAAGACACGACTTCATCATTCTAACTCTGATTTTTGCTCATAAATCTCATTCTACAAATATAATTTAGGTAAATATACACATTTATTAATAAAACTAATCTAAGAAATGTATTTATTGTTGGTATTAGTTGTATGAAGAGGGGGAAAGTAACACGGCCCGTATTTTGCTCCATTTATTCTGTTACGGGGAAATAGCAGTATATTTACCGGCTGACAGGTAAACACGAGGAAGCATACAAGCGAAAATACGAACATGGAGATTCTCGATCATATATACTATAATGCAACGCCCCTTATACGTACGTTCGACGGTTCGTAGCAAGGAAGGAGTCGTATTTCACGTGTGCTTTACCGGTGTTTATCCGAATAGTTTATAAACCTTTAAAGCACAACGAAATGAAAACATCCATCGCACCGAGGCTCAACTACTGCGCCGACAGCGAAGGCCGTTACGCTTTGATTATCCAAGTGATCCACGACCGTCGCCGCAGCATCCTGACCACCCCTTATCGTCTCTATCCGGATGAGTTCGACCGGAAAAAGTGTCGGGCCATTCCCACAAACCGCACCAAGGCGCACCGCAACATGATCCGCGAAGCGAACGAGAGTATCGCAACTTACCTCTCGGCGCTGAGCCTTCTCGCTGACAAACTGAAAAAGACGGGCGCTCCCTATACGGCGCAAAGTATTACAGACCTCTATAAATGCAACAGCGATTACCATTACCTGACGACATTTGCGGAGAAACTGATCGCCGACCTCGAAACCACGGGGCGTTTCGGTACGGCACGCACCTACCGGTCGCTGATGAGGGCATGGGGAAAATTCGCACCGAATACCCGATACCGCTTCTCGCAGCTCGATTCCCGGACGATCGCTGCCTTCGGCGATTATCTGGAACAGCACGGCAACCAGCGGAACACGGTAAGTTTCTACCTGCGGACCCTGCGGGCGTTATACAACCGCGCCCGCAAGTATGGCTATGCTCCGGAGGGCAACAATCCATTCCGCGAAGTGTCGTTTAAGCCGGCCAAAACCCCGAAACTGGCCGTGACGCGAGAGTTGCTGAATACGTTGGCGGGTACGGATTTCAAAGACGCGCTGCTGAACGAAGCACGCGATATGTTCATGTTCAGTTTCTACGCGCGGGGAATGTCGTTCGTGGATATGGCCTACCTCGAAAAGGACAAAATATGGGACGGCGCCCTGCACTACCGGCGACACAAGACCCACCAGACTTTCAATGTGGCCATCACTCCGCAGTTGCATGAGATCATCGACAGGTACGACACGGCTGATTCGCCTTGGGTTCTGCCCTGCATGAAACGCGGACGGCTGTTCTCCACTTATTCGGACGAGAATCCGGATAATGCCCTCTCCCCTGCCGTGCAGTACAAATTCTACTGCATGGCCCTGCAATATTATCTGCTTCTGCTCCAAGAAATCTCCAAAAGGCTGGGATGCAGGAAGCTGACCTTCAATGTGGCCCGCCATACTTGGGCGACCGAAGCCCGGAGCATGGGCGTTCCCATGCCGCATATCAGCGAAGGTTTGGGCCACACTTCGGAGCAGACGACACGTTTCTATCTGGCCCAGCTGGACAGTCGTACGGTGGACAAGGTCAATGAGATGGTGACGAAACTGCGTTGAAAAATCGAATGGAAAACCGGCTATAGAATCGAGACATAACCCTATTCGCTACGGGCAGCGAATATTGATCTGATTTCGTTATACCTGTTACAAGACAAAAAACAGAACCGGACTGTTTCTAATCTTTTGCAAAGGTAATATTTTTTCTTAATGGATGCAAGAAAAAAATGTGTAAAGTTCTTATAGCTAGATGTTGAGACGTTCTTATGTTACATTTAGGCATTCATGTATTCGTTTTGGTTTCATTCTCATTTGCCATCTTCACAAAGCGCCTTGTGCATTTTTCTCCTCTAATCTGATGTTTTACAGATTCGTTATTCTTTTGCACGGAAGACAAGTATAAAAAACGCTCAAGGATGCGTTCTGCACGTTTTCTGCGAACTGTACGGTCGGCAAGTCCGGGCGTTGTTTTATCATAGGTGCTCAAACTATGATTTCCGGCGACCTATCTTTCAGGGAGTTCGGATGCCCTATTTTAGCCGGTAGCGAAAGAATACTGCGCAGTAACACATTTCCTAAGACATTAAACGCTGATTATCAGCCATATTATGCGTTGAATCCCCGTTGATTTTTCGCTGCCCGTAGCGAATTGTAAAAGCGGGCAGTAACAAGGTTGTTTGTGGGGCAAAAGACATAACCGGGTTATTTTCAACAAGAAATGATCCGAGTATGACGCATGAAGTTGCAAATAATACCGTCTTATCCCCTCTTTGTTCGGAAGCAGGGATGTTTGTTTGCGCCCACGCTCCGGCATCGGATTACAAATGCCGGACGGTGTTCTCATCCTGCACCTATCCGGCGCGTCGGCACCGACCGGCCAATTCCCCCCCCCTCAAAAAACTAAGTTTTCTTAAATATACCGGTCTGTGCGGTACGGACACTCGTTTTCCGGACAAGTATGTAGCGCAGGCGGTAATGCAGTTCCCGCACCACACGCCCCTGTTCCGGCGTAAGGTGGAGCATCGGGCGATCAAAGAACCAATCTGAAGACAGGAAGATATAAAGACAAGAACAGACATAAGCGAACAATGAAAAAGAATATACTACTTTTAGTAGTCGGCATTATATTGGCCGTAGCGGCCAAGGGACAACATGTCTCCGATACGACTGTCGTGTATTATAATCGGGGACGGTCTGATATAGACTTCTCTCTGCGTAATAACAAGGCTGCATTGGAGCATTTTATCCGCCGGTTCAATGCCGAGTCAGGAGATTCTATCCGGCATCTCGTTTTGCTTCGCTTGGATGCGTATAGCTCTCCGGACGGCATTACCGTGGCCAACAAACGTCTGTCCGAGAACCGCGCCAAACGCCTGCTGGAGTATATCCGTTCGCATATCGACTTTCCCGAATCGCTTTTTACCGTCCAGTCGCACGGTATCGATTGGGCCGGCTTGGAATCGCAGGTCGCAGCGCAGGATATTCCCTACAAGGACGAGGTCCTCGACGTGTTGCGCAATACGCCGGAGTGGATCTACGACGATGATAACCGCGTCATCGACGGCCGCAAACATCGGTTGGGCATGCTTCGCGGCGGCGTTCCCTACAATTATCTTATGGAGCACGTCTTTCCGCTCCTGCGCCGTTCCTGCGTCACGCTTTCCTATACGGTAGAACAAACCGCAACCCCGCAACCGCAGCAGCCCGTCGAGGAGTCTGTGGCGGGG
>ULUL01005580.1_pt1 | contig 10905 bp, 16 predicted proteins | sample 1958481 | NCBI WGS metagenome assembly ULUL01 (sample SAMEA4835759, study PRJEB28245) | human gut metagenome | biome: gut microbiome; material: fecal sample | place: Denmark | collected 2008 | reverse complement strand
ATTCCAAGCAACCTAGACATCTCCTCAATTGTGATGCCTTTTTTTGCCATTTCCCCTTTTAAATTTGAACATGGCATAATTTTTTACCTCCTTTTATATTCAAATGCATAACTTATGATGCTAGTATATATTCAATAGCATATACTGTCAATAGTTTTTTATTCTTTTGCATAAATTTATGTTTACTTTTTTATGTTTTCGTGATACATTCAAGGTATAGATATGGAGGTATTGCTAATGGGAATCGGAATTAAACTCTCTAAACTTTTAGATTCTAATGGAACAAATGCAAACGAATTAGCTAATAAAATCGGTGTATCACCGCAAACCATATATTCAATGATTAAACGAGATAGCAAGAAAGCTGATATTGAAGTTCTTTTAAAAATTGCTGATACTTTTGGCGTTACAGCAGAATATTTTGTGGATGAAGATGAACAGCCCCAGACTATGGCTGCCCACTTTGATGGTGATGAATACACCGCAGAAGAACTTAATAAAATAAAAGAATATGCAGCTTTTATAAAGTCCACAAGAAAATAATTTTTAGAGAGGAGGGATTGAATTGACGAACTATGAAAATCTTTTAGATGTGGCTGATTCAGAAGATGTGTCAGTGTCTATAACTCCTCACTTTAGTGGCACCAGAATAAAAGGACTTTATATTGATCAGCATATAGCTCTTAATACAGACCTTAACACTACAGCAGAAAGAGCTTGTGTCCTTGCAGAAGAGCTTGGTCATCACTTTACTACTTATGGAATTATTCTTGAACAAGCAAAATCTTCCGAAAATCGGAAGCAAGAATTACGGGCCCGCTTATATGGATATAATGAATTGATTGGGATTTATGGTATTGTGTCTGCTTACAAAGCAGGCTGTCGGAACCTATATGAAATGGCAGAGCACTTGGAAGTCACGGAAGGATACCTTAAAGAGGCTCTGGATGCTTACAGAAGTAAGTACGGTGTTTATACTAAGGTAGATAATTATGTTATCTACTTTGAACCGAATCTCTGTGTACTGGAGCTTACACAGGAAACTTACCTTTAGCCTACAAGGAGATCTGAGTGATGAAATGCTTTTCCTGTAAATTTGGTGATATGCAAAAAGCTACCACAACTTATACTGTTTCTCCTAAACAGTGCATTATTGTAATTCGTAACGTACCCTGTTTAAAGTGTGACCAATGTGGTGAGGAGCTGTTCTCATCCGCTACTCTTGAAAAAATTGAACATATTGTAGATCTTGCACGAAACATATCATGTGAAGTATCTATCATTGATTATGGAAATGTAGCTTAAATAAAAATTACAGCTGGAAAGGATGTGTTACTTTATGCTTTACCCCTTTATGACACTTAATGACAATACTGAAATTGTTCATTCTGAAACTCTTTTGAAAGATAACAAAGAACAAGTTCAAGTTCGTATCGAAAAGCCAGTTCCTGACGGCTTCTACTCTGCTACCTGTTGGTTGCCTGATTACAGATGGGAAAATGTTGTTGGATTTTCTGAGGAGGAAATACATTATTTTCAGGAACTACTGGAATCTGTAGCTCATATCATCATTCAATTAGCCCATGAAGGAGGATTAGAAGGAGATTTAAAGGATGCCGCAAATTTTTAAAATTGCAGGATATACTATTTATTTCTGGGTAAATGAGAACAGTCCTCTTGAACCTGTCCACGTTCATGTTTCAAAAGGTACTCCTTCTCCCAATGCTACAAAGATATGGATTACGAAATCCGGCAAGTGCCTGCTTTGCCATAATAATTCCCAAATTCCACCCAGGCAGTTACGCACCATCATGCAGATTATCGAAGCACGAAATAAGACTGTTCTTGATATGTGGTATGAAACATTTCGGCAGATCAGTTTTTACTGTTAGTTCTAAACGTAATAAATACTTGACAAGGTTTCTGTATATGCTATACAGTATTAACGAATAGCGAATGACTGCTGTGCGGTCATAAAGAGAGCCTTGAGACTATGTTTCTGGGCTCTCTTTGTGTATAGATATATAACATATTCTTGACTACGAGTACAATATATCATACAATAAGCCACGCAATGGATTTGCTCTCTGCAATATTGCCTTTAGGGCATTAAAGGTAGATATTAGCTTATTTGTGAAAGCCTCGTAGTGATACGGGGCTTTTTATGTGCCACTCATTAGAGGGAGGTGTCAGCATAGTGGCCTATAAAACGATAAATCATTATCTCGCTAAAGGATTTGACCGTCCAATGGCTGAATACTTTGCCAGTGGACGGAAGAAAATTGTCGCAGTCCATCCTAATGACAATTTTACTCTTACGCTGACCTTTGACAATGGAGAACAACGGATTTTGGATTGCAAACCTCTTTTGAAACCGGGTACCGTTTTTGAATCATTTAGAGACTTTGACAATTTTAAAAGAGTATACCTGGATGATTCAAACTGTGTTTCCTGGGATATTGATCCGAATGTTGACAGCGAAGTGGTATGGAACAATAAGGTAGATTTATGCCCTGATACCTGTTATGTGGATAGTGTTCCTGTGGGAAAGAGTTGCACCGGTGCAACCGGAAAGGAGTAACCCAATGCCATTACCAAAAGAAAAAATTTACACATCAGAGGATTTCTGGAAGCTTCCGGAGAACCAGCGTGGAGAGCTGATTGATGGGCAGCTTTATATGATGGCTCCGCCCAGCAGGATGCACCAGGAGATTGTTTCGGCTTTACATTGGAAAATCCGATCCTATATTACAGAACAGAAAGGCTCCTGTAAGGTTTATCCTGCTCCATTTGCTGTCAATCTGGATGCAGATGATAAGAACTGGGTAGAGCCAGATATTTCTGTTATCTGTGACCGCAGCAAGCTTACAGACAGAGGGTGTGTAGGGGCGCCAGACTGGATTATTGAAATTGTTTCTCCTAGCAGTCGAAGAAATGATTATTCCAGAAAGGTGCCTCTGTACTTAGATGCAGGTGTAAGAGAATACTGGATTGTGGATCCGGCCAGAGAACGGAGTACCATATACTATTTTGAAGAGGACGAAGCTCCCGTAATGTATCCTTTCAGTCAGCCTGTGCCGGTAAGTATTTTTCCTGGCCTGGAGATTTGTATTGCTGATCTGTTGAAGGAGTAGCGTTGCGATATTGCAATTATGCCAGTATGGAGGTGTTTTATGGAAAAATTATTTTATCCTGTATTATTTCATGAAAATGATTAAATTTTGACGTGGGAGGTGAACCACAATGGGAAGTAACTGGGAAGTGCATTTTAAGCCGGAAGAGATTCTGGTGTATCTTAGGAAGTCCAGGTCTGACGATCCTCTTTTGTCTGTGGAGGAGGTGCTGGAGAAGCACTGGGCCATTTTACAGGATTGGATCAGCAGGAATTTGGATGCTCCTGTGCCGGAAGAAAACATTTATAAAGAGGTGGTATCCGGTGAGACCATTGATGGGCGCCCAGAGGTCCTGAAGCTTCTTAAGCGGATAGAATCACCCCGTATCAAGGGAATCCTGGTTGTGGAGGTTCAGAGGCTTTCCAGAGGGGATCTGGAGGACTGTGGCAGGCTGATGAAACTGCTTCGCTACACTTCTACTATGGTGATCACTCCTATGAAAATCTATGACCTGGCAGATGAGTATGACAGGGACGGCTTCGAGCGGGAATTAAAGCGTGGGAATGAGTACCTGGAGTATTTTAAGAAGATCCAGAAAAGAGGGCGGCTGCAGTCTGTCAAGAGTGGGAATTATATTGGCAGTGTGCCGCCTTATGGTTATGATAAGGTATTTGTCCAGGATAACAACGGCCGCAAGAAGGTTCCTACGCTTGCCATCAATGAGACCCAGGCTTCTGTAGTACGTCTGGTCTATGATCTGTATGTGAACCAGAATATGGGAACAGTGAATATCTGCAGGAAGCTGGATGAGATGGGCATCACCCCGCCTAAGGGAAGGAACTGGTCCTATCATACGGTGCAGGATATGCTTTCCAATGAGCATTACACCGGAAAGGTGGTCTGGAACCATAGAGCTGCTGCCAAGGCGGTGGAGAATATGGAGGTGGTCACTTCCCGGCCCAGAGCTTCGGAGTATCTTGTCTTTGATGGGAAGCATCCGGCTATCATTGACGACATTACTTTCCATAAGGCACAGCTCCTTAAGAAAAACGGAGGGAGAAGCTGTTTTAAGGGCAGGGAAGCCAAAAATATCTTTTCCGGCATTCTCTATTGTGAATGCGGCCGAAGTATGAACTACCGCACCTATCTGCAGAATACCGGGCACTACTCTGCTGCCCGCTTCCAGTGTCCGAACCAGGCCGTGTGTGACAACGGCTCTGTCCTGTCCACAGAGCTGATCAATGCAATCTGCCATACGCTCCAGCAGGAGATCCGTAATTTTGAGATTCTGGCCGCCCAGACCTCTGTAGAGAAGGTGCAGGCACATGAGGCTTATGTGGAAGTGCTGACGAAGCAGTTAGAAGCTTTGGAGACTAAGCAGATTTCTTTGTGGGATCGCTATGCAGAGGATGGTATGCCCAAGGAAATCTTTGAGAAGCTGAAAGAGAAATGTGAAAAGGATATCCAGACGGTAAAGCGCTCTCTGGAAGAGGCTGAGAAGGATACGCCGGATCTGTCCGCCAGAAGCTATGTGTATACTTTCAGGCAGGCTCTGGAAGCATTGCAGGATAATACGCTTCCTGCTGCCACCAGGAACCGCTTTCTGAAGGCTGCCGTAAGACGTATTACCTATTCCAGGCCAAGGCCTATAAGAGGCAAACAGACGGCCTCTGCGCAGCGTGTACATGGCTGGAGCAACGAAGAGCCTAAACTTATGGTTGAACTGAATCTGTAATAATCAATCATCCATATCTCTCACAAAAATGGAGGTGTTCATCACTACTTCGCCGGGACTGATTCTTCTGTCCCAATATCTGTAAGCAATCCTGCTACTTCCCTATAAGGAGTGGCATAGCGCTGGGACAGATAGCGCATACTGGCAGCAAGCTCTCCGTCAGGACCTCCGAATTGGCTGATGATGGCCTGAGCCAGCTTGGCATTGGGCTCCTTGATGTTTACCGGAAACTGTAATCTTTTTTCATAACTCCACATAGCTTAACATCCTCCTTCCCAGGGAAGAGGCGCACTGCCCCATTTCCATTCTTTTGTGTTGTTGGATGCATCTCTCATCAAAGGGAAAAATTCTTTGGCAAAGTCCTTTGTCATCTGGGTTTTAATGGCCGCATAATGGTTAAAATATTCCAGGGCCGTCTGATCGGATGGGTGAGTGTCGAGATATTCTCCAAGATCTGTCAGCACAAAATCCGCAATGCCGATGTCCTGGAAGAGTTGTTCCTTCCTAGTCATGCATTTACCGAATCCTTTCTATTATTTTTAGAAGTAAGCTTAGAATTTTAGATTATCGATTACAGGTTCGAGTACCTGTGAAAGGTTTATTTAACTCTGGGAAAATGGTGCCGTGACGATAGGCTTCTTCCAGGTTATCGTAGATTTTGCCAAATTTTTGCCAGGGAACATAAGCCATTGCGATAGGATATTTGTCAAAATATTCATTAAAAGAAAAATTCTGCATAAATGTCCTTTCCTGATCTATCCTATTATTTTATTATTATCATATGAAGAGGAAAAAGAAGTGTTCCCCGGCATTTCGCTGCCCATAGCTTTTTTAGAAGATTCAGGTACTTTGATGATCCCAAATTGCCAGAGAATCGGATAAATATAAGAGATTCCTCTGATATCTCCAAGCTTTTTGGGCCGGGCAACAACTTCATCGGTATGTAGTGCCTTTTTGTAAGCCAGACAGATACTGCTCCAGGTCAAAGATTTGCTGTTTTCCCTGCGGTTTATCAAAAGCTCCTTTGTCAACTGCCCATTTTTCCCGATTTTTATGGTATAAGAAAAGGGAAGACCGGATACAGTACGGAAAGGATAGCCCTGGAAGAGTATGATTGCGTTCCATAGGTTCTCTTCACCAGGAGAATGTAACAATCTGGTAAGTGCTGTAATGCGTTCCTGACACTTTTCTTCTGAAAAAATAGATTCTGCAGAAAAGTGATGATCCAAATTCTGCTCCATGCTGATCGTTGCTCCTTCTCGTTAGTTCTGTTTCATCTGCCGCTTTCGACCATGCATTATATGCTCGGGAGTTTCACGGCTTTTTTCTGCTATTTTTATGGTCACGGCTATCATTTAGTTACGTGATTCAGTACGTCAAGGATCATGGTCAACAACTGTGGATTGGCCATGGACACAGGTGTATGTTCCGGACAAAAATACCAGATTTCTCCCTCTCCCGCTCTGGTATGCCAGCCGCCGGGATAAGTTTTTGATTCTCCATCCCTAGTATACAAAAGCCGTCATGTGTCTAAATTTTTCACATGACGGCTCCCTGATATTTTTATTTATTGCTGTTCTTATTCATAGCCACAGGACTAAAGCATCAAATCATATCAGATTAGTTGTTGATCAGCTTATCGTTTTCATTATTCCAGCTGTAAAGCTTACGGATCTCTTCGCCAACCTTCTCTGAAGGATGCTCAGAAGCCAGCTTTCTCATAGCGCGGAAGTGAGCCTGACCACCAGCCTCGGACATATCTAACAGGAAGTCCTTTGCAAAAGTACCATCCTGGATATCCTTTAAGATCTTCTTCATGGTCTTCTTTGTTTCCTCAGTGATGATCTTAGGTCCAGTGATATAATCGCCGTACTCAGCGGTGTTGGAAATAGAGTATCTCATTCCTGCAAAGCCACTCTGATAGATCAGGTCAACGATCAGCTTCATCTCATGGATACACTCAAAGTATGCATTTCTGGGATCATATCCAGCCTCAACCAGTGTCTCAAAGCCAGCCTGCATCAGAGCACACACACCACCACACAGAACAGCCTGCTCACCAAACAGGTCGGTCTCAGTTTCGGTACGGAAGGTTGTCTCCAGAACGCCGGCTCTTGCAGCACCGATTCCCAGTGCATAAGCCAGTGCCAGATCCTGTGCCTTGCCGGTTGCATCCTGCTGAACAGCTACCAGACTGGGAACACCCTTACCTGCCTGGTACTCACTTCTTACAGTATGTCCAGGTCCCTTAGGAGCAATCATGGTAACATCTACGTCTGCAGGGGGTACGATCTGACCGAAGTGGATTGCAAAGCCGTGAGCGAACATCAGCATATTGCCGGGCTCAAGATTGGGAGCAATATCCTTCTTGTACATTGCAGCCTGCTTCTCATCATTGATCAGGATCATGATGATATCAGCCCTCTTTGCAGCCTCTGCTGCAGTGTATACTTCAAAGCCCTGTGCCTCAGCCTTAGCCCAGGATTTGGAGCCTTCATATAATCCGATGATTACATGACAACCGGAATCCTTAAGGTTTAATGCATGTGCATGTCCCTGGCTTCCGTAACCGATAATGGCAATGGTCTTACCATCCAATAAAGAAAGATTACAGTCTTCCTGATAAAAAATTTTAGCCATTTTCATTTCCTCCAGTGTTTTAGGTATATAGATTTATAACTGATAGGGAAAAACCGGATGCCGCTGCAGACAGCAGCAGGCAGCTCCCTAGAGCTAACGATTGTTGGAAAATCACTGATTTGTGTGATTTTATAAATATAATGCTCTACATAATTGTGAGCGTATCTCATTTAACGCATGTTGCAAGACTCACAATGCACATCCAAAGCCTGCAAGTTTTGCATATGCATTTTCATGCAATTTTGACTCCGCAGAATATAGACTGTGAACCGTAACGAAGCTTAGTCTTCCGGTGCCTCAATATGCGCAATCCCTTCGCTGCCACGGGTAAGACCTGCAATTCCGGTTCTGGCAAGCTCTAGGATTTCATAACCGTTAAGCAAATTCAAAAATGCGTCAATCTTGCTCTGACTTCCGGTAAGCTCAATGATCAGGCTGTCAGAACCAACGTCAATGATCTTGCCGCGGAAAATATCTGCCATGGAGATAATACTTTGCCGCTGTTCTGCCGTGGAACGAACCTTGACCAGGGCAAGCTCCCTGTAAACACTCTCCTCCGGCTCAAGCGCCTTGATATGACGAACATCCGTAAGCTTGTTGACTTGCTTTTCAATCTGCTCCAGGATTTCATCATCCCCGGAGGTAACGATTGTGATACGGGTATACCGGGGATCCGACGTCACACCTGCGGTAATGCTTTCAATATTATAGCCTCTTCTGGAAAAAAGTCCGGAAATCCGGCTCAAAACGCCGGATGTATTATCAACCAGCAACTGAAAAACCTTTGATTTCATATGTATCTAACCTTTCTTTGCTGCTTGCTAAAAGCTTAGCAACAACCTGTTCAATGACAGTTTACAACGCTAAAGCGTTGATGTCAACGAAAAAAATAACATTATAGTTTACTCATCATTTTCCAGGCATTTCATTAAAGCGAGGGTTCCCGTGCGGGCTACCTCCACAATGCTGATGGATTGAAGCATTGTAAACATCAGCTTTACGCGCTCCGGAATATCGCAGACCTGGATGATCATATAATGCTTGGACATATCTACAATCTGTGCTTTCATCACTTCGCAGGTCTCCAAAATATCCCTTCTGTTATTTTTGTTGTATTTTACTTTTAAAAGCATCAGTTCCCGGCTGATACTCTGGGTTTCATCAAAGGTCTTGACCTTAATGACATCCAGCTTTTTATTTAACTGCTTTTCAATCTGCTCAATGGTCCTGTCATCACCACTGCTTACAATCGTCATACAGGAGACGGTAGGATCGTCCGTTTCTCCCACTGTAAGGCTATCAATATTGTAGCATCTTCTGGCAAAGAGTCCTGCCACCTTACTTAAAACACCGGAGCGGTTTTCCACTGATACAGAATAAATTCTCTTCTTTTTATGTTCCATTAAAACTTTCATCCTTCCTGTATTCGTGATGGATTTGCAATAGAAAGTTATATTGCTTTTGTCACTCTTATTTTACAAGATCCAAAGGATCGATCAGGCATTCCATCAGCACTGAATTCTCTTCGCTTAAAAAAGTATCAATGGATGCAGAAGCCAAAGACATATCAGGAACACGGATAAAGCGCATACCGTAAGCTGCTGCGATCATCTCAAGATCGGGACTTCCGGACAAATCGACTACAGAATAATGATCCTTGTAGGTATAATGCTGATATTCCCGTACCATACCAAGATAATTGTTCTTTAATACAATGATTTTTACAGGAACATTAAACTGTCTCATGGTAGCAAGCTCCATCATGGACATCTGGAAGGAACCGTCTCCGCAGACGGCAATCACCTGCTTATCCCTGGCAGCCAATTTGGCTCCCATGGCGGCCGGGATGGAATATCCCATGGTTCCCATACCGCCGGAGGTGAAAAACTTTCCGTTTTTTACGATATGGTAAGAACAGGACCAGATCTGATTCTGCCCTACATCTGCCACATAAATAGCGTCATCCTCCATCTTTCTGGAAAGCTCCGTGATAAAGGCGGCAGGATCCACATAAGCAGGGTTGGCATTCCTCTTTGGCTGCATGGTCTCTCTATATTGGTTCAAGGTCTCAATCCAGGCTTCATGTTCGCCGCAGGTAAAGTCCTCCTTTGCAAAGTCCTCAAAAATATGGGAGGCATCTCCTACCAGAGGAATGGTAGGACCTGCATTTTTGCCAATCTCGGCAGGATCCACATCAATATGTACCAAAACCTTGTTCTGGGTGATCAGATCAGGCTGGCTTACCGCCCTGTCTGCCACCCGGGCTCCCACCATGATCAAAAGGTCCGACTCGTTCATAGCTCTGTTGGCACAGGGCTTGCCGTTATTGCCAACCATTCCATAATACATGGGGTGCTCTGTTGGCATGACACCGATTCCCATCATAGTGGAAACTACAGGTATCCGATGCTTTTCTGCAAAGCTTCTAAGCTGCTTTTCAGCATCGCTTAAAAGGACACCGCCGCCGGCACAGATAATGGGACGCTTTGCCTTTTCCAATTCCTTAATGACCTTCTTGATCTGTACGGCATGCCCCTTTACGGTAGGCTTATAGGTACGCATGCTCACCTCTTCCGGATACTTGAAGCGGTTAATGGTGGCATTTTGCACATCAATGGGAATATCGATAAGGACGGGCCCTTTTCTGCCGGTATTGGCGATATAAAAGGCTTCCTTGAATACTCTGGGAATGTCATTGACGTCTCTTACAAGGTAGCTGTACTTTACAAAGGACTCTACTGCTCCGGTAATGTCCGCTTCCTGGAAAACATCGCTTCCAAGTAGGGAACTGTTGACCTGGCCGGTAATGCAGACTAAGGGAATGCTGTCTGCAAAGGCTGTAGCAATACCGGTGATCACATTGGTGGCGCCGGGACCTGAGGTAACAGCGCATACGCCGGGACGTCCGGTGACTCTGGCCAGGCCGCTGGCGGCATGGGCTGCATTCTGCTCCGTGCGGATCAGAATGGTTTTGATATCAGAATCCAGGATACTATTATAAAACGGACAGATCGCGACACCGGGATAACCGAAGACCATTTTCACATCCTCGGCCTCCAGGCATTTGATTATGGCATCCGCTCCTATCATATGGAAAACCCTCCGTTTCTTTTCGTAAATGTATTTTTGTATTCTATCACAAGGCATCTGAATAATTCAACCTTTTTGGGAATACCCGTTAAAAAGAATCAATCAGATTAAAAAACATCAATTTTTTAGAAGCCTTTTTGCTACCCGGACGGCGTCCGCAGCATCAGATGAGTAAGCGTCTGCACCGATCTCATCGGCATATTCCTGGGTGATCACAGCGCCACCGATGAAAATCTTTACCGGAAGTCCTTCCTCATGTACAAGGTCGACAACCTCCTTCATCCTTTGCATGGTAGTAGTCATCAGAGCGGACAGGCCGATAAGCTG